>OLQB01002853.1_pt1 | contig 10854 bp, 9 predicted proteins | sample 1672681 | NCBI WGS metagenome assembly OLQB01 (sample SAMEA3136713, study PRJEB25190) | human gut metagenome | reverse complement strand
CTTTGATTTTAATATAGCATGAAACTCGATTGCTTACAAGCAGAAAAAGCGGCCCAGAGCGTGTGATACTCCGGGCCGCTTGCCGCTTAGTTTAGTTGTAATAGTATATCACTGCATCAGGCCGCACACCAGCTCGGCATAGTGGGCCGGGTCGGGCAGGGGCAGGTCGGCGATGATGAGGGCCTGGTAGTAGAGGACCTGGATGTAGTTCTTGGCCTTCTCCTTGTCCTCGTCATAGGCCTTGCAGAGGGCCTGGAAGGCGGGGGACTCCGGGTTCAGCTCCAGGACCTTTTCGGCGCTCATGGGGAAGTCCCGGCGCATCTTGTGGAAGTATTTCTCCATCTCCAGGGAAACGGGGCCATCGGCGGTGAGGCAGACGGTGCCGCTCTTCAGGATCTTGGAGATGCGGACCTTGGAGACATAGCCTTTCAGCGTCTCCTGGGCGAAGTCCAGCAGATCCTTGTGGTCCTTCTCGGCCTGCTCGGCAGAGGCCTTCTCCGCGTCGGTAACGGGCAGGGCGTCCTCGTTGGCCACGGAGATGAAGGGCTTGTCATAGGCGTTCTCCAGCATTTGCAGGACGATCTCGTCCTCGTCCACGGTCAGGTAGAGGACCTCATACCCGGCCTTCAGCACACGCTCGGCCTGGGGCATCTTCGCAGCGTGGTCCACGGAGTCGGCGCAGACGTAATAGATCTTCTCCTGAGAGGCGGGCATCCGGTCCACATACTCCTTCAGGGAGGTCAGCTTGTTTTCCTTGGAGGACCAGAACAGGAGCAGGTCGCGGATGGTATCGCGGTTCTGGCCGTAGGAGTTCATGAGGGCATACTTGAACTGCATGCCAAAGGCAGCCCAGAACTGCTCATACTTGGTGCGGTCGTCTTTCATGAGCTTGACCAGCTCGTTCTTGACCTTCTTCTCGATGTTGTTGGCGATGATTTTCAGCTGGCGGTCGTGCTGGAGCATCTCACGGGAGATGTTCAGGGACAGGTCGGGGGTGTCCACGATGCCCTGAACGAAGCTAAAGTGGTCAGGCAGCAGGTCAGGGCACTTGTCCATGATCATGACGCCGGAGGAATAGAGCTGCAGGCCCTTCTTGAAGTCAGTGGTGAAGTAGTTCATGGGCACCTGGCCGGGGACGTACAGCAGGGCCTTGTACTCCACGCTGCCCTCGGCGGACACATGGATGGTCAGCAGGGGGTCCTGCCAGTCGCCGAACTTGGACTTGTAAAACTCGTTGTACTCCTCGTCCTTGACCTGGCTCTTGGGGCGCTGCCAGATGGGGATCATGGAGTTGATGGTCTCCCACTCCTTGACCGTCTCGTACTCCGGCTTGTAGTCCTCGCCGGCGTCCTCAGGCTTGGGCTTGGGCTTGCTGTGCTCCATCTCCATGCGGATGGGGTAGCGGATGTAGTCAGAATATTTCTTGATGAGGCTGGAAAGCTTGTAGGCTTCCAGATACTCGTCGTATTTCTCTTCCTCGCTGTCGGGCTTGATGGACATGATCACGTCGGTACCCACGGTGTCCTTTTCGCACGGCTCGATGGTGTAGCCGTCCACACCCTCGGACTCCCACTTGTAAGCGGTGTCCGCGCCGTAAGCCTTGGAGATCACGGTGACTTTGTCGGCCACCATGAAGGCAGAGTAGAAGCCGACACCGAACTGACCGATGATGTCGATGTTCTCGTCCTGGTTGTCCTTCTTGAAGTCGAGGGAGCCGGAGTGGGCGATGGTGCCGAGGTTCTGCTCCAGCTCTTCCCGGGTCATGCCGATGCCGTTATCGGAGATGGTCAGGGTGCGGCTGTCCTTGTCGCGGGTGAGCAGGATGCGGAAATCGCCTTTGTTCATGCCGACAGAAGTGTCGGTCAGGCTCTTATAATACAGCTTGTCGATGGCGTCCGAGGCGTTGGAGATCAGCTCCCGCAGGAAAATTTCCTTGTTGGTGTAGATGGAGTTGATCATCATGTCCATCAGCTTTTTGCTCTCGGCCTGAAATTCTTTTTTCGCCATAATACAAAACCTCTTTTTATCAGATTTTAGCGTCCCGGCGGCGGAACTGCCCGGGCGCGTGTCGCATCAGGATCTGCCTGTGGAGAGTGCCGGCACACGGAGCGGAAAACCACTCGTGAAAACTTAGCACTCACAACTTTCGAGTGCTAATATACACCGCTGAGAGACAAAAATCAAGGGGTTTCATAAAAAGTTCAAAAAACTTTCCTTTTGGGGCCGAAGCTGCCTTTACTTTCCCGCGCCAAAGCCGTATAATGGGCCGGAATGACAGACCTGTCTATAAGGAGGATGAAGGATGCAGCAGATAGAGCTGGAACTTGCAGGCGGCGGTGTGCTGACGGTTTCCCTGCGGGCGTCGCTGGACGCCATGCCCGCCGTGAAGCAGCGGCCTTTGGTGCTGGTGGTGCCGGGCGGCGGCTACAACCATGTCAGCCCCCGGGAGGGCGACCCGGTGGCCCTGCAGTTTGCGGCGGCGGGCTATCACACCGCCGTGCTGACCTACAGCGTGGGGGAAGGGGCGCAGAACTACCAGCCTCTCCGACAGCTGAACGAAGCGCTGGCTCTGCTGCGGCAGAATGCGGGAGAGTGGCACATCCTGCCGGATAAGATCGCCGTCTGCGGCTTCTCGGCGGGCGGACATCTGGCTCTGTCCGCCGCGGTGCTGGACATTCCGGGCGAGACGGCCCAGCAGAAGCCCAATGCAGTGATCCTGGGCTACCCGGTCATCACGGCAGGGGAGTTTGCCCACCGGGGCAGCTTCGTCCAGCTGGCGGGCAGCGAGGATGCTGCCGCACAGCAGGCGTTCACCTTAGAGGATAAGGTGACCTCCGACACACCGCCGGTCTTCGTCTGGCATACCATGGAGGATAAGACCGTTCCGGTGGAGAACACGCTTCTCCTGCTGGCCGCCCTGCGGAGGGCGGGCGTGCCGTGCGAGGCGCATCTGTTCGAGAAGGGCGCTCACGGCACCAGCATCAGTACCGCCGAAGTGGATGCTGCCGACCCTCACCGCGCCCATTGGGTGGCTCTCTGCCTCGAGTGGCTGGGGGAGACGTTTGGGTTCAAATTGAGTTGAATTTGGACATTCCTACAAAAAATTCATAAATTTATAGTTGACCTGCCCAAGATTTGAGCGTATACTGGTCAGCGGAAACAAACGAGGAAGAAGGAAACATACATGGAAAAGAAGATCTCGGTCAAAGACCTGCTGATGCAGGCATTCCTGACGGGCTGGGAGCTCTCCGACAAGAGCATCGCTCAGGACGAATATCTGCAGAGCGCCATTCAGGTCATCGAAGTACTGCAGGTGGAGCCGGAAAACGTCTACGCGGAAGAGGGCCTCGGCCTGACCGACGGCGACGAGGTAGACCATCTGGACGACCTGCTCCGGGCCGACGGCCAGTGGCTGTATTACGGCGTGGAGGCGGAGAATTTCTTCCTCATCCAGTGGTACCCGGACGAAGCATCCGCCAAGGCAAAACTGGCACAGCTCGAGGAGCTGGGCGACGGCAAGCAGTACCTCGTGGATCTGGACCTCAAGCGCACAAACCCCACCGAGGCCGAGAACTTCGGCAATTCCAACCCGGTGCAGCTGAGGTCTTGATCGGTTTGACCTCTTTATGAAAGGAAACTTTTCAATGCAGCTTTCTGATACGGAGCGTCAGTGCCTCACCGCCATTCTGGCCCAATATGACCAGCACCCCGAAGTGCAGCGGATGCGGGAATTTATCCAGCACGGCGATGTGACCACCTACCAGCACTGCAAGAATGTGGTGCTGGTGAGCTTCTGGCTCAACCGCCGCTTCCATCTGGGCGCGGATGAGACGTCGCTGGCCGTGGGGGCCTTCCTCCATGACTTCTATCTCTACGACTGGCACAAGCGCAGTTCCTTCCGGGGTCTGCGCCGCCTGTTCGAGATGCACGGCTTTGCCCATCCCGGCTCTGCCTGCGTCAATGCCGAGCGCTGCTTCGCCATCACCAGGAAAGAGCAGAACATCATCTCGAGCCATATGTGGCCCCTGACCTTCCGCCATGTCCCCACCTGCCGGGAGGCGGTCATCGTCTGCCTGGCCGACAAATACTGCGCCGTGCTGGAAAGCATGTTCCAGCGCACCCGGGTGGCCGATACGAACGCGGCGGACAACGAGTGGTAAAGGCCTTGTCTGATACGAAAATGAGCTGCTGTACGTAACGTGCAGCAGCTCATTTTTTATAATTTCTTGTACCCCGCAGGCTCGTCGGCTCTGGCACGGCGCTCCATCAGGTAGGTGTCCAGCCAGCGGCCATGACAGTCCCGGGCGATACGCTCCCGCCGCCCCACCACCCGGAAGCCGCACTTCGTGTGGAGGCCGAGGCTGGCGGTGTTGTCCTGCAAAACGGTGGAGTGTAAGGTCCAGTAGCCCTCTTTTTCCGACTCATCGCAGAGGGCCGTCAGCAGGCGGGAGCCGAGGCTTCGGCCCCGGAACTTCTCGCCGACGTAGATGCTCACCTCGGCCACGCCCCGGTAGCACCAGCGGGGGTCTACCCGCCGCAGTGCGGCCCAACCGGCCAGCTCGCCGCCGTCCAGAATGACGAGGCGGCATTCTTTGATGTGAAAGGCATCCCACGCCGTGTAGGGCGGGCAGGTGGTCTGGAAGGTGGCGTGCTCCGTGGCGATGCCCTCTAAATAGATCTCGGATACAGCGTTCCAGTCTTCCGGCTCCATGGGCCGGATGGTGATATTGCTCATGATATTCTTTCCCGGCAGAGCGCCCCAATGCGCCCTGCATCATTCCTCTTGTCTCAGTATAGCAGATGCAGCCCGTCCGCGCAATGGCCGCTTATTCCAGCCCCGGCAGGGTGTCCAGCACCGGGATGCCCAAGCTGTGCAGGAAGGCTTTCTTTTCCTCGATGGCGGGGACGACGTCCAGCTCCGAGGGGGCGTGGGCGTCGCAGCCCATGATGGCCTTGACGGGGTACTCCGCCGCGATGCGCCAGAATTCGTCCCGGGTGTAGCCCAGAGAGCCGTCGGGACGGTTCTGCAGGGTCAGTCCGGCCATGTTGTACTCGAGGGGGATGTCCAGCCGCGCCGCTGCGGCACAGATGTCCCGGCAGGCTTTCTCGGCGTCGGCGTCGAACTCCGTCACCCGGTTCAAAAAGAGGTCGGGGTGGGCCAGATACCGGTAAAGCCCCGTTTCCAGCGCTTCCACCACCTGTTCGGCATACCGCCTGCCGTGGGCCGTAGAGGTGCTGCCGCCGAAGCGGCTGGCTCTGGCGTCCTGTTCGTCGGTGGTGTCGTAGTGACAGCCGAGGATGAGATATTCGATGCCCAGCCGCTCCATCTCTTCCCTGAGCCAGCCCAGATAGGCCGGGAAATACTCCGCCTCGAGGCCGATGCGGATGTGGAGTTTGTCGGCATATTTCTCCCGCAGCCCGCGCAGGGTCAGGACGTAATCGTCCAGCTGGGAGGGCAGCATCCGGATGCGGCTGACGAAGCCTGGCGTCGCGTAGGCCCAGGGGGTGTGGTCAGAAAACCCCAGCACCTTGAAGCCGCAGCGCAGGGCCGTGAGGATGTATTCCTCCTCGGTGCCTTCGGCGTGGCCGCAGCGGGTGGTGTGGGTGTGGTAATTGGTCAGCATGACAAGGCTCCCTCCCGGGCAGAAATTTTTTGACAATCATCACCATTGTGATACAATAGAGTAAATACCCGTTCAGGGCAGGGACTATTATAGACCTCTTTGCCGAAAAATGCAATGAAAGCTGCTCTGAAAAAGGAGAAATGAAGATGGATTGGAAACGAATCGCTGCCTCTGCGCTGCTGCTCGGTGTCCTCGCCGTCCCGGCTTCAGCAGCCAGCATCACCCCCCAGACCACCATGAAGGAGATACGCGACGACCCCGACATCAAGGCCAGCGGCCTCTATACATACACCTATGTGTGGGAGCGGGACTGCGAAATGTTCTCCACCAGCCGCGACGACGAGACGCTGACCGAGGTGGTCGGCAAGACCTCCGCCGAAGCCTGCGCAGCGGGCCTCAACTATCTGGCTCAGGTCTACCACGACGGCACCCGGGTGACCTATCCGCTCTATTCGGAAGAGGAGATCGCCGCCGTGCCTGCCCGCGCTCATGTGGAGCTGTATTACTGCCCGGCCCAGCAGCCGGGGGCCAAGTTTGCCATCGTGCTGTCGGGCAACTCGCTCTACTACAGCGGTGAGCTGCGGGGCGGCGTGTCCACGGCGTGGGAGCTGCATGAGCAGGGCTATGCCGTCTTCTCGCTGCGCTACCGCATCGGATGGGAGGCCGGGGACGACGCTCCGCTGGAAGACCTGGCCCGGGCCATCCGCTTCGTGATGGACAATGCCGACACCTTCGGCGTCTCTACGGAAGACTACGCCCTGCTGGGCTACTCCTCCGGCGGACAGCTCGCAGGCGTCTTCGGCAATGAGGAAAAGGGCTGGGGCCGCTACGGTGTGCCGAAGCCCGGCGTATTGCTGCTGGCCTACCCCATCAACAACTTCTTTGGGGCAAAGCCTGCCTACCACCTTCTGATGGATACTGACCGGCTGGAAAGACGCTACTATTCCTACACCGTCTCGAAGCTCGTGACGCCGGACTATCCGCCCACCTTCCTGTGGTACGGCAGGAATGACACCATGCTGAAAGCCTTCGTCTACCCCTTGCAGGGGCCGACCCTTGCAAAGGCACTGGAAGCGAGCGGCGTCCCCAACCGGGTGGAAGTTTACGACAACGCCAAACATGGCATCGGCATCGGCGTGGGGACGGACGCCGAGGACTGGGTGGAACGTGCTGCCGAGTTCTGGCAGAGCGTTTCGGAATAACAGGAGGAAGAGAATATGTACGACTGGAATGAAGCTGTCCGCAGCCTGAATGTGGGCCTGCCCGACGACATCGCCCGGCTGAAAGCGGCCGGATATTATCAGGAGGCCATCGCCCGCATCGACCGGCTGCTGGCCGAGGACTGGACAAAGACCCAGAACGGCCCGGCGTCCAACGGCATCGCCCCGCCGGAGGGGTATGTCCCGCCCGAGAACCCCACGCCCCACGGTGTGGACGCCCTGCGGGAGGCCCTGACCGTCCAGAAGGAGATCATGCGCCGGCTGCCCGGGGAATACTGCTGGACGGAAGCCGAGGCCATCGCCCGGATGCAGGAGCGGGTCAAGGACTTCACGGCAGAGGAATTTAAGAAGCTCGACTGGGAGGGCCGGATGGACTGGCGGTTCGTGGAAGGGGAGAAGCGGTATCAGGCCCGGTTCGCCGAGACGCTGCTGGCCACCCACGCCGACCTCGCCGCCCGGAAGCTGACGCCGGACGCCCCCAACAACAAGAACGAAGAGCGCCACCGCCTCCACGAGAAGATGGAGCGGGAGGGGAGCGCCAGCGCCGACATCACCCTCCGCACCAGCATCCGGATGTCCGACGAAGCCTTCGCCGCCGCGCTGGAAAAGGCGAGGGCAGAGGGCAGAGACGCCGTCCACGTCCGGGCATGGCTGGCCCTGCCTGCCGCCTGTCCGTCCCAGAGCCATATCACGCTGGACCGCTTCACCGAGACGCCCGGCCATATCGCCGCCGAGGACGCGCCCCAGCGCACCGTCTGCTGGGAGGCCGACTTGACCGAGAACCGCACCTTTGGGGCCGAGTATAGCTACCGGGAGACGGCGGTCTATGCCGACCCGCTTTCCTTCACGCCCGACGCGGAGCAGCCCGATCTCTACACCGGCGAGGAAGCGCCCCACATCGTCTTTACGCCCTATCTGCGGGCGCTGGCGGCTCAGCTCACCGAGGGCATCGCCAGCCCGGCGGAGAAGGCGAAGCGCATCTACGATTATGTCACCCTGAATGTCCGGTATCACTTCCAGCCATCCTATTTCGTCCATGAGTCCATCGCCGAGAACTGCGCCCGCAGCCGCCGGGGAGACTGCGGCATCATGGCGCTGACCTTCATCACCCTCTGCCGCATCGCGGGCATCCCGGCCCGGTGGGAGAGCGGCTTTGCAGTGGCCCCGGGGGACGCGGGCTGTCACGACTGGGCGCGGTTCTACGTCGCCCCCAAGGGCTGGATGTATGCCGACTGCTCCTACGGTGCCTCCATGGCCCGCCGGGGCGATGAAGTGCTCCGCCGCCACTATTTCGGCAGTCTGGATACGGGCCGCATGGTGGCAAACAGCGCCTTTGAAGCGCCCTTCGACCCGCCGATGCTGGGCTTCCGCAGCGACCCCTACGACAACCAGAGCGGCGAGATGGAGGCCGACGGCGTGGGCCTGTACGGTGACGATACCGTGACCACCAAAGAAGTTTTGAAGTTTGAGGAAGTAGAATAAATGGAATTTCTCGCAATGCTGTATACCGTCCTGCTGGTGGCCATCTGCCTGATGATGGCGCTGCTGCTCTTCCGCAGCGGACGCCCCACCGGCGGGCTGGACGAAGCCGACTGCGAAGAGCTGAAAGACTGGCTCGAAGAGCAGCTGGCCGCTCAGGCTAGAGAGTTCAACGCCCGTCAGGACGCCATCGCCCAGCAGAACTACGCCGCCATCCGCAGCGTCAGCGAGACGCTGCAGACGGCTGTGCAGAGCATGAGCACCACCCTCGGTCAGGGGCAGGACAGCCAGCAGCGCATCCTGGAGCGGCGTCTGCAGAGCCTCGAGCAGGCCAACAACCAGCAGATGGAGCAGCTGCGCCGCGCCATGGTCGAGAGCATGACGGCATTGCAGGCTGAGAACACCCGCAAGCTGGACGAGATACGCCACACGGTGGACGAGCAGCTTCAGGACGCTTTGCAGAAGCGGGTGACGGAAAGCTTTAAGGCCGTCAACCAGCAGCTCGAGCAGGTGTACAAGGGCCTTGGCGAGATGCAGTCCCTCGCCGCCGACGTGGGCGGCCTGAAGCAGGTGCTCTCGGGCGTCAAGACCCGCGGCATCCTCGGCGAGATCCAGCTGGGCGCGATCTTGGAAGAGATCCTCGCCCCGGAGCAGTATGACACCAACGTCGCCACCATTCCGGGCAGCACCCAGCGGGTGGAATACGCCATCCGGATGCCGGGTGCCGACGGCGGCAGCGTCTGGCTCCCCATCGACTCCAAGTTCCCCGGCGACACATTCGCTGCCCTGCAGGATGCCTATGAGACCGGCAGCCGGGAGCGGATCGATGCTGCCAAGAAGCAGCTGGAGCAGGTCATTCGGGGCTGTGCCAAGGACATCCGGGACAAGTACATCGAACCGCCCTATACCACCAATTTCGCCATTCTGTTCCTGCCCTTCGAGGGACTGTACGCCGAGGTGGTCAACAGCGCCGATCTGGTGGAACGGCTCCAGCGGGAGTACCACATCAACGTGGCTGGCCCCTCCACCATGGCTGCCATTCTCAATGCCCTGCAAATGGGCTTCCAGACACTCGCCATCCAGAAGCGGAGCGACGAGGTGTGGCGGATTCTAGGCGCTGTCAAGACAGAGTTCGACAAGTTCAGCGAGGTGCTGCAAAAGGCGCAGAAGAGTCTGCAAGGCGCAGAAAAACATCTGGACACCCTCATCGGCACACGCTCCAGCGCCATCCAGCGCAAGCTGCGGGATGTGGAACGATTGGAGGAAACACAGGCGACCCAGCTGCTTGGGCTGTCCATCGGTGCGGACGAAGAATCGTGAGAAAGAACCGGCGCAGTGCTCCGTTTGACACGGAAGACTGCGCCGGTTTGCGTTATTCAGTCAGAACGCTGACACGTTTTCGGAAGATGCGCCGGAATAGCAGACAGGCGACAACGGCGGAGAGTATCTCTGCAATGGGAAACGTCAGCCACACAGTCCAGCAAATGTCAGCATTGGCTTTTGCCAGCGCTGCAAAGGCAAGCGCAAAGGGAAAGACAAAAATCGCCTGACGGCACAGGGAGACGATCAGCGATTCCAGTCCGCCGTCCAGCGCTTGGAAGATGCCTTGAAATGCGATGTTTGCGCCGGCAAAGACGAAGCTGATGGAGATGATGCGCATGGCGCTGATGCAAAGCCCACGGGTTTCGCCGGACAGCCCGAACATGGCGGAAAACGGCGCTGCCAAAAGCTCCAGCAGCAGGAAGCCCACGAGCATGACCAGAAGCGTGAAGCACATGCCCCAGCGGATGCCCTCCTGAATGCGGCTGCGGTTCTGTTTGCCGTGGCTGAAAGAGATGATGGGAGTCATGGCATCCCGCAGCCCGAAAGCGGCGAAGAGGACGAACTGCTGCACCTTATAGTACAGCCCGTAGGCGGTCACCATCGATTCGCTGATGCCGCCCAGAATCAGATTCAGCCCGTAGGTCATGACGGACATGAGCGCCTGCGCCACAATGGCAGGCAGCCCGATGGCATAGATCGCACGGATGGTTCTGCCGGAGGGCTTCCAGTAGGAGAACCGGTTGGAGATGCTCCGGTTTACCCGCAGGTGGAAGAAGAGCGCCAGTGCGAAGGATGTGACCTGTCCCAGAACGGTGGCGACGGCAGCACCCCGCACCCCCAGCGCAGGACAGCCGAGCCAGCCGTAGATCAGAATGGGATCCAGAACCATGTTGATGACGGCACCGGCGATCTGGGCAATGGTAGAGTACAGGGAATTTCCGGTTGCCTGAAGCAGCTTCTCGTAGATGGAGAAGAATAGGATCCCGAAAGAGCCGACGCAGCAGATGCGCAGGTAGTCTACGGTCATCTCGGCGATCTGCGGATTCGAGGTTTGTGAGTTGGTGTAGGGGCGGACACCGAAGATGCCGAACAGCACAAAAACGGCGGTGATGACCAGCGCCAGAAAGCAGGCGTTTCCGGCAACACGGCTGGCACGTTCCCGATCGCCCTGCCCCAGACTCTTGGACAGCAGGGCGTTTGCCCCGACA
>OLQB01002849.1_pt1 | contig 10866 bp, 9 predicted proteins | sample 1672681 | NCBI WGS metagenome assembly OLQB01 (sample SAMEA3136713, study PRJEB25190) | human gut metagenome | reverse complement strand
TGCGCGTCCAGCATACTGTACTGGTTCTGCAAAGCCTTGCCCTCCTGCTGATACTCCGCCAGCGCCGCCTGCCGCAGCTCCGGCACCAGCGCTGCCAGCTCCTGCAAATAGCCGTTGTACGCCTGCTGCCCCGCGCTCTGGGCGTAGCTGGAGGCATACCCGCCGGTCAGGGCCGCCGCCTTGCCCAGCGTGTCCTCCATGGCCGCCGCGCCGCGGGCGGCATACAGTCTGGCATACCGCTGGTACGACTCATCCTCCTCCGGATCGTAGTCGAAGGCCTCCCGCCCCGCGATCTGGTCATACAGCGCCTGCAAACGTTCCTCGAACCGGGACCGGTACGCCTCCGGCTCCAACGCCGCCACGCTGTCCCGGTAGGCCTGCGCCGCCGTCACCTCGTCCGACGGCGTATAGCCCCTCTCCAGCTCCTGCAGACGCCGCGCCGTGCCCGCCGTGACCTCCGCCCTGGGTGCCGCCGCCTCTGCTGCTGCGGCGGCCTGCGCCGCCTGCTCCGCCGCCGTAGGCGCGGACAGCAGGCTCCCCCACGTCTCATCGCCGGCAATGCCGTCCACCATCGTCAGCCCGTTCTTCTTCTGATAGTCCCGTACCGCGGCTCTCGTCTTCTTGCCGAAGATACCATCCTGGTCCAGACTATACCCCCGCTTGTTCAATTCATTCTGCAGCTGCCGCACCGCGCTGCCCTGTGAACCGTATGCCACCATCGTATACGTCGATGCCATGCCTCTCTCCTCCTCGTCATGTCGTGCGCCGCCAGCCATACACGCCGGCGATGCCTGTCTCCACGCTCTCCCATACCGCACCTGCCGGTGTCTCCGGCGCCGCAGGGCTGTCTGTCAGGCGCACGCTGCCCACCGGAAACAGCATCGCCTCCACTGTCTGTCCGTTCACCGTCAGCGCACCGGATACCGCCACATCCCCATAAAACACCGCCGGCCACACGCACTCCAGCGCCTCCTGCTCCGCATATTTGCCGAAGGCCGCGCCCATTCCGCCGGCGCGCAGATGCAGTGTCACCCGGCTGGTGGCCGCCGTATACCGCACCACCCGCACGTTGCCCACCGTGTCCTCCGCACTCAGCTCCACCTCATAGGAGGTCCCGCTGTCCAGCCCGCCGCCCAGCAGCTGCTCTGCCCCCGGCAGCAATGTCACATAGCCGTTCCATGCGCCGCCCACGGGCCGGAAGCGCGCCCGCAGGACCACCGTATTGTGCCCCTGCACATCGGCGCACTGTGCCGCGCACTTCACCTTCAGATACGCCCCGTCATCCTTCTCTGTGCCGTCCGCGGCGCACCGCGCTGCCATAGACGCCGTGATGGCCGGCGGATAGTACGCCGCCACCGTCACCGCCTCGCCTGTCACGGTCACTGACCGTCCCCGGCTGTCCGTCACCGTGGCCGTGGGCCGCAGCGTCCCGCTGATGCCGATGACCGCCGTCATCCCGGCAGTGCCGGTCAGCTCCTGCCCCGCAAAGCGGAATTGCACCGACCGCACGGACGCGCCGCCCTGTGCCGCCGCCGTCGCCGCGTACCGTATCCGGCTGACGCCCTGCACACACAGGCCCCAGCTCTCCGCTGCCGTACCGTCGTTTACCACCTCCGTGGTCAGCGCCGCCGTGGGCCGCATGGTCTCCGGCACATAGGCCGTGAACGCCGCGCTCAGGCTCCCCACCGGCGTACCGCCGCTGTACACCTTCACCGTCACCGTCCCGGTGCCGTGCGTCGTCTCCGGCAGCTCCCCGGCCAGCGACTCCGGCACCGTCCACTGGTACACCACGCGCCCCGCGCTGCTGCTCACCGTCCGTAGCGCACCGCTGCTCAGCGTTCCGGAGGCCGCCCCCAGCACATAGCTGAACGTAAAGCTGTACCCATACCCGGGCCGCGTCAGCGTCAGCGTCCCCGTCTGTCCGATCACCGCGTCCCCCGCCGTCAGTGAGAAATCTCCAATGTCCTCCACGCGCTCCACCGGCAGCGCATAGCCGTAGCTGTCGTCTCTGGCAGACCCGGAGCCGCTGTACAGCCGTATCCCCAGCGGCGCGGTGCCCACTGCTCCTGCCGCTGTTACCCAGCCGCTGTCGTACTCGATCGCGCTGCTCCACCGGCTGGGCGATGCCGCCTTCAGCGTATGCCCGCTGCACACACTTCCGCCGTCCACCGTCACCGACAGATAGATAGGGTACCCAAAATACGATGCCCCTGTCAGCGGCGCCACCGTCACATAGATCCTGTACTGCATCGCGCTGCCGCTGCGCCGGCTGTCATAGCCGAAGCTGACGCCGATCTTCGGCACGCCGCCCCACTGGATGCTGTCCAACGCCGTATAGCTCACACACTCACCCTCCGATCCACCGGAAGGCCAGTCCGCCCTCCGCCGCCTCCATGCTCCACTGTCCTACATCGATACCGCCCAGCACCGTGATGTTCGTGATGTACAGCCGGTTGTTGGACACATAGGCCACCTCCGTGGCGTCCTGCCAGAAGGACAGCCGCGTGGCGGTGAACACCGCGCGAAAGTTGTTCTGCTCCACCACCTTCTCGCCGTCCACCTCTCTGCACGTCAGGTCCTGTCCCACAGCCACGCCATACACCGGCGCGGCCCCGTCGTAGTACACGATACCCGTGCGGATATACCCCTCCGTGTCCAGCTTATAGTGCGCGAAGGCCGCGTCCACCTTCTCCACGTTGGCCTGCAGGTCAGAGAAAAAGCTGTAATACTGCGTCACCGCCTCCGGTGCCGCCTCCAGCTGGGCGCTGAGCTTCGCCACATAGCTGCCGAAGTCCGAGCTCGCCACATATTCCTCCTCCAGCTTCGCCGTCAATGCCGCCGTGGTCTTCTGTACCTGGTCCGCCGTCTTCAGGATCATGCTCCGCAGCGTCTCATACTGCCCGTCCGCCGTCTCCGATGCCGCCGTGCCCAAGCGCCCGTTGGCCTGCCGCCGGGCGGAGGCCTCTCCGGCCCCGCCGCCCAGCGCCTCCAGCTGTCCCAGCGCCAGGTTGAGCTGCTGGGCCATCTGCACCAGATACGCATACTGCTGCGTCACCTGCTCCTGCACCGATCCCGCCGGTGCCATCGGCAGGGCAAGCACGCTCATGGCCCGTCACTTCCCTTCTCATACACCGCTGCCGCGCTGTACACCCGGCACGGTCCGTCCCCGGCCAGCTTCAGCCGCAGGTGTCCGCACCGCCGGGGCCGCACCTGCAGCACCGCGCCGCGGGTCTGCCCCACCTCGCCGGATACACCGCCCACCTGTTCCCAGACGTTGTCCCCGTCATAGCAGACGTACGCCTTCACTGTGCTCCCGGCCGCCGCCTTCAGCCGCAGCTCCAACCGCGAGAGATACTTGTGCTCCGGCGTGTACAGCCCCAGGTCGCCGCTTTCGGCACTCCAGGAGAACCCCGTCTCCGCCGTTCCCAATGTACCGCTTGTATCCAGCAGCCGTCCGTCGCTGCACAGTACCGTCATCTCCCCGTTCCACCGGGCGAAGGCCACCGCCGCCGTATCGTCCTGTCGGTGCCACAGCCGCTTCTGCGTGTCGTACACCAGCAGCTCCGTCTCTCCCGCCGCGTCCACGGCGGACAGCCAGTACCGGCCGCTTTCCCCGCCGGCCACGCCGCCGGTATACCGCTTGTCGCCCAGCGCCCGGGATACGCACACCGGCATACTCCCGTCAAAGGCGTACACCCCGTCGTTCCCCAGATAGTACACCACACCGTCCGCCACAGCCACGGTCCTCTCCGCGCCCTTCCGCACGCCGCTGCACGGCACCGTCACGATCTGGTGCCCGCCGCCCGCCGCCGGATAGATGCGCTCCATGCAGTTCTCCTTGAAGAACACCACGCCGCCCATGCAGGCCGCCGCCCCGGTAAAGGGTCCGTCCGAGCCTCTGGCGGCGGCGTAGCTGTCGGTGCTCAGCCCCGCAAAGCTGTTCCAGTTGCGGAAATCTCCCAGCGCGCAGGCGTATATCTCGTTCACCGCCTGACCGTCCACGATGCCGTATTTGCACCCCCACAGCCGGTTGCCCTGCTCCACCACAAAGTCCATCTCCGGCATCAGCCGCATCACCGTCACCGCCGCCGTCTGACTGTCCAGTGTCCGGCACAGCGCCGGCATCAGCACCCAGTCGTCCTCCGCCGCCTGCAATATGTGCAGGCCGTTCAGCTCCGCCGCGCCGCAGCCTGCCACCGTCACGCCGTCCCCGGCGCGGAAGCCCAGTCCCACGCCCACAGCGGCGATCTTTGTGTACACCTCCGTCAGCGCCGTCCATGTGCTGCCGTCATACCGCCGCATCACGCTCTCCGGTCGCTCCGTGTCCAGCCACAGATCCCCCGTCCGGGGCTCCTGGGGCGCCTCTGTGCCCGCCGCGTAGCTGCCCAGGCTCTCCCCCGTCCCGTCGCACAGGGTGAACGTCACCTCTCCCGTGGTGGCCCGCACGTTCTCCATGCTTCCGAAGTCCGTCAGATCCTGGGTATTGATGTACTTCTTGTCCGGAAAGATCAGCAGATACGCCCCCATGCTCACCAGCTGCTTCCGGCTGTCCGTCAGCACCAACCCCGTTTTTGCGCCGTTCACATACAGCGCCGTACCGTCCACCCAGAACAATCCGTCCTTCTCCGTCATGCCGTTGGGCTTTGTCAGCTGCGTCACCGTCCGCCGCAGGGGCCGCGTCTCCAGCGCCGGATACCCGCTGCTCCACAGGTTCTCCATCTGCTCCAGGCTCCCCGCGCCGCTGCCCGGACGGCGGTCCAGTCCCCCGAACTGCTCTACGCCTGCCCGCTGCTGCGCCGCCGCCTTCAGCTTGGGAAAATACATCTCCGCCGCCCCCTTTCAGCACAGCCGCAGCGCCGACGCGCCGCCCTCCGGCACCGCCGTCCTGGCCCGGTAGTCCCGATAGGTCAGAAACGCGTTGTTCCACAGGCCCGCCGCGCTGTTGTACCGCGCCGTCTCCCCGTTGGCATAGTGCACCTGCGCCTCCACATAGTGCCGGTACAGCTCGTCAAAGGGCGGCGCCGCCGTCAGCTCCGTCTCCTCGGTCAGCACCGGCAGTTCCCCCGTCTCCCGGCACAGCTCCCGCCGCACAAAGCCCTCCGCCTGGGCCAGCCACCGCAGCTTCTCCGCGCGCGCATACCCATTGGGCAGCAGCGCGTCCACCCGGTCCAGCACCTGTTTTGCCGTCGTCCTTGCCATGGCCGTCACCTCAGGACGCTCTCTCGTCCACATAGCGCCGGGCCGCCTCCGCCATCATGGCGGCGTTTTCCAGCACCTCCGCCACGCACACCGGCACACGCACCTCCACGCCGCGCATGATCTTCCAGCTGCGTCCGTTGACGGACACAATGACAAAATTCTCCTCCTGCTTTCTGCCTCTGGGCAGCAGCACCGTTGTCATTTTTTCCTTCATCTCGCCATTCTCCTTTCCCCATGTAAGACCTCGCCCCGCCGTCCGCCCGCGTTCCGCAGGGGGCGGTGGCCTCGACGTCCCGTCAGCGCGGCGTGGCCGCGCTGACGGCGGCATTTCCCGCAGGGGCGGACGACCCGTCCGCCCCTGCTTCACGCTCCGTCAGTTCGCCTTGTCCTCGTCCGAATAGCTGCTGCCGCACTCCACGCGCACCATGTACTCGTCGTACAGGATAGCCGCGGCGTGTACGCCCTTCCAGCCCACGCTGGAGCGCTGGTCCAGCGGGTCGGCGGTGCCGGAGCTGCCGCGGGGCTTCACGATGACCTCCGTGCCCTCGCTCAGGTCCACCACGCCATAGGCGCCCTTGCCCAGGAACAGGCAGCCGTACACGGCGCAGCCCTGCTTGCCGCCTTCGCCGGGGTAGATGACCTCCTTGTCGCCCACGGTGACGGTCTTGTCCAGCACCAGCTTCGCGTCGGTGTTGCTCACCACCTGGCAGCGGGTGCCGCCCAGCACCACATAGCGGCCCGCCAGTGCGCCGGCGGCCACGGTGCCGCCGTTGAAGGTCACGTCGGTGCTGGCCATAACGTTGCCGTTCACCTTCAGCGTGCGGCTGTCGGCGGCCAGGTCCTCGCCGCGATAGATCTTCGCCTCCGTGGTCTCCACGAAGCGCACGCCGTGCAGCTCACCGATCTCGCCGGAGAACAGCTCCGTGGCCCCGGCATACTGGTGGGCGGCGATCCACGCCTCGTCCTGGCGCAGGTCAAAGGCCACGCTGGGGTGGATGATGCACACATACTTGCCGTCAAAGGTGGGCGCGTTCATCTTCTTCAGCTGGGTCGCCGCCTTGGCCACCAGCTCGCTGGTCATGCGGCAGTCCTTGTCCAGCGTCATGCGGCTGGTCACGTCGGTCTTGGTGCCGTCGCTGCCGATCTTGGGCGCGTAGATCACCTGCTTGCCCTGCTGGATCTCGTTTCGGGTCACCGTGTCCAGCGTCAGGCCCATATTGCTGCCGTGGCGGTCAGTGATCTCCAGCACCACATCGTCGATGGCCGTCAGGTCCAGCATATCCGACACGGTGGTGTAGTCGCCGTACTGCGCCAGCTCCTTGGTGATGTAGCTGACGGAGATACCGCTGCCGTCGGGCGTCACGCCCTCGGTCAGGGGCTTCAGCGCCTTGTCAAAGGCGCCGAACTTACGCCACTCCACGGTCTTGCCGCCGCCGGCAGGCAGGCCCTTCGTGGCCGCGAACTGGTTGTGCACCAGCTGCGGCTTGGCATTCTCCAGCAGCTCCATGCCGTAGTAGGTCTTCATCTCCGCGCTCAGGCCCGCCGTGGTCTGGGTGTTCTCCGCAAACATCTGCAAATTCATCTCCATGTTTTCTCTCCCTTTCTAAAATCTGATCTTCTCTCCATCCTGTACTCTCTTCCGTATCGCCGCCAGCTCCGCCCCGCTGAGCCCCCTCGGGTCCCAGCGGCTGACGCTCCTGCGCCGTCCGCCGTTCTCCGCCACGCGGCTTCCGCCGCTGGCGATGGCCTGGGCCATCTGCTGCCGCGCCCGGATCACCGCGAATTCCATCGCGGCCTGCAGCTGCGCCTCCTGCTCCCGCTGCCGCGCCGTCTCCGCCGCGGCCGCCATCTCCCGCAGCCTCTCGTTCTCCTGCCGCAGTCCCCGCAGCCGCCCGTCCAGTATCCGCCGCACCCGTGCGTCGAATTCCCCCTTGTACCGGCCGCGTATCAGCGTCTCGAAGTCCTCTTCCCCGCCGGGTACCCCCTGTTCCCCGGCAGGTGCCTGCTGCTCCCCGGCGTCGGGAGCCATTCCGCCCGTCTCCTCCGCAGTCTCCTGCGCCGTCTTTTCCAGCTCGTCCATCCGAACTCTCCTCCCCGTGGTAGGTCACGACCCGATCTCCACCCTGCCGGGGTATTGCCGCGCCAGCAGCGCCAGCCCACACCGCACCAGCGCGAACTCCCGGGCACAGTCCCCTGTCCCCGCGATCTCCGCGTATCCCGGCGCGCTTTGGAACCGTTCCAGCCGCCCTGTCTCCCGCAATCTCCCCGCCAGCGCGTACACCAGCGCGGACGCCGCCGCGCATACGATGTCCTTCCCATACTCGCCGTACCCGGCGTGGCCCCGCACCGTAAGGTGCGCGCCGCCGCAGCTGGCCCGTATCATCTGGGCCGTACCGCCTGCCGCGTGGCCTGCCGCTGCCGCGTCACCGCGTCACTGCTTCGGGGCGCCGCCGCCTTTCCGCCGCTGCTCTCCCGCTTCTCCAGCTCTCGCTCCAGCGCCTCCGCCAGATGGGTCCCCTGGCTCTTGTCCAGCAGCGTCACCGCCCGCCGCAGCGCCTCCGTCAGCCACGCCTTCTGGTCCGTCTCCTTCTGTCCCTGCCGGATGACCTCCGCCAGCGCGTCCTTGCTGCGGAACTGCATCAGCTCCAGGCACCGCAGCGCCTGCTCTGCCATATCGCTGCGGAAGAACCCCATCTGAAACAGCTGCAGGGCCAACTGGTTGTACTCCATGGTCTGGTACGGCGTCTCGTCCTGTGCCATCACCTCCAGATCAAACTCCGGCACGCGATAGCCCCCGGTCAGCAGCGCCCTGGGCCGCAGGCCCCCGTTGCCGTAGGCGACGAACGCCCCGCCGTCCCGGCCCAGCAGCCGGAACTGCCGCGGCACGTCGTAAAACTGCCGGATCAGCTCGATGCACAGCGTCACCACCTGTGAAAACGCCTCATACCCGTCGTCGATCATGTTCCGCGACAGCTTGCCGCCCGCCTCCTGCAAAGCCGCAATAGCCGTGGCCGCCGTCACGCCGCCGGCGGTGCCGCCGCTCATCACGTCCCGGTTGCCCGCCGTCTCCTTCATCTCCGCGATCTTGTTCTGCAGCACCGCCACATACACGCTGTCCAGCGCCGGCACCCGGATCGGTGCGATGGAGTCCGCACCCAGGTTCCCGTTGGTGTGTACGAAGGGCCTCGTCCAGTCGGCATACTCGTTCTCGTTCACCGCGCCGTCCGCCCGGATGAAAAACCGCGGTGTCGCCGCCGCCAGCGTGTTTTTCAGAATAGCCTGGTTCATCAGGTCGATTTGCTTCTGCGCCGACTTGCACAGATCCACATACCCATACCCGCAGGGCGTCCCCTCCTCGGGAAACAGCGTATCGAACACGAACGGGTACTTCCCGTGGTCGTACCAGCCCCGCGCCGCCATCTCCGGGTCGTTCTCCGTGGCATACAGCACATTCTCCCCCACGAACTTGCAGTACTGCAGCACCTGCCGTCCCTCACGCTCCGTGTGGTAGTACCAGTCCACCACCAGCGACTGCTCCGACGTGTCCACCTTGTCGTCGAACAGATACCGGCTCACCTGCGCGCCGCCGCGCCCCAGCTTCCCCTCCAGCTCCGGCCATCTCCGCACCAGATGGTTGTTGGGCACCAGCTCCGTGCAGAAAAAGTGCTCCGACTCCTGTATGTCCGTGACCCCCGGCTCCCAAAACAGGTTCAGCACGTCCATGCTGCGGATGCTCACGTCGCCCAGCCCGTGCAGCTTTTCGTTGTCCCAGAACACGCCGTACACGGCGCACCCGGACTTCAGCTTGTCCCACCACGCCTTGGAATACGTCCGCCTGAACCGGTCGTTTTTCAGCAGCACCGGCAGGATACGGCTCAGCGTCTCTGCCTCCTGCCGGTCTCCCGGCTCCCGGGGCAGCACCGTCGGCTCCGGATAGCAGTCCATGGCGTCCGCGTGCTTGCTGAGGATGCAGTTCACCAGCCAGCCGCTGGCCGGCCGCACGTCCTCCGGATTGCCGCCCTCGCCCGCCTTCTCCATCTGCTCCCAGTGCCGCAGCTTCCAGAACTGCTCGTTGTCGATGATGCGCCTGTCCAGATTTTGCTTGCCCGCGCGATAGCGCCGCAGCACCTCCGCCGCGGCCCGTACCGCCTCCGCCCCGATCTTCACCGGAGCACCGGCGTCCCGCGCGGTCCTTGTCTCCTGCTCCATCCGAGCACCTCCCTTTCATGTTCTGTCCCTGCCCCCGCCCAGCCCGAAAGTTGCCCGCAAACGTGCAACACCCCAAATTTTTTTCCCCAGCCTTCCCACCAAAAAAAGCGCAAAAAAAGAAAGCCCTTACGGGCTTTCTTTTTTATTTGCTCTTAGTGACGCTTTTTAGCGGTCCACGCCATACCGGTCACGGACAGCACCGCCGTCACGGCGTAGATACCCACGCCCGCGTCAAAGGTCTTGGGGCTGGTGCCCTTGTTGTCGTCCTTCTTGGTGTCGGTGGTGGTAGTGGAGTTGTAGTAGTAGCGGGGGATGTTGCCCACGGAGCCGTCAGCGTTCTGCTGCTTGCCGCTCTCCAGGTACTGGCTCACATCGGCGTCAAAGGTACCGCCGGAAATAGAAGCAGTACCCGTATTGTTCGCGTCATAGGCATCCACGATCATCTTCTGCGTGTTGGTCGCGCGCTTAAATGTACCGCCTGTAATAGTCAGTTCACCCGCAGAAGTTGCAGCGCCTGCGTCGCCACCCCAATTAGACGTAAACAGCACCGCCTCAGCAGATTCCAGTGTCTCAAAGGTGCCATTGTTAATAGTAGTCTTGTGCCAGTTCATGATAACATACTGCGCAGTGTTGGAAAAGTTACCGCCGTTTATGACCAGCACGCCGGCTTCGTCATTCTTGACCGTGTTGATACCGCCGCTGAACGTACCTCCGTTGATGGTCAGGGTAGAAGCATCAGGGCCTTCACCAACGTTGCGAATCATGCTGGAGTAACCGCCATTATTATACACGGTAACACCCGCATTGATTTCCATCTTTCCATAGTTGGCAATAGTATACCAGCTATTGCCACCATTCCCGTAGGGCGAGTATGTTCCTTTTTCCTGAGAACGCTCAAACGTACCGCCATTTAACACCGTAACACCATAGTTTACGATAGCACCCTTTGCGTGTGTCACATTATCCACCGTGCCGCTCTTCGCTGCACTGGTATCAACGATCGTCAGCGTACCATTATTGGTAATGGTATGCTGACCATCTTCATTGGTCAGCGTACCATTATTGGTAATGGTATGCTGACCATCTTCATTGGTCAGCGTCTTACCATTCAGGTCCAGCGTGACCGTCTTGCCGCTCTCGATAGTGATGCTGGCAGTAACATCCTGTAGCAGCTGAACGGTCTTACCGTCCGCAGCATTCACCGCCTCCTGCAGCGTCGCATACTCAGTCTCTCCGACTTTTGCGACCTTCTCAGCCGCCGTCTCCGTCGCCCACGCCATCGTCGCGACGCCGATCGCCAACACCAGCGCCAAAATGGTTGCCAATATCTTTTTCATTTTTCTTACCCCGGGTTTTTTAGATTTCCGCAGGGTGCTTCGTTTTAACAAGCTTAAAACGCCAAAGCAGAGGTACCTCTGCGGATAGTCATATTATAGCACAGCTGCACCGTTTGTCCAG
>OLQB01002846.1_pt1 | contig 10869 bp, 8 predicted proteins | sample 1672681 | NCBI WGS metagenome assembly OLQB01 (sample SAMEA3136713, study PRJEB25190) | human gut metagenome | reverse complement strand
GTTGCCATCATCGGCCGCCCCAACGTGGGCAAGTCCAGCCTGACCAACCGCATTCTGGGCGAGAACCGCATGATCGTGGCCAACGAGGCCGGCACCACCCGTGATGCCATCGACACCCCGGTGGACAACGCCTACGGCAAGTTCATCTTTACCGATACCGCCGGTCTGCGCAAGCGCAGCAACATCAGCGATGGTCTGGAGCGCTACATGGTGGTGCGCGCACTGGCCGCTGTGGAGCGCAGCCGCGTGGCGCTGATCCTTGTGGATGCCACTGTTGGCTTTACCGAGCAGGACAGCAAGGTGGCAGGCTACGCCCACGAGCAGGGCAAGGCCTGCATCATCGTGGTGAACAAGTGGGATGCCGTGGAAGGCAAGGAGACCAACACCATGGAACTGCAGCGCCGCGGCTATGCCGAGTGCTTCAGCTTTATGGGCTATGCACCCATTATCTTCATCTCTGCCCAGACCGGCTACAACGTGAACAAGCTGATGCAGCTGATCCGGGATGTGGATGCCGAGAACGGTGCCCGCGTGCCCACCGGCGTGCTGAACGAGATGCTTGCCCGCGCTACTGCCCGGATGCAGCCCCCCAGCGACAAGGGCCGCCGCCTGAAGATCTACTACCTGACACAGGCTTCCACCCGTCCCCCCACGTTCGTGGCCTTCGTGAACGCAAAGCACCTGTTCCACTTCAGCTATCAGCGGTATCTCATCAACCAGATCCGCGAAAACTTTGGTCTGGAGCATACGCCCATCCGTCTGGTCGTGCGGGAGCGCGGCTCCGGCGAGGTGGGTGCCAAGGACGTATAACACGTCAGGGAGGCTCAGATGATGAAATCTGTTCTCATCGCTGCGGTGTCCGCTGTACAGGCGTATCTGCTGGGCAGCATCGACACCGGTATCCTCGTCAGCAAGTTTTTGTACCACGATGACGTACGCAAGTACGGCAGCGGCGCTGCAGGCATGACCAATATGCTGCGCACCTTCGGCAAAAAGGCGGCGGCACTTACCGCTTTTGGTGATGTGCTCAAGGGTGTGCTGGCCGTGTGCATCGGCCGCTGGCTGTTCACCCTGATGCCGGAAAGCACCACGCTCTCGCCCTATCTTGCGGTGTATCTGGCTGCGATCTTTGCCATTATCGGCCATTTGAAGCCCCTGTATTTCGGCTTCAAGGGCGGCAAAGGCGTGCTGGTGGCGGGCGGCACTATTCTGGCCATCCAGCCGGTGCTGATCCCTTTTCTGGCGGTCATCTTTCTGGCCTGCCTGCTGCCCACCGGCATGGTGTCACTGGGCAGCGTGACCATGGCAGCACTCTACCCGGTGCTCACCATCCTGTACGGGGTGTTCCGGGGCTATTCTGCCGCCGACCTTACCGTGTGCACCATCGGCTCGGTGATTATGGCCGCAATGGTCATTTATATGCACCGCTCCAATATCCAGCGCATCCGCGAGGGCAAGGAGTACCGCTTTGGCCGTCACGGCAAAAAGTAACAGAAAATAGTAAACCACCCCGCAGCAGCCGTTCACCGGCCGCTGCGGGGTGGTTTTTGTATATGCTTATTCCTTTGTCTCGGTCTCTTCCTCAGGCTTTGCTTCGGAATGCCGCCGACGGAACCAGTCGGCGGGGATGCCGCTCTGGGCGGGGGTAAGATCCGGCGCAGGATGACCGTCCGGCAGGTGTGCGCCAAAGGCCGGGACAAAGAAGAACTTGCGCACAATGAAGATCAGCGCAATCGCGCCAACGCTGAGCAGGTTCTCCACGGCGGAATCGTGTCCCACCACCAGATGGCGGGCAATGGCGTACAGCAGCACCTCAAGGCTGCTGCCGGGGCTGTGCTTGGCCAGCATCTTGATGAACTCAATGCCGATCACAATGTCCAAGCTGCGCTCCAGAAAGGTGCGGATCTCTGCCTCGTTGCCATCGAACAGCAGGCCGGGCATCCAGCGGATCAGGGGCACAACGCTGAGCAGCAGACCAATCAGCACCAGCCCGGATAACAGCACTTCCAGCAGACTGGAAGCCTGAATAATGCGGTTGCGCAGGGAGGTACGCCAGTGGCTTTCTACCGGGTGAGAGGGATGTTCCATAGTAAGACCTTCCTTTCGGCATTCTGCTGCATAAAGATCGACAAAATCCTGCCTTTATTGTAGCAGACGAGAGAAGGTCTGTCAATTTCAATCCACGATGGTGACGGTGGTCTGCGGGCCGACGGCCACATAGCCGGACTTTTTGATGCAGTCCTGCCCGGCGTCGGTATCCAGCCAGTCGTACAGACGGCGCTCCGGGCTGTCGGCGGCGGCATCTGGGTGGATGACGGCGTAGAAATCGTTGCACAGGGGGTAGCTGCCGTCGGCAAGAGTGTCGTTGCTGGGGGTCACACCGTCCACCGCCAGCAGCCGCAGCCCGGGCTTGGAATACATCTGGTCGATGTAGTAATACACGGAGAAACCGATGGCGTTGGCGCTGTTGTTGTAATCGGCAATGCTGTCCACCAGCTCGCCCATGGCGGCAGGTGCCAGCTCAGAGGGTGGGGTCATCAACTCTCCGCCCTGAATGAGCAGCTTTTTGAACAGGGTCTGGCTGCCGGAGTCCTCGCCGCGCTGGAAGGCAACGATTTCCTGATCCTTGCCGCCTACATCCTTCCAGTTGGTGATCTTCCCGGCGTAGATGTCCCGCAGCTGCTGCTGGCTAAGCGCCTGCACCGGGTTGTCCTCGTTGACGATGAACACCAGCGCGTCCACCCCGATGGGTTTCTGCTCCAGCTCCACATTGGCCTTTTGCAGCTCTTCCTTTACATAGTCCGGCGCTTCGTACACCACCAGCATCCGGGTGGTGGTGTCGTACAGGCCAAAGTTTTCCCATGCGTAGGCGGTGGTGCTTACCGTAATGCTGCTGCGGGCTTCCTCCAAGTCCATGCCGGTGGTATCGGCCAGCATCTGCGCCATCAGCGGAATGCAGGCGGTGCTGCCGTCCAGCGGGGGAAACTCCGCTTCGGTCAGGAACGGCTCAGGCTGCTGCACAGTCGAGGACGCTGCAGAGGACGCGGGCGGCTCTGCGGCAGAGGAAGCGGTGCTGCCGGAGGGCGCATCCGTGCCCTTGCAGGCGGTCAGCACCCCGGCGGCGGAGCAGGCAGCTAGCCCCAGCAGAAAACTGCGGCGGGAAATTTTAGCGTTTTTCATAAGAAAGCCCTCCTAACTCAATAGCCATAACTCGGTACATCGTCCGCAGTGGCAGACGAGAAAATGCTCTGGCAGTACAGCCAGTTGCCGCTCGTGTCCATCCAGCCCACATAGAAGCCCCGCTGTGCGGCAAACACATGGTCGGGCAGGGCATTCAGACTGTTGGAATAGTACCCGGTGCAGCTGGAAAGTCCCTGCAGCACCACCTTGCCGTCTGCATTCAGCACATCGCATACGCTGCCGTAGGCGCTGCCCGCAGCGGCGCGGCTGCCGTAGAACATGGGTCTGCCGTCGGGGTCGGTGGTCAGGTAGTTGACGTAACTGTACTTGCCCTGCAGGGCGGTCAGGTCGCTGACAAGCCCCTGCGGGCCGTACAGCCGGGTGGCGGTGGTCTCGTAGCGGTCGTTATCCTGCAATTCCAGCCAGACGTAGCCGGTGCCGCAGTTGCTCATCCGTACTCGCTGCTGGTGCTCCACCGGTTCTACGGTGGTGTCGGTCAGCAGCTTGCCGTTGTCCTTACTGTACACCCGCAGACTGCCGTCCAGCGCGTAGACGGCTACGGTGTTGTCGGTGGCGTCCACATCGTACAGCGGGGTCTTTGCGCCTGTCTCCAAATCATAGAGTTCGTAGCCATGGCCCTCGCCGCTGTGCCATGTTACCACATAGCCCGGGAAATACTGGCTGGGCTGCTCGTCAAAGGTGGAGATCAGTCCGCGGTCCTCTGTGGTCATGTCCCGCAGTTCGTACCGGCCGTCACTGGTGGAAAAGCTGGCAAGACCACCCGGATAGACCTGCAAAAAGCCCGTGTACTGCTCGCCGGTCTGGGTGTTGTACAGGATTTGGTCGGTGGTTTCCTCTCCGGTGGCAACGTCCAGCTTCACCCAGTCGCTCAGGGTGTCGCTGTCGTAGAAAAGGCGGTATGCCGAGGCGGCCTCGGCGCGGTAGACGGGGGTGCCGTCCTTCTCCTGCACCACCACCCAGCGGTTCTGCTGGTAGTCGGTATCCCAGTCGTAATCGTCCAGTCCCTCCGGGCGGGCGTAGCAGCTGAACACCAGCTTATCGCCGCATAGGGTGCAGCTGTATGCACCTTCCGGTACCGGCAGCGCTGCGCCGGTGGCAAGGTCGATGACCTGACAGGTGCCATAACCGGACTCCGGGACGTATCCGCCATCGATCAGGCGGCTCTCCTGCAGCACCAGCAGGCCGTTTTGCAGGGTGGCGCTCTGCTCGCCCTCAAAGGACATTACTTCGGTGCCGGTCTTGTCGTACAGGGCGGTGCGGCGTCCGCCCCGGCCGGTGGGGTCGGACCAACTGCGCAGCCAGTAGTCTGCGGTGCCGGTGACACTGTCCTCCACCAGCGAGACGTTCTCACTGCGGGTAGACTGGTGCAGCGGGGTGCTGCCGCACAGGATGGTGGTGCTGCTTCCGGAACGGCTGTCGCAGTACAGCACCCGCAAACGGCTATCGTTCAGCACGGCAGGGTCGTACAGGGGTTTGCCGTTGTCGTCCGTAGGTACCGAAACCGCAGAGCTTGCAGCGCCCGGCACGCCGGTGGCGGGCGGCAGCAGGGTACAGCCGCAGCCTAAAGTAAGGGCAAGGGCAGTGCAGACTGCCCCGCAGCCGATACGCAAGACAACACGCTTCATAAAAACCACTCCTTTGCAAAAAACAGGGAGGAAATTTTTTCCGTTCACTCAGAATACGAAACAGCCGCATTTTTCATTGCAGAACTTGCAGAAAAATGCGGCTAAAAACGGTTACAATTGCATTACAGCTGCGCCGGGGCATGGGACGCTTCTGCCTTGTCCATCTGCTCCAGCTGCCGCAGAAAGGCCAGCAAAAAGGGTAGAGAAATGAAGCAGGTGAGCGTATCCGCAATGGGCTGGCAAAGCTCCACGCCCACAAGCCCCAGCACCCGGGGAAGTACAAGAATCAACGGGATAAAGCACACGCCCTGCCGGCAGCAGGCCAGAAAGGTGGCACGCCCGGCCTTGCCCACGCTCTGGAAGGTCATGTTGGTCACCACGATCACCGGCTGCAGAAGGATGGCAAAGCACTGGTAGCGGAAGGCGGGCAGCGCCACAGCGGTGACCGCCGGGTCATCCCGGAACAGGCGGATCAGGTTTTCATCGTTCCACCAGCACACCGCGATCAGCACCACCAGCAGCGCAAAGGCGGCTTTCAGGGTAAAGACGGCGGCCTGCCGCACTCGGTGGTATTTGCGGGCGCCGTAGTTGAAGGACGCCACCGGCTGCAAGCCCTGTCCCACGCCGATGGCCACTGAGAGGATGAACATAAAAATGCGGGACACAATGCTCATGCCCGCCACGGCGGCATCGCCGTAGCTGCGGGCGGCAATGTTCAGCAGCATCCCGCCGATGCTGTTCAGCCCCTGACGGCCAAAGCTGGGCGCGCCGCCTGCAAGGATCTGCAAAAACTCGCGCGGCTCCCGGGTGACGGCAGAAAGCCGGAACTGGCTGACCGTTTTGCCCCGCAGGAACATATACAGCAGAATGCCAAAGCTGATGGTCTGACTGAGGGCAGTGGCGATCCCGGCACCGGCAGTGCCCAGCCCTAAAGCGAACATGAACAGCGGGTCCAGTGCAATGTTCAGCAGTCCGCCGGTGACCAGCCCGACCATGGCAAGGTTTGCTTTGCCCTCATACCGCAGGATGTTGTTCATCACCAGACTGGAGATCATCAGCGGTGCGGCAAGCAGGATGGGCCGGGCGTAGGCGCAGGCGTGGGGCAGAATGGTTTTGGTACTGCCCAGCAGCATCATAAAGTCCGGCAGGGTGGCAAGGCCGACCACCGCCAGCACTACGCCAAAGGCCAGCGCCGTAAAAAAGCTGGTGGAAGCAAAGCGGGTGGCGGCGTGGGTATCCTGACTGCCCAAGCGGCGGCTGATGATGGTGCCGGAGCCGTGCCCCAGCATAAAGCCCAGCGCCTGAATGATGGCCATCAGGCTGGAAACGACACCCACCGCGCCGGAAGCGCTGGTGGAGATGCGCCCTACAAAAAAGGTATCGGCCAGATTGTAGATGCTGGTGATCAGCATACTCAAAATCGTGGGCGCGGCAAGGCTGAGGATCAGCCGGGGGATCGGAGTCTCGGTCATTTTATGATACTGCACCGCAGTGCGGTCCTGCTGGGTCATGGGAAAATATCCTCCTTCAAAAACGAGAAAGTCGCCCCTTCCAGAGCGGCAGATAGTCCTGATGAAAACAGTATAACGCAGTTGCGACAAAATGTCGAGAGGGAGTAAAAACGGCCTTTCGCCCCTGCGAAGGGGCGAAAAAGCAGGCGAAAACAGGATGGATTCTATATAAAGTGCTAAAGAATTGTCGAATTGCTTGTGAAAAATCACGATATGTGGTATTCTTTATAAGAAGGAATTGGAAAAATCTGTGCATTTTATGATTGGGAGGGATTTGTACATGAAATCCGTAGCACAAACTGTGATCGAGGCCGACCACTTTTATACCATTGCCGCTCACACCGGCAATGTCATTCAGGCAGTGGAGGGCAGCAAGGACGGCGGCACTGTCCGTCTGGGCAAGTATGACCACAAGCCCGAACAGGAGTGGAGCTTTGTCCGCGAGGGCGATGGTGTGTACCGCATCCGCAACCGTGCCTCCGGCAAGCTGCTGGATCTGACCATGACCGGCACTGCCAACGGCACATGGCTGCACCTGTGGGAGGACGTGGGCGGCACGTCCCAGATGTGGAAGGTGGAGCACACCCCGGAGGGCACCGTGCGTCTGCGCTCTTCTTGGGCAGGCGGCAAGTGCGTGGACACCGTGGGCATTGGCGCCGAGGTGGGCGCTGTGCTGCAGATCTGGCAGGAGGTGCCCGGCGGTGGTGACCAGCTGTGGGTCATCTCTGAGGTAAAGGACCGCGTAAAGCGTGCCGCCAAGGTTGAACAAGCAGCACCCGCTGCCGAGACGAAGGCCGCACCGGCCAAGGAAGCCGCTCCCGCCAAGAAGCCCGCAGCCCGCAAGCCCCGCACCGCCAAGAAGGTGGAGGAGAAGCCCGCTGCTCCCACCGCAAAGGCTGCAGAGCTGGTCAAGGCAGAAAAGCCCGCTGCGAAAAAGGCTGCTAAGGCAAAGGCTGAGCCTGCTGCTCCCGCAGTAGAGGTGAAGGCAGCTCCCGCCGTGGCAACCAAGGCCGAGCCTGTTACTAAGGCTGAACCGGCTGCCAAGGCAGCGCCCGCAGCGGAAGCCAAGACTGCCCCTGCCGCCGCAAAGCCCAAGGCAAAGCGTGCACCCTGCAAAAAGACCGTAAAGAAGTAAGAAATCATAAAACGCAAAAAATCGGACAGACCGCGGTCTGTCCGATTTTTTGCGTTTATAGAAGCTTTTTATGCAGCAGGGGCGGCAGCATCATCGCTCTGGGCAGCGGTCTGCACGAACTGCACGATGCTCTCGATGGTTTTGCGCAGCTGCACAAGGCTTTCCACGTCAGAGTCCTGCATCCGGGAAGTAGGGGCGGTCACCACGGTCTGGGAGGCAGTCACCGTGCCGGAAAGTTCTGCATGGATATGGTGGGCGGGCACGTCCAGCAGGATGTGCACCTTGGGGGACAGGGTCTTGAGCAGACCCTGCTTTTCGATGCCCAGAATCAGCTGCGGCGCGTCCTCCCCGGCGGCGAGATTCGGCAGCTGAAGGTAGAGGTAGCCTTCTTTCGCGTTGGCGGGCTGCACGGTTTTGAGCTGTTTCAAGTCCAGCTGGAAGTCGTTCACCTGCTGCAAGCCGGTGGCGGCGGGGTCTACCCCCAGCAGGGTAGCCAGCTGGTCTTGGGAGATATAGCTGCCCAGCGACCAGCCCGGCAGCAGCAGGCTTGCCAGCGGATACTCGGCTACAACCGTGCTGCGCAGCTTGTTGTACAGCTGCCCGGCGTCGTAAAGGGTCTCTTCCTCGCTGATGTACATCCGGGTCAGAGGGGCATCGTTGACGGTGCTGGTGCCCGCCGGGTACAGCGCCAGCTGCACTGCCCGGGGGGTGTACTGGCCGGTCAGGCTGCCGATGGTGCCGCCGAACTTGTCCAGCAGGGCGTAAAGAGCAGGGGGCTCGGCCTCGGTGGAGGTGATGGTGTAGTCCAGCGCAAAGCTGGCACCGCTCTGGAATGCCTTGACCCTGCGGCTGACCAAGCTGTACAGCACTGCCGCAGCCACCACGCACACCAAAACCAGACACAGCAGAACAATTAGCGCCGCCCGCAGACCGGTGCGCTTTTTGTGGGAAGATGCCATGGGAAACCTCTCCTTCCGGTAAAACGTATTTGCTTCAGCATAACGGAACTGCACGCAAATGTCAAGCGCCGCAAACTGCGGACAAAACAAAAAACCTGAAACATTTCTGTTTCAGGTTTCTGGCGGAAAGATGGGGATTCGAACCCCAGAACGCTTTTGACACGTTACACGATTTCCAGTCGTGCGCCTTAGACCAACTCAGCCATCTTTCCACATCTTTTGTTCTGCCTTTGGGCGGGTGCCCTTGGCGCTCCACTATAATACCTGAAAGCAGGCTTTTTGTCAAGGATTTTTTTGAAAAAAATCAGACTTTTTTAAAAATGACGAAAAAACGCGAGAAAGTATTCTGCCGCATGGATGGAAAGCACAAAAAGCCCTTGACGCACCTTTAAAATAGGTCTATATTGAGGGCAAAGAGCACTGCGGTGGGTCATTTTGTGCCGCAGCGGCGGGAAATATAAGGAGGATGCTTTTATGACTTATCCTGAAGTACTTGCCAATGCCCGTACCTGCATTGGTCAATACTGCAAGGCCTGCCCGGTGTGCAACGGCGTGGCCTGTAAAAACCAGATCCCCGGCCCGGGTGCCAAGGGTGTGGGCGATACCGCTATCCGCAATTATAATAAGTGGGCAGATATCCGGGTGAACATGGACACCCTGTGCCCCGGCGGTGCACCGGACACCACGCTGGAGCTGTTCGGCAAAAGCTTCCGCTATCCCTTCTTTGCGGGCCCTGTGGGTGCAGTGAACCTGCACTACTCCGATACCTACACCGATATGACCTATAACGATGTACTGGTGCGCGCCTGTGCAGAAAACGGCATTGCAGCCTTTACAGGCGACGGCACCAACCCCACCGTGATGGAGATGGCAACCCGCGCCATCAGCGCTGCGGGCGGCTGTGGCGTGCCCACCATCAAGCCGTGGAACATTGATACCATCCGGGAAAAGATGGCACAGGCCAAGGCCAGCGGCTGTTTTGCCGTAGCTATGGACGTGGACGCAGCGGGTCTGTCTTTCCTGAAGAACATGACCCCGCCCGCCGGCAGCAAGAGCGTGGAGGAACTGGCCGAGATCGTGCAGCTGGCGGAGCGCCCCTTCATCGTCAAGGGCGTGATGACCGTTAAGGGCGCACTGAAGGCGAAGCAGGCCGGTGCCGCTGCCATCGTGGTGTCCAACCACGGCGGCCGTGTGCTGGACCAGTGTCCCGCCACCGCCGAGGTGCTGCCGGAGATCGCCGCAGCCCTCAAGGGCACCGGCGTGAAGGTGCTGGTGGACGGCGGCATCCGCACCGGTGTGGATGTGTTCAAGGCACTGGCACTGGGCGCAGACGGCGTTCTGATCTGCCGCCCCTTCGTGACCGCTGTCTACGGCGGCGGCGCAGAGGGCGTGAAGTGCTACATCGACAAGCTGGCCGGGGAACTGGCCGACACCATGCAGATGTGCGGCGCCCATACGCTGGCTGAGATCACCCCGGATATGGTGCGGGTCTGAGCGTTCTATTATAAGTAACTGCGGGTCTGAGCGTTCTATTATAAGTAACAAAAAAGGAGATGCCCTGCAGGGCATCTCCTTTTTTGTTACTTCAAGGTGCCGTCCAGCACCTGCTGGTAATACCACGGCTTCGGGGCGTGAAAGGTCTTGCCGCTGAGGAAGGCAAAGTCCGGCTGGGTGAAGCGGGGCATGGTCAGCTCCCATGCGCACAGTGCCTGATACTTCAGCTTCAGCTCCCGGTTGGCGCTGTTGTTGCCGTACTTGCTGTCGCCAAGGATGGGGCAGCCGATGCTGGCCATGTGGGCGCGGATCTGGTGGGTGCGGCCGGTGATCAGCTGCACCTTCAGCAGGGCCAGACGGCCGGAGACGGCGATGGTCTCGTACCGGGTCTCCACCTCCTTGGCACCGGGCTGCTTGTCCTCCACGATCTTCACGATGCCGCGGTCGGCATCCTTGAGCAGATAGCCGCCCAAGGTGGCGTCCGGCGGCATGGGACGGCCAAAGGTGACGCAGAGGTAGGTCTTTTGCACCTCACGGTTCTTGATGGCAGAAAGGAACTGCTCCTCGGCCTCCGGGGTCTTGGCAATGATCACAAGGCCGCTGGTGCCGGTGTCCAGCCGGTGGCACAAGGCGGGGGTGTACAGGTCGTTCTCCTTGTACTCGCCCTGCTTGTTCAGGTACAGCAGCGCACGGTTCAGCAGAGTATCGTCCTCCGGGCCATCCACCGCAACGCCGGCGGGCTTGTTCACGATCAGGATCTGCGGGCAGTCGTACACCACCTGTGCCGGGGTGCGGGCGTTCTTCCATGCGGGGCCTTCCACCCGGCGGTCGGCGTCCAGCACGTCATCCAGAATGAACAGCTTGATCTCATCGCCCGCCATCACGCGGGTGGAAAGCGGCTGCTTTTTGCCGTTCAGCTTGATCTTGTTTTCCCGCAGCGCCTT
>OLQB01002839.1_pt1 | contig 10894 bp, 6 predicted proteins | sample 1672681 | NCBI WGS metagenome assembly OLQB01 (sample SAMEA3136713, study PRJEB25190) | human gut metagenome | reverse complement strand
ATTTGTTCTTTATCTATGTCTTTTTGCCGCTGTGCCTCATCTGTTACGGCCTCGCCAAAAAGCTCAGCACCAAAAATATCGTGCTGATTGTCTTTTCACTCATCTTTTACGCTTGGGGCGAGCCGCTTTGGATTTTGCTTTTGCTGTTCAGTTCATTCTTTAACTGGTTCATCGGCATATTGATCGGCAAATTTCGGGATACCCCGCGCGCAAAGTTAGCCGTTGGCGGCGGTATTTTTGTAGATATTCTGCTTTTGCTCATCTTTAAGTACAGCGCGTTCATTGTAGAAAACCTGAACGCCGTTTCGGGCGCGGCCATTCCCGTGCCGCAGATCACGTTGCCCATCGGTATCAGCTTCTACACGTTCCAGGCTATCTCCTACATTTTGGACTGCTACTGGGAAACGGTGGACGTGCAGCCGAAGTACCACAAATTTCTTTTGTACCTGTCCCTCTTCCCGCAGCTCATCGCCGGCCCAATCGTGCGGTACAGCGTTGTGGAGCAGGAGATCGACAACCGCTCCGTCAACGCGACCGACCTATGCGAAGGTGCGCTGCGCGTGATCCTCGGCCTTGCGAAAAAGGTCATCATCGCGAACAATTTGTGGTCCATCGTCAACACGTTCTTCGGCAAGGACATCACGGGACTTTCCGTGCTCGGCACATGGTACACCATCATCGTGTATTCGCTGTATGTTTACTTTGACTTCAGCGGTTATTCCGATATTGCCATCGGCCTCGGTCGCATGTTTGGCTTCCACTTTGACGAAAACTTCCGCTATCCGTTCGTCAGCAAGAATATTACGGAATTCTGGCAGAGATGGCACATCTCACTCGGTACATTCTTCCGTGATTATCTTCTTTATGTGCCTATATTCGGCAAGAGAAGAAAGTACCTCAACCTCTTTCTCGTATGGTTCTGCACGGGCTTCTGGCACGGCGCAAACTGGAACTACATCATATGGGGTCTTTACTTCGGACTGTTCATTCTTATAGAGCGTACTATCGGCAACAAGAACATGAGGAAAATGCCCAGGGCGCTTGCGCATATATACAATACGATAGTAGTCGTTGTGGGTTTCGGTATCTTCTACTTCACCGATTTAGGCAAGCTTGGCACATTCCTCGGAAACCTTGTCGGAATGAACGGCAACTCGTTTGTTGACCAGATCTCAACACAGAATATGATGGCAAACGCATGGCTTGTTATTGTCAGCATTGTGCTTTGTATGCCTGTTGTACCGGCGATTAAAAAGAAGCTTGAAAGTATGAATCTTTACCTTGCAACCTCGGTAGGTCAGACGGTGCTCAATGTGGCAGTGTTTGCGCTGAGCAGTATACTGCTTGTAAACGCTACCAACAACCCGTTTATCTACTGGCAGTTCTGAGAAAGGAGTGAGTAACAATGTCAGACCATATCGACGACAAGGAGCTTGAAGAGCTCAATGAGATATACCGTCGCAAGATGGAAGCTCAGAAAAGCCACGAGTCAAAAAAAGCTAAACACGAAAAATCCGACAAAATCGTAAAAAACGAAAACACTCATTCCGAAAAGGGCTTGAACGACAAAAAAACGGTAATTTCCGCCAAGTCGGAAAAGCCTGCCAGGACTGAAAAACAGATCAAAGTCAAACCCGAAAAGCAGGATAAGGAAGAAAAAGCTCAGCAGGAAAGCAAGCCGCTGACCGATGACGAACGCAAGAAGAAACTTGCGTTAAGGATAAATATCGGCGTATGCACGGTATTCTTTGCTGTAGTGGCTGTCGGACTGCTTGTACTCCCCCGCCCGACTGTATCGGAATCGGAAAAACGTAACCTTGCCACATTTCCCAAGTTTACATGGGACACTTACTGGAACGGTGACTATACAGAGGATATAAGCTATTTCTTCAATGATACCGTACCGTTCAGAGATACCTTCAAATCTATCGGTGCAGGCTTCCGCTCGCTGTTCGGTTTTTCAATAAACGGTGCGGAGATCAAGGGCAGCGTTTCGCAGGTGAACAGCGGTTCATCACAGACCGAGGTTACAACTGCATCCACTAAGCCTATCGCTATTGTTACCCCTGCTCCGTCCGATACATCAAGCGATGCTCCGGAAAGCAAAGACGAAACCTCGTCAAAGGATAACTCGAATGACAGCAAGGCTGACACTTCCAAAGCCGAAACAAGCTCCAAACCCGATGAAAGCAGTAATTCGTCTAAGCCCGAAAACGTGTATATAGCGCCCTCAGACCCCGATGCGCAGGTGCTTTATGAAGAGGGCTCACAGCTTGTATATCAGAGCGGCGACACAATATACGGAGCACAGCTCTACAATGGAAACCGTGACAATGCCGAGGACTATGCAAATACCCTCAACACACTGAAAACACTGCTTCCCGATGCAAATGTATACAGTATGCTTGCACTTACCCAGAATACGTTTATAACTCCTGCAGAACTTGAAAAGACAAAGTATACGGAACTGAGCGATTCGGAATATATCTCAAATATGCTGGACAAGAATATCAAGGTCATAGACACTATGAATGCGCTTCTCCCGCATCAGAAAGAGAATCTGTTCTTCCTGCGCGACTGTCACTGGCAACAGCTCGGAGCTTATTATGCGGCTCAGAGTTTTGCAAAATCGGCAGGCGTAAACTTTGCGAAGCTGTCGGACTATGACAAGTATGAAGAGGACTGCCTCGGTTCTGTCTATGCGGCAACCCAGTATGAAGGACTTATGTACGAGGGCGAAACATTCACCTATTATGTTCCGAAAAACGAGTACACAACAGATTACTACAACGAAGACTACGAATATCAGTTTGAATATCCGCTGATGCCGAGATCAGACTACAATACAACAGCATTCTACAGCCTGTTCATGGTGGCTGACAGCTACATAAAGCATATCACTACCGATGTAAATAATGACAGAGTTCTTGTTGTACTGAAAGACGATTATCCCAGCGCTATGATACCCTGTCTTACCTCATCATTCAGCGAAATATACGTTATAGATGTGCGCTACTGTAATTTCAACGTGGCTGACTTCTGCGTAGAAAAAGGCGCTACAGACGTACTTGTAGGAATGACAACAGAGAATGCACTCGGTGAAATAGGCGATACCCTTTCGTATCTTCTGAATATATAAAATACAGATATGCCCTTAGCATAAAAGCCAAGGGCATTCTGCATATATCGGTTATCGCTTAATATTCGGTTAAATCAAGAAGAATATAATTAGATAATTAAATACGGTTAAAGAAAACGGAGGAAATAATATGTTTCATATAATGGTCGCAGAGGATGATACAAATACAAGAAAACTGATGTGCACCGTACTCAAGCAGAACGGATATGAGCCTGTACCTGCCGTTGACGGCATTGACGCACTTGATATACTTGACAGACAGCACGTCGACCTTATACTGCTTGACGTAATGATGCCCAGAATGGACGGTTATGAGTTTGTAAAAACGCTCCGTGAGGGCGGCTGTAATACGCCTGTGCTTATGGTTACGGCAAGAGAGACCTCTGCAGATAAGATTGCAGGCTTCCGTGCAGGCACTGACGACTATATGGTAAAGCCTGTTGACGATGAGGAAATGCTTCTTCGTATCTCAGCACTGCTTCGTCGCAGTAATATTGCAAACGAACACAAGCTTCACGCAGGAAACACAGTGCTTGACTATGACGCACTGACAGTGACAAGCGACGGCAATACATATGAACTTCCGAACAAGGAGTTCATGCTGCTGTTCAAGCTTCTGAGCTATCAGAACAAGATATTTACCCGCCGACAGCTTATGGACGAGCTGTGGGATATGGAAACAGAAACAGACGAGCGTACTATAGATGTACACATAAACCGTCTGCGTGACAAATTCCACAACAACCCGGATTTCGAGATAGTTACAGTCAGGGGACTGGGCTACAAGGCTGTTCTGAAACAGCATTAAGTATCAGGAGGATTCTGATGCACAGAAAAATCAGTGATGAGGAAAAGCGACTGCGCTCCATAAACACCTATGTTGTATTGTTCGTATTCTTCATAATGGTATCGGCAGGCGTTATCTGCGTGCTGATATTCAATATACTTGACGCATTCGGACTGATGAAGCACATAGGAGTAGTACCTATGCTCCTGCCGTTTATTATGCTGTGCGCCTGTATAATAATCGGCAGTATACTGTCTGCTATGCTTTCGGGTATATTGCTCCGCCCGCTCAACGACCTCAAGGAAGGTCTGCTTAAAGTATCAAAGGGCGACTTTACTGTACGACTTGAGGAAAACGGAAACAGCGAACTTTCGCATATACAGGAAAACTTCAACATAATGGTAAAGGAGCTTAGCAATACCGAGCTTTTCAGAAATGACTTCATAAACGACTTCTCACATGAATTCAAAACTCCTATGGTTTCCGTATACGGCTTCGCAAAACAGCTTAAAAAAGGCGGTCTTACAAAGGAGCAGGAACAGGAATACATCGATATAATCATAAACGAGTCGCAGCGGCTCATAAATATGTCAAGTAATATTCTTATGCTCAGTAAGCTCGAAAACCAGGAAATAATCACCGACAAAAAAGATTTCTCGCTCGATGAGGAACTGCGCAGGTGCGTTCTGCAATTACAGGGACAATGGGGAGAAAAGAACCAGGAGGTTATACCTGACCTTTGCGAGATTACCTATTACGGCAACAGCGAAATGCTGAAACAGGTGTGGCTGAATGTTATCGGTAACGCTATAAAGTATACACCTGAGGGCGGTACAATTGAAGTTAAGCTTGATATCAACCCGAAGAATGAACAGGAAGTAAGAGTGCGTATCACCGATAACGGCATCGGTATGGATAAGGCTACTACCGAACGTATTTTTGAAAAATTCTATCAGGGCGACAGCTCACACGCAACAGGCGGAAACGGTCTGGGTCTTGCTATGGTAAAGCGTATCGTTGAGCTGTGCGGAGGAAGGATTCGTGTTAAAAGCGAGCTTAACAAGGGAACGCAGTTCACCGTCTATCTCCCTGTTGAAAACAAAGAAAACGAAAAAGAAGATAAGAAAAAGAAAAGTTTAAATGCGGTTAACACAGCAGGCTTAAAATAAGCCGCAAACTTTCAGATAAATCTACGGCAAAAGCCGTTTGAATCAATTAATAACGAAAAGGACAAAACTATGCTTCAGCTGAAAAACATAACCAAGGATTATAAAGTCGGCGACGAAAAGGTACACGCACTGAGAGGCGTCAGCATAGACTTCCGTGAAAGCGAGTTTGTATCAATACTCGGTCAGTCCGGATGCGGAAAAACAACGCTTCTGAATATTATCGGCGGCCTTGACAGATACACGGACGGCGACCTTATAATCAGCGGAAAATCAACAAAGGAATTCAAAAATGCCGACTGGGATACTTACCGTAATCATTCGATAGGTTTCGTATTTCAGAGCTATAACCTTATTCCTCACCAGACAGTGCTGGCAAACGTCGAGCTTGCACTGACACTATCAGGTGTATCAAAAGCCGAAAGAAGACAGAGAGCAAAAGACGCACTTATAAAGGTAGGTCTTGGCGACCAGTTCAGGAAAAAGCCCAATCAGATGTCGGGCGGTCAGATGCAGAGAGTTGCAATTGCCAGAGCGCTTGTAAACGAGCCTGACATACTGCTTGCCGATGAGCCGACAGGCGCACTTGACAGTGAAACTAGCATTCAGATAATGGAGCTTTTAAAGGAAATATCGAAAGACAAGCTCATTATCATGGTAACTCATAACCCGGAACTTGCCGAGAAATATTCCAACAGAATCATAAAACTTCTTGACGGTAAGGTAGTCGATGACACAAACCCTTATGACCGTAATATTGTCGAGCCTATCGAGAATAAAAAAGGCAAGGAAAAGAAGATAAAGAAACCGTCAATGTCATACTTTACTGCACTGTCACTGAGTTTAAACAACCTAATGACCAAAAAGGGCAGAACGTTTATGACCTCTTTTGCGGGAAGTATAGGCATTATCGGCATTGCGCTTATTCTGTCAATATCAAGCGGCGCACAGCTTTATATAAAATCGGTCGAGGAAGAAACCCTTGCAAGTTATCCTATAGCTATTGAACGCAACGCAATGGATATGTCTTCTATGATGACCTCAATGATGAAAGACAACAAGAGCGACAGTAGCGATGACGGAAAGATACATTCAAACAATATAATGGGCAATATGGTAAACACCATGCTCACTCAGCTTAAAGCCAATGATTTAAAGAGCTTCAAGACTTATCTTGAAAATGACGGAAAAGAGATAAACGATTATGTCAGCGATATAAAGTATAGCTATTCCACTCCGCTCAATATTTTCAGAAACGATAAGGATAAAGGCATAATTCAGGTAAACCCCGCTACCCTGTTTGAAGATATGGGTATGACTAACGCAATGTACGACTCACAGCTTATGAGCAACGTTGTAAGCACAAGCTATGACACCTGGACAGAGCTTCTTGACAATGATAAGCTGTTAAACGAGCAGTACAAGGTGCTTGCAGGAAGAATGCCGAGTGCTTACAATGAAGTTGTCGTAATGGTAAACAAGGATAACGAGATTTCCGACTACAGCCTTTACTGTATGGGACTTATGGACAGCGACGAGCTTGTCAATGCAGTAAAAAGCGCTATGAGCAACAATAACGAAAAGGTCGACTTCACAAGCAAATTACAGACCTACACCTACGACGAGCTTCTCGGACTTGAATTCAGACTGGTAACCAACCCCGAATTTTATGAAAAAGAAAACGGTGTATGGATAGACAAGAGCGATGACAAGATTTATATGACAAAGGTTGTCGAGGATGCCGAGCCTATAAAGGTTGTCGGCATTATAAAGCCCGAAGAGAACAGCATTATGTCGTCAAGCTCGTCATCCGCAATAGGCTACACTCACGAGCTTACAGAGTATCTTGTAAACAAGGTAAATGACAGCGAGGTTGTAAAGGAGCAGAAAAGCTCTCCCGACACCGATATTTTCACCGGCAAGGAATTTGCAAAGGACGAGGATAAAAAGGCTGTCACAATGGATGATATAAAGGCATATATCGCAACACTGCCCGAGGAACAACAGGCAGAAATTATGGCACAGCTTCAGCAGGCTCAGCAGATGGGCATGACCGAACAGCAGATAATCGATGCGTTCTCTCAGCAGATGAATACAGAGTCCGACGCCACCTATGACGGAAATATGACGCTCCTCGGAGTTGCGTCGCTTGACGAACCGAGCCGCATAAACATCTACCCCAAGGACTTTGACGCAAAAGAAAAAATCGAGCAGATCATAAGCGACTATAACGACAAGGTAAAGGCTGACGGTAACGAAAACCTCAAGATTGAGTATACGGATATTGTCGGACTGATGATGACCTCGGTATCAACGATAATTGACGCAATAAGCGTTATCCTTATCGCCTTTGTAGCAATCTCACTGGTCGTATCATCTATAATGATAGGCATTATCACCTACATTTCCGTACTTGAGCGTACAAAGGAGATTGGCATACTTCGTGCTATGGGCGCAAGCAAGAGAGATATTTCCCGTGTGTTCAACGCAGAAACGCTCATTGTCGGCTTTGCCGCAGGCGCTATCGGTATCGGTGTAACACTGTTACTGCTTATCCCTGCAAACGCAATAGTATACAGTCTTACAGGCATTTCAGGTATGTGTGTGCTGCCATGGCAGGGTGCTGTTATACTGGTAATAATCAGTATGCTCCTTACCCTTATCGCAGGTCTTATTCCCTCACACTATGCGGCTAAGAAAGATCCCGTCCTTGCACTGAGAAGCGAATAATTTTGTATTCCAACCGCTGTTTCAGAACAGCGGTTGCTCTTTTTTTACTCGGCAGACCCCCCGACAGATAAACTGTCGGGGGGTCTGCTGTAAGGTGTATATAAACTTTAACTTGTAATCATGCGTTCGCAGTCATATTACCGTTCTGAACGCCGTTCATATCAGGAGGATTGCCTCCGGCAAAGCCGCCTTGATTGTTACCGCCTGGACGGTTACCGCCGCCGAAGCCTCCGTTTCCTCCGGGCTGTCCGCCCATGCCGCCTCCGCCGAATCCGCCGCCCATGCCGCTGCCGTAGATATAGCCCGACATAGTGATCTCCTGTGTGCTGTCCCCGACTGTCAATGTATAAGTTCCGTCAGATTTGATATCGGGAGTGCTTATAACGACTGTCTGGAATGATACTGTAGGTGTGAACTCTGCAATTACATTACCGTTTGAATCGGTGAGCTTCACGGTCGTTCCCGCACTTGCGTTACCTGTGCTTGCAAGTATCGAACCTTGCGTTGACTCCGATCCGAAGTTCATAGCCATACCGCTTGAGCCTGCCATAATTACCGTACCGCCTGTTATCACAGCGTTATTTTCATAATCAAGCGAGCCGTTACCATTGCTTGTAGGACCGTATACATAAACCGTACCGCCCGATATTTCAATATCGCCGTTCGAGTCAAGTCCGTCGCCGCTTGCATTGACGTGTATTTCGCCGCCTGTTATGGTGATTTTAGCGTTGCTGTCGGCTGAGAATGAGTCGGGGCCGAAGCCTCCGCCCACGCCCTGATTGTCGCCGCCTGCGGCATTGATTCCATCGTCCGATGACGTAAGTGTTACCTGGCCGCCGCTGACCGTTACCGTCTGACCTTCAAGACCTTCATAGCATTTTTCAATGTTGATTTCGCCGCCGCTGACAACCGTGTTGTTGCCGGAGTGAATGCCATCATCGCCCGTACTTATATCTAGCGTACCGCCCGATACCGTAACGTCTGCGTTGCTGTGGATTGCGTCGTCAAGCGTATCAATATCAAACGTACCACCCGATATTGTCAGCACACCGTCAGCCTTTATGCCCTTATATGACTCGGTGCTGTCGCCTGTTGTCTTTTCGGACGAACCGCCTCCTGCCTTAAGTGTGAATGTTCCGTCCTTTATGTCAACCGTACCCGATGCGTCAATGCAGTCCTTGCCGCTTGTGATGTTCAGCGTACCGCCTGAGATATATACATATCCCTTTTCGGTATCGTCTGTGTTTTCGCTGTGTATTCCGTCCGTGCCGGAAGTAATCGTAATATTGCCGCCTGCGATTCTCACACTGTCCTTGCCCGAAAGACCCTGTGATGCGGAGGTGATGTTATATGTTCCACCCGTTATCTTGAGGTCGTCCTTTGTTACAATGCCGTGCTTGCTTTCGCACTTTACGTTCAGAGTACCGCTGCCGTTGAAGGTTATATCCGATTTTGAGAATATCGCACCGTCAATATTCGTTTCATCATCGCTTGTCGCAAATTCACCTGTGCTTGCAAGTGTGTTTTCCGTACCGCTCACGGTCGTTACAAATACCTTGTCGGCATTTATAATATAAAGTGCCGCACTTCCCTCTTTAGTGATGCTTACGTTATCAAGCACAAGCTGTACCTTGTCGCTGTCGCCGGCATTCACGATTATCTGACCCGTGAATGTTCCGCTGAGTTTATATGTTCCGGCTTTGGTTATGATGACCGAGCTGTCCGCAACCGTTACCGAGCTGTCCGAACAGCTTGCGGTGCTTTTGCTTAACGTAATATCTGTGCATTCCGAGTAATCGCCCGACAAATCACGGTCGGAGAACATATCGTCCGCTGTAAGCTGTTTATCGCTGTCCGAACCGCTGTCCGAAGTGCTGTCCGATGCCGAGCTTGCATCTGTGCCTGAAGAAGCGCTGTCAGCGCTGACGGTCGTACTGCTTTCAGCCTGTGATTCCTGCGAATCTGATGATGCGTTGTTATCGCATGATGTAAAGCATGAAACTATAAGCGCTGCAGCAACTATTACAGCTAATATTTTCTTTTTCATAAAATTACCGCCTTTCGTATCAGAACGATTTTTCAGAGCTGTTCTCTGCCGTCTGTACTTTGTGATGTTATGTTTATTTCAAGATTGCCGTTTCTGCATCTCAGCTCGTCTATCATCTGCTTTTCACAGCCTGCCTTGCCGAGCGTGATATTATAGGTCAGCTTGTTGAGGCTGCCGAGATTTGTTGTTTTTACCTGAATCATTTTGTACTGCGATAAGTATTTTGCGAATATATCGTCAAATATTTCCGCATATTCAAGATCCTCCGGAACAGTTATATGCAGTACCCTGTCAAGCTCGTTTTTCTTTGATTCTCCGAAGGAGGTTGCGGTAAGCACTATGTTTGCAATACCCATTATCACCGCAAAGATAAGAGCGTACAGCGGATAGCCCATTCCGCACGCAAGTCCTACCGCCATTGCAAGAAAGATAGAGCCTATTTCCTTTGCCGTACCCGGTACAGAACGGAATCTTACCAAGCTGAATGCACCCATAACAGCCACACCAGTACCGATGTTTCCGTTTACAAGCATTATCACTACCTGTACTATCACAGGCAGCAAAGCAAGCGTCATCATAAAGCTCTTTGTTTTTTTCTGCCTGAAGTTGAAAGCAAACGCTATTATAAGACCAAGCACCAACGAAGCCGCAGTGCAGAAAACAAATTCGTTTGTAGTTATCGCCGCCACGGTCGTTTCAGTGGTGGTCACAGTAGTAGCCGCAAGAGTAGTTGAATTAAGCACAGCTTATCACCTTACCTTTATGTATTTTTTCAGAAAATTCGTTAAAATACGCAGTTCCGTATTTTGAGAATGACGCAGGATATATCTCCAGTTCATCAAGTATAGCCGATAACCAAAGAGGCATAGCGTTCGGTATCTTTATCTCCATTACCCTCATGCCAGCAGGCAGAAGCTCTTTTCCCCAAATGCCCTTGTCAAGCTCCTTTTGCTCCTCACGGTAAAGAATGTGCGTGTCAAAGGTCAGCCTAAGGGACGGGTCTTCCGCACCGCAGTAAGCAAGTC
>OLQB01002838.1_pt1 | contig 10894 bp, 6 predicted proteins | sample 1672681 | NCBI WGS metagenome assembly OLQB01 (sample SAMEA3136713, study PRJEB25190) | human gut metagenome | reverse complement strand
GTGATGAACAGTCCAGTGGACTGTTCATTAGTCCGTGGGTGTTGGGCCCCTGGATAGCCCACCAAAGAAAAGCTTCTGCCGTAAGGTGGAAGCTTTTTTTATAAAAAGGCCATGCAGGACTTGAAAGGACGGCCGAGCGAGAGCGAGGTGATGAACAGTCCAGTGGACTGTTCATTAGTCCGTGGGTGTTGGGCCCCTGGATGGCCCACCAAAGAAAAGCTTCTGCCGTAAGGTGGAAGCTTTTTTATAGAATGGCAGACAGGGATATAAAAGCAACGACTTTGCCCCTCCCTATGAAAGCGATTGTTTGTGGCGTAGATTGCAGTTTTTTGGCGGTTATGTTACACTAAAATAATAGTGTGAAAATGGTAAGGAGAAAAAATAAATGGAAAAACAACACAGCGGCCGGAGCTCATTTTCCGGCAAACTTGGCTTTGTCCTGTCGGCAGCCGGCGCCTCGGTTGGCTTGGGCAATATCTGGCGGTTCCCATACCTGGCGGCAAAATATGGCGGTGGAATTTTTCTGCTGATTTACATTCTGCTGGCGGTCACCTTTGGCTATACAATGATTATGGCAGAGACAGCGCTGGGACGGATGACCCGGAAAAGTCCGGTTGGGGCCTTTGCAGCTTCTGGAAAGGGACGCTGGCGTGCATTTGGAGGATGGATCAACGCGGTAATTCCCATTTTGATTGTGCCGTATTATTCGGTTATTGGCGGTTGGGTTATCAAGTATCTGGTGGGGTATATTACCGGTCATGGCAGTGAGCTGGCACAGGATGGGTATTTTTCCTCTTTCATCGCCAATGGCGCTTCGGTGGAAATCGTATTCCTGCTCTTTACCCTGCTTACACTGGGCATCATTTTTGCCGGTGTCCGCAATGGTGTGGAGCGTGTTTCCCGGATGATGATGCCGGTACTGGTGGTGTTATCAGTAATTATTGCAGCTTATTCAGTAACACGGCCCGGTGCGCTGGAAGGAGTGAAGTACTTTTTGGTACCGAATCCGGCCAATTTTTCATGGATGACAGTGGTTACAGCCATGGGCCAGATGTTCTATTCTTTGTCCATCGCAATGGGTATTTTAGTAACATTCGGCTCTTACATGAAAAAAGATGTGTCCATTGAGGGATCTACCAAGAACGTTGAGATTTTTGATACGCTGATTGCAATGATGGCCGGGTTGATGATCATTCCGGCGGTGTTTTCGTTCTCTGGTGGTGACCCGGACACCCTGCAGGCCGGTCCCGCACTGATGTTTATTACGATCCCGAAAGTTTTTGAAAGCATGGAACTTGGTTCGCTGGTGGGTGTGCTGTTCTTTGTGCTGGTGCTGTTTGCAGCGGTGACAAGCTCTATTGCATTGACAGAAAGCGCAGTATCGACTTTTGAGGATGAACTGGGATGGAGCCGCAAAAAGGCTGCGGCAGTGATTGGGATTATTATGGTGCTGCTTGGAAGCTTGTCGGCGCTTGGCTATGGCCCGCTGTCGGGCGTGACCGTTATCGGAATGCAGTTCCTTGACTTTTTTGACTTCCTGACAAACTCAGTTATGATGCCCATTGCGGCCATTGCAACCTGCCTGCTGGTGACCAGCGTGATCGGCGTGGAAAAGATTGAGGAAGAAGTGACCCAGAATGGTCAACCTTTCCGCCGAAAAAAGGTTTTCAATTTTATGATCCGCACCCTTTGCCCGGTGTTTGCTGCCATCATTCTGGTAAGTTCTGTGGCGAATGCCCTCGGGTGGATCTCGATGTAAAAGAATTTGATATTATCATACCATATGGGAAAATGGATTTACACCCCCTCAATATGATTTACAGGCGAAACCTTTGGCGGCCAGCGGTTGAAAAATGGTTTGAATAAAATCTCCGTGGGATCTGATATGCTCCCTATATAGCGAACAGTGAAATAAAAACACTGAAAACTATATAGAGAGCATTTATGTGTTTTTGACCAGGGTGGATCTGAAAAGTCGAAAATATCTTCTATTTCTACAAACACAGCCGGATTATGCGTTAAAAAGCCTTGGAATCCACAAAGGATTCCCGCGGCTCTTTGCCTTAAATCCGTCTTGCGCTTGTGAAATATCCGTCATTTTCTTTGTTTTCAGATCCACCTTAAGAAGCCGCACCAGATGTGGACTGTGCGGGGCCGCAGTGTGATGTTGAGAAAGGGGAACAGCAGATGACCCGGATTGCGATTGTGGAGGACGAGGCGGCGGTGCGGGAACAGCTGGCGGGGTATGTGCAGCGGTACACCCGGCAGTACGGCACGCCGTTTGAGGTAACGGAGTTTGCGGACGGGATGGAAATTCTGGAAGATTACCGCCCGCAGTTCGACATCATTTTTCTGGATGTGGAGATGAAGCACCTGGACGGCATGGAGACCGCACGCCGCATCCGGGAGCGGGACGGCGGGGTGCTGATCGTGTTCATTACCAACATGGCGCAGTATGCCATCCGCGGATATGCTGTTGGGGCGCTGGATTATGTGCTGAAACCGGTGCCCTACTTTGCGTTTTCGCAGCAGCTGCAAAAGGCGCTGGGACAGCTGGAAAAGCGGGAGCGGCATTACCTGGCCGTGGCGGTGGACGGCGGCATGCGGCGGCTGGACGCGGCGGAAATCTATTACCTGGAAAGCGAAGGTCACAAGGTACATTTTTACACCGAAAAAGAAGATTTTGTGGTGCCGGGCACCCTGAAAAACTATGAGGAAAAGCTGGTGGGCCGGGCGTTTGCACGGTGCAACAGCGGGTATCTGGTCAATCTGGCGCAGGTTTCCGGCGTGCAGCAGGATATGGTGCAGGTTGGTCCGTATACGCTGCAGATCAGCCGCCCGCGGCGCAAGGCCTTTATGGCGGGGCTGGCGGATTATATTGGGGGTGCGGGCTAATGACGACATTGCCGGATATTCCCCGCCTGTACACCGCTTTGGCGGAAGTGCTGGCGGCGCTGATGTATGCGCACAGGCTGCCGCCGCGGATGGACCAGCGCGTGATCTGGGGCGTGGAAGCCGGTTGGGCGGTGCTGCTGGGGGCGTTTTTGCAGGCCACGGGGGAAGTTCCGCTGGCGTGGTGGATCCCCTGCATGGCAATGGCGATTCTTTCCATGCTGCTGTTTTTGTGGGTCACACGCAGCATTACGCTGCTGGAAGCGGGTTATGTGTGCGCGCGAGCCTTTATTTTGGCGGAGCTGGCGGCCAGCGTGGAATGGCAGCTGCACTGCGTGCTGTGGCCGCAGCGCGGCGGAGCGGAGCTGCTTTCGCTGCTGCTGTTGGCGGTGGTGTACGGCGGCATTTTTGCCGCGATGCTTTTTGTGGAGAACCGCCGCCCCGGCCCGGCCGGGAAGCTGAAAATAACGCCCGCAGGAACTTTTGTGGCGGTGGTCATGGCGCTGACCGCATTTGCCGTGAGCAATTTGAGCTTTGCCAACGGCAGCGAAGCCAACATGAACATGTTTTACATCCGCACGCTGGTGGACCTGGCCGGGGTACTGATTTTGACGGTGCAGCACGAGCAGCTGCGCGAAGCCGCCCTGCACAGCGAGCTGGCGGAGCTGGACGGTGTTTTGCACCGCCAGTACGAGCAGTACAAGCAGAGCAAGGAGAACATCCGCCTGATCAACCGGCGCTACCACGAGCTGAAAATGCAGATTGCGGCCATCCGGGCGGAGCGGGACCACGCCAAGCAGGATGTGGCGCTGGCGGCCATGGAAAGCGGCATCCGCCAGTACGAGGCGGAGAACAAGACCGGCAACCCGGTGTTGGACACCCTGCTGACGGCCAAAAGCCTGTACTGCCAGCAGCACCACATCACGATGACCTGCGTGGCGGACGGGCATTTGCTGGATTTTTTGGAGACAGGGGAAATCTGCACGATTGTGGGTACGGCGCTGGACAATGCGACCGAGAGCGTAGAGACCGAGCCCGACCACGAAAAGCGGCTGATCCGGGTGGCGGTGTACGCCCAGAACGGCTTTGTGATGCTGCGGTTTGAAAACTACTGCGCGCAGGAAGTGGAGCTGGGCGCGGACGGCCTGCCGCGCCGCAACACCCATGGCGGCAGCGACCTGCGCGGTGTGCGCGCCGCCGCCGAAAAGCGCGGTGGAACTATGACGCTGCACTGGGAGAATGAGTGGTTTACGCTGCGGGTGCTGCTGCCGCAGAAAAGCTGAATGGATGGCTGGGGGTCTAGGATAAGGCACCCGGCCATTTTTGGTGTTTGGGCGGGGTGCACAAAACAGGGTCGAGATGCTTTGTGTGAGATGCACAACAAAAAATGAAATGTTTTTGAAACTTTTGCAAAACATGCAACGGAAACAACAGTTTGTGCAAAAAATGAGCCGAAAGAAAATTGTTTTGGTACAATATCATCAATAAAAGCGGAAATCCCGTCAGCTGCCATCCGGAGGGCGGCACAATAAAAGGAGGAAAACAATGAACACCCTGCTTCTTACCCTGGCAAACATGGGCGTCAACCTGGACGACGTTGCCGATGTGGTCAATAACTGCATCCCGCAGCTCATCTTCTTTGGCGTTGTGGTTGCCGCCGCCATTATCGTACTGATCGCTATGGCGGTCAACAAGAAACTGGCCAAGCCCACCAAATTCATGGTGCGCGCCCAGTCCGGCCTGGCCGTGCTGCTGGCTTTCGGCATCATGCTCAACCTGGTTGCCTTTGGCCCCATGAGCACCATGCTCGACCTGGTCACCGGCAACGGCACTATCACCGAGGAATCCAGTGACGAGGCCAACGCCCTGTGCACCGAGATTGCCGAGGAAGGCATCGTCCTGCTGCAGAACGATGACAACGAACTGCCCCTCGCTTCCGGTAGCAACCTGAACGTCTTTGGCTGGGCTTCTGTCGGCCCTGTCTACGGCGGCACCGGCGCTGGCGCGATCTCTGCCGACCGTCCCACCGTCAGCCTGCTGGATGGCCTGCACAACGCCGGCATCAACACCAACACCGAGCTGAGCGATTTCTACACCGCTTACTGCGCCGAGCGCCCGGCGCTGGGTTACAGCAACCATAACTGGACCCTGCCCGAACCCACCGCCGCCAGCTACACCCAGGAGCTGATCGACAACGCCAAGTCTTTCTCTGACACTGCGATGGTCGTCATCAGCCGCGTTGGCGGTGAGTTTGCTGACCTGCCCACCGATATGAGCACCGTCAACTACACCGACAACTCCACCGAGTACAAGGACTTCGAGGACGGCCAGCATTACCTCTCCCTGAGCAAGACTGAGCGCGACATGATCGACCTCGTCTGCTCCAACTTCGACAACGTTGTGCTGGTTTACAACGCTGCCAACACCCTCGAGCTGGGCTTCGTCGATGAGCACCCCCAGATCAAGAGCGTTATCTGGTGCCCCGGCACCGGCCAGACCGGCTTCAACGCCTTGGGCGAGATTGTTGCCGGTGAGGTCAACCCCTCCGGCCACTCTGCCGACACTTTCGTCTACGACCTGACCGCTGCACCGTACTTCAACAACATCGGCGCTTTCGCCTACACCAATGCGGATTCCGTTGGTTACACCGCTGCCAGCCTGTTTGGCGGTGATGCAACGCTCGTTCCCCCGCACTTCGTCAACTATGTTGAGGGCATCTACGTCGGCTACAAGTTCTACGAGACTGCCGCCGCCGAGGGCCTGATCGACTATGACAAGACCGTGCAGTATCCCTTCGGCCACGGCCTGTCCTACACCACCTTTACCCAGAAAATCGACTCCATGACCGAGGCTGACGGCACCATCACCCTGGATGTCACCGTCACCAACACCGGCAGTGTGGCCGGTAAGGACGCCGTGCAGGTCTACTTCAACCCGCCGTACACCGATGGCGGCATTGAGAAGGCTTCCGCCAACCTCGTCACCTTCGGCAAGACCGACTCCATTGAGCCGGGCGCTTCCCAGACCTTGACCCTGACTTTCAACACCGAGAACATGGCCAGCTTTGACAGCAAGGACAAGGGCTGTTATGTGCTGGAAGAGGGCGACTATATCATCAGCATCAACGAGGATTCCCACACGGTGCTGGATTCCAAGACCTACAACGTCGCTTCCACCATCGTCTATGACGAGTCCAACCCCCGCAGCACCGACGCCGAAGCTGCTACCACCAAGTTCGACTTCGCTGACGACAAGCTCGTCACCCTGTCCCGTGCAGGCCATTTTGCCAACTATGCCGAGGCTGTCGCCGTTCCCTCCGACTTCACCATGTCTGAGGAGAGCATGAACACCCTGTACAACGACCACAACTGGACCCCCGAGGACCACAACGACCCCAACGACGAGATGCCCGTTACCGGTGCCAACAACGGCCTGAAGCTGGCTGATCTGCGCGGTGCTGACTACGACGACGAGCGTTGGGATACCCTGCTCGACCAGATGACCGTCACCGAGATGGACGACCTGATCGCCCTGGGCGGCTACCAGACCAAGGCCGAGGCCAGCGTTGACAAGTACGCGACCATCGACTGCGACGGCCCCGCTGCCATCAATAACAACTTTACCGGCGTTTCTTCCATTGGCTTCCCGTCCGAGATTATCATCGCTTCCACCTTCAACACCGACCTGGCCCGCCGCTACGGCGAGAGCATCGGCCGCATGGCCAGCGAGATGAACGTTACCGGCTGGTACGCCCCCGCCATGAACGGCCACCGTTCCGCCTTTGACGGCCGTAACTTCGAATATTACTCTGAGGACAGCGTCCTCGCCGGTTACATCGGTGCCAGCTCCATTGCCGGTGCCCAGAGCTACGGCGTCTACGCTTACATGAAGCATTTTGCCCTGAACGACCAGCAGATCAACCAGAGCGAGATGCTCTGCACCTGGGCTGACGAGCAGGCTATCCGCGAGATCTACCTGCGTCCCTTCGAGATCAGCGCCAAGGTGGGCGGCTGCAAGGCCGTCATGTCCAGCTGGAACTATATTGGCAACCAGTGGACCGGTGCCTGCAATGCACTGCTGAACGGCGTGCTGCGCGGCGAGTGGGGCTTCCGCGGTATGGTCATCACCGACGGCTTCCACTTCACTGACTACATGGATTCAGATATTGCCATCCGCAACGGCTGCGACCTGATGCTGAAGAACTACGATGTTGCCACCAACCACCTGACCGATACCACCAGTGCTACCAGCGTTAAGGCTATGCGTCAGGCTTGCAAGAACATCATGTACACCGTGGTCAACTCCCGCGTTTACGACCCCGCCAACACTGTTTCCACCCCCATCTGGCGTACCGCTATGATCGTGGTCAACGTGCTGCTGGCTGTACTGCTGGTCGTGCTGGAAGTTCTCACCTTCAAAAGCTACAAGAAGAAAAAGGCACAGTAAAGTGTAATTTGTAAGCTGTGCAGCTGCCCTGCGGTCCATCGCCGCCGACTTTGCGCGGTTGTGCGGTGGGCCGCAAGGCTGTTTTTAAGAAAAGGAACCACCTTATGCAAAAGAAACAACTGCAAGCTTTGACGCTTGAACAAAAATGTGCGCTGCTTTCGGGCGCGGGTACCTTTACCACCCGTGCGTATCAAAAGGCTGGCATTCCGGCTATCACTTTGTCCGATGGCCCCAACGGTGTGCGCAAGCAGGCGGGCGCGGCGGACCACCTGGGGCTGAACCCCAGCGTTCCCGCCACCTGCTTCCCCACTGCCGCCACCGTGGCGTGCAGCTGGGACCCCGCCCTGGGCGAGCAGATCGGCCAGGCCATGGGCGAAGAAGCCGCCGCGCAGGAAGTTGCCGTGCTGTTGGGGCCGGGCCTGAACACCAAGCGCAGCCCCCTCTGCGGACGCAACTTTGAGTATTTCTCCGAGGATCCGTATCTTTCCGGCAAAATGGCCGCGAGCTATGTGCGGGGCATCCAGTCCAACGGTATTTCGGCCTGCCCCAAGCACTTTGCCGTCAACAGCCAGGAGCTGCGCCGCATGGCGTCGGATTCCGTGGTGGATGAACGCACTTTGCGGGAGCTGTACCTGACCGGGTTTGAGATCGTGGTCAAGGAAGCAAAGCCCAAGACCATCATGAGCAGCTATAACCTCATCAACGGAACTTACGCCAACGAGAACCGCCACCTGTTAATGGACATCCTGCGCGGGGAATGGGGCTTTGACGGCGCTGTGGTAACGGACTGGGGCGGCAGCAATGACCATGCCCTGGGCGTGCAGAACGGCTCCACGCTGGAAATGCCCGCCCCCGGCGGAGACGCGGTGCGCGAGCTGATGCAGGCTGTGCAGAGCGGCAAAATTACCGAAGCGGATGTGGACGCCCGGCTGGACGAGCTGCTGACGCTGGTGTTTGATACCCATGCCGCCGTGCAGTCCCACAGCCGCACCTTTGATGCGGACGCTCACCACGCCCTGGCCCGCCGCGCCGCAGCCGAAAGCATTGTGCTGCTGAAGAACGAGAACGACCTGCTGCCGCTGGCCGAGGGCGCAAAAGTTGCCGTGATCGGCGACTTTGCCCAGACACCGCGGTACCAGGGCGCTGGCTCCAGCGCGGTCAACTCCATCAAGGTGGATACCTTTTTGGACTGCCTGAAAGAGAGCGGCCTGGCCAGCGTGGGCTTTGCCCCCGGCTTTGACCGCCAGGGCAAACCGGATGCCGCCAAACAGGCCGAGGCTGTAGCCCTGGCCCAAAAGGCCGAAGTGGTGCTGCTCTGCCTGGGGTTGGATGAAATCAAGGAAAGTGAGGGTCTGGACCGCGGCGATATGCGCCTTGCGGACAACCAGATCGAACTGTTAAAGGCCATGCAGCAGGCCAACCCCAACACCGTTGTGGTGCTCAGCGCAGGGGCTTCGCTGGAAACCCCGTGGCTCAAACACTGCCGTACCCTGGTGTATGGTGCGCTGGGCGGCCAGGCGGGGGCGGGCGCCATGCTGGATGTGCTGACCGGCAAAGTGAACCCCAGCGGCAAGCTGGCCGAAACCTGGGTCAACGCCTATGCGGATACCCCCGCCAAGGATAACTTTGCCGGGCCGGGCCGCATGGTGCAGTACCGCGAAGGGCTGTATGTCGGCTACCGCTATTACCAGACCGCCGGTGTGCCGGTGGCATTCCCCTTTGGCTATGGGTTAAGCTACACCAGCTTTGCCTACAGCAATTTGCAGGCCGCGTCCAATGGCGTGACCCTGACCGTAACCAACACCGGCAAGCGCGCCGGAGCAGAGATCGTGCAGCTGTATGTGGCAAAACCCGGGGCAGAAGTGTTCCGCCCCGCACAGGAGCTGAAAGGCTTTGCCAGGGTGCAGCTGCAGCCCGGCGAAAGCAAGACCGTGACCATCCCGCTGGACGACAAGGCATTCCGCTACTGGAACACCAAGACCGACAGCTGGGAAGTGGAAGGCGGCAGCTATGAGCTGCGGGTCGGCGCGTCCAGTGCGGACATCCGCCTGACTGTCGTGGTGGAAGTGGCCGGCACCGGCGCACCAAACCCCTATGCGGGCAAGCATCTGCCGCACTATACCAGCGGCAAGGTGCAGAGCGTGCCGGACGACGAATGGGCCACCCTGCTGGGCCGCCCGGTGCAGCAGGGAAAAGTTAAAATTGACCGCAACATGACCCTGGGCGAGCTGAACCACAGCCGCAGCCCGCTGGGCTGGCTGATCTGGCTGGTGCTTACCGCACTGCTGAATGCCAGCTACAAGCGCGGCAAGCCGGACCTGAATGTGCTGTTCCAGTACAACATGCCGCTGCGTGCCCTGGCCAAAATGACCAGCGGTGCCATCAGCATGGGCATGGTGGATGGCATTGTGATGGAATTACAGGGATTCTGGATCATCGGCCTTGTGCGGGTGATCATAGAAGCCGTGAAAAACCTGGTACTGAACGCACAGCTGGAACAGCGCCTGCGCAACAGCTGAGGAAAGAGAGGGGCTATTTATGCAGCTATGGAATAATTTTGCGGCAAAACACCCCGCCGCAGCCAAGTGGGTGCGCGAAGGCGGACTGTTTGTGATCGTATCCAACCTGGTTACGGTCTTCAAATACCTGCTGCTGCAATTTTTGCCGGCGGCGTTCAGCAGCCTGCCGGTGGTGGATTTTGGCTGGCCGGGCATCCCGGTCACGCTGTTTGGCGAAACCTTCCAGTGGAACATCCTGGGGTATGATTCCGCCCATGGCGGTCTGCCGTACTTTTGCGCCTACATGGTTGCCATGGTGGTGGGAGAATGCATAAACTTTCCTATCCAGCGCAACTTTGTGTTCCGCAGCAAGGGCAACCTGGCCAAGCAGATCGCCTGGTATGTGGTGGCGTTCTGCTTGATCACCTGCATCGTCAACTCCATCAACTGCGTGTGGGTGGCGGTTGCGGGCCTGCTGGTGCCGGATTTCATCTACAACATTGGTACCACCGTGCTCAATGGCGGCATTTCTATGGTGATCTTCTTCTTTGTGAACAAGATCATCTTCCCAGAGGGCGCACAGGCAAAATGAAGCCCGGCAGGATCACGGGTGCTTTTCCCGGTACTCGAACAGGGCGGAGGCACGGTACAGGAAAAAGTTCTTTGGATGGTATAAAAATGTGATTGCCAGCAACGGCGAAGATCTGAACGGATAAAGAAGAATGCTGCCTTTCCCTGATGTGGAGAAAGACAGCATTTTTATTGCGTTTTTCGGAAAGAGGTGAGCAGCGGACCCTACAAATGGGTAACGGCTGGCCATAAAATGGCGCTATTACATGGTGTGCTTTGTGAGAAAGCGCTGTAGTGTGATGATATAAAACGGATGGGTGCATGGTGTGCGCCCCTACGGAATTACAACAAAACACCCCCGCCCGTGCGGTAAATGAACTGCATAGGGCGGGGGCACTGTTATTTTACAAAGAAAACGCGCAGAGCGGAGATTTTAGGCAATACCGCACAATTCTAAGTGCCGATACGGCGAGCGAGGCACGGCAGCT
>OLQB01002835.1_pt1 | contig 10902 bp, 8 predicted proteins | sample 1672681 | NCBI WGS metagenome assembly OLQB01 (sample SAMEA3136713, study PRJEB25190) | human gut metagenome | reverse complement strand
TGTCTCTTCCCCTTTCGTATTCCCAGTATATTATTAATTTTAGCATATAAACTGGAAATATGATACAAAAATTGCGGATATTAGTTGTATTTTTTCATAAAATATCGTTATTGATACAAACTTTCAGACACACATAACCGTCCATATCCAATTTCATCATTCGGATATCTATCATATCCCTGTAATCGTCTCGCTCCCCTATGAAGATACCCCTTCATTCGTTCTCCATAAAGATATGGATCGTTTTCTCTTACAATTCCCCATTCCATCAAAAGAGCTGCTGATCCTGTAACAAATGGTGTTGCCATCGATGTTCCTGATCTTACACTCTCGCTTCCTCCAACTGCTGCTGCCAAAATTCCAACACCTGGTGCTACAAGATCCGGCTTATCTACACAAAATTTCTGATCTCCTCTTCCTGAAAAATCTGCATAAGCCTGATATCTGACATCATAAGCACCTACGGAAATCACATTTCTTGCAGTTGAAGGAATTGTTAAAGTAAATACTTTATCTGGTTCTAAAAATCTGGTTTCTGGATTGCTTCCTGCAGATACCGGAAGCCACATCTGATATTCACCATTTTTTATATTCACTGGTAAAATTTCTATCTTCCACTGACCACTTTCTATATAATTTCCTTCCATCGGTATAAAACTAAAATATAGTTCCTGCCTAACATTATATGGTGTTGAGTACCCATTGTACACGTAAACCGTTGTATCCTTATATGTGTATTGCGATTTTCCTTGCTGGTCCACAATCGTATATGTGATTCCCGATGGAGACTCAAGTCTGATCTTGAATTCATCCACAAAATCTTTCCAGATCTGTAGATTCAAGTTCTGCTCAAATGGTGCCACATCAAATAAAATCAGCTCCGTTTTTGTCGTGATCTTTCCTTGTTTATGACGCCCACTATTTCCCTCATTCCCAGTTCCTATGCAAATAGAGCTTTTCCACTGCCCTGCGATCTGTGAAACAAATGTCTCCAACAACGAATTTCCTCTGTGATCCCCGTAATTATGCCCATAACTGATATTCACTGCCACTGGTCTGTTTTCCCTTATCGCTGTATCGATCACATACTGCAGTGCTGTCATCAACTGTGTCGTCCTTGGAAATCCTTGTTTGCTTATATCTCCTAATTTCACAACGATCAGTTCTGCCTCTGGTGCCACACCATTTCTTCCTGCACAGATGGATGCTACATGCGTTCCATGACCAAGATCATCACGACTTTGAAACATTTGCCGTCCATTTTCTGAATGAATTGCTGCATTGATTTCTTTTCTTGTATACAAAGTTCCATTTATAAATGGCCGTGGTGGGATTCCCGAAATCGTCTGATCCCATAACTCATAAATTTTCGTATCTCCATTTTCATTGATAAAATCCGAATGAAATATATCGATTCCTGTATCGATCACTGCAACAAAAACACCCCTTCCAGTCAATGAAAGAGGTGTATTCTTTACCGACAACATACAGGAAGCTGAAATTGATACCTGTCGGTTTAATAATAAATTTTTTGGTTTTTCTATAAAGATCACTTGTTCATTTCTTGAAAATGCTTCTAAATCATTTCCTTTCATATATGCGATCGCATATCCCATGCTCAATGGTTCAATATTGGTTGTTGATGATTTTTTTAATGTCTTTAGATCACCTGCATAACGAAAGATAATCTCCCATCGATCAAATGTCTGATCATATCCAGCATTTAAATCTTCTGACCTTTCCCGTTCTTCTTTCGTAAGATCCAGCGCCAGATTGAACTGGTTATCAAATTTCTCATCTTGTTCCATAAGATCCTTTCACTTTCTATTGGTATGGTCTTATTTTATGCCTGTTTCTTTGCGTTCATTCCTATTTCACTTCTTGCTTACAATACTTCCACACCAATGCACAAATCCCATAAATCGATGATGCTATCATGATCCCCGCAGCAACTGCGATTGCGATCAAGATTGTCTTTTGTCCATATAAAGAAGATAAATGCCATTGCTTGGCAAGAACATAATTCATTGTGTAATATAAATTTCCTCCTGGAACAAGCGGAATGATCCCGGTGATCAAGAATACCGTAACTGGTGTCTTTAAAATTCTGGCCATCGTCTCTGCATAAACCGTTGCGACTGCCGCAGCTGCTAAATTCGCTGCAAATACACTTGGCATCTCATTCCATGCAACTAAATATGCGATCCAGGATACCATTCCTGAAATTCCAGCCATACAAAGTTTTCTTCCTCGAAGATTATAAAGCACTGCAAATCCAAAACTTCCGACAAAACTTGCAAGTACCTGAATGATCTCTGTTTTCATTTATAACACACCTCCCCAAAATATCAGTGCCATAAAAGAACCTGCCGCAAGAAAGACTGCTAACAACACGGATTCACACACACGCAAGATTCCAGACATCATATCCCCACCGATCATATCTCTAAGTGCATTGACAAATGCCACTCCCGGAACAAGCAGCATGATATTACCGATAATGATCTTTCCATAATCCTGTGTTATTCCAACGCTTGCACAAACATATGCTAACGATGCTACAAAAAATGATAATAAAAAATTTAGGACCATTTCATTTGGTGCAAGTATCTTTAAGTATTTGGCTAATATCGTTACTAAAGCTCCACTTAGTGTCGCTATAACATCTTCTGTGATTCCCCCTCTATAAAATGAAGTCCAGGCTGCTGCGATCACGGCTGATACGATCACTTCTTCCAAAAATGTGATCATATTTCCATTTTTTATTTTCAGAACTCTTTCTCTAACTTCCTCTTCTTCCGGAAGATATTTACACATATATCTTGACAGCTGGTTTAATTCATCTAATTTTTTAAAATCTGTTTTATAATATCTGATACGTTTTGTCTGTGTTATGATTTCTCCTTCTTCATCTTCGATCGTCGTTACGATACTCGATGTGATAGAAAATACATTAGCTTCTTTTGCCCCGTATGCTTTACAGATTCTTGAAATGGTATCTTCCACTCTTGAAACACCCGCACCAGATTTTAGCATCCATTCTCCGATCTCCATTGCGTATTTCAAAACCTTTTTCATCTCCATAGGAATTACCTCCTGCCATCTAGTCTACCAAAATTGACTGTATTGTAACACAAAAGAAATCCCTGTGCTATGATTACACAGGGATTTCATCTAAAATTCTATTATGACATATAAAAAAAGTTTTATTTTACTATATTAAATTAATCAATCTTCCATCTTATGTGTCCATGCAACTGCCAGTGCTCCTGCACCGATATGGCATGCAACACTTAAAGATAGTGGATCCTGTTGAAATTCCATTTCTGGGAATTCTGCCATCAATTCTTCTTTCCACTTAAGCGCTGCTTCTTTATCTTTCGTATATGCAGACTGAAGATAAGCATGTTTTGCAAAATCTCCATCTGGAAAACGTTCTTCTAATTCTTTTCTTACTGCCGCGATCATCTTTTTCTTTGCCTGTTTGACACCTCTTGTCTTGGCAAATGCATCTAACTTCTCACCATGAATCTGCAGTACTGGCTTGATTCCAAGGACTGTACCGATCGCTGCTCCAGCTGATGTAACACGTCCACCCTTCTTAAGATATTTTAATGTATCTACCATAATGAAGATTCCTGAATCTAATTTATCTGCTTCTAAGATATCTTTGATCTCTTTTGCAGATTTTCCTTCTTCTGCCAATTTCATGGCATCTGCTACAGACTGTCTTTGTGTTACAGAAATTCTCTGATTATCCACAACCTGTACTTTTCCATCATAATCATCGGCTAACATCGCTGCTGTTGCACAGGAACTGCTTAATCCGCTGGACATCGCAATGTGTACGATCTCATCATGATCTTCTAATAATTTCTCCCACAGATCCAACACATCTCCTGGTGCTGGCTGAGATGTCTTGATATCTGCATCCTCATCTAACTTCTGATAAAATTCTTCCTGTGTTAATGTGATATCTTCAAAATATAATTCTTCATTAATATAAAATGGCATTGGAATCACTGAGATTCCAAGTTCTTTCCCTTCTTTCTGGGTAATTCCGCTGTTACTATCTGTTACGATCGCAATCCTGCTCATTTTTCTAATCCCTTTCTACTTATACATAATAACATTTATAAATACCGTACTTTTCGGTCTATCTGCTTTTTGCCTTTACCTCACATCATAACAGAGGTCTATAGGTATCGTCAAAGGTTTTTTCCTTATATTTTCAAAAAATACATGACTATTTTCTAATTTCCTGCAGAAATCTTGCAATCGGAAATCCTACAACATTGTAGTAATCTCCTTCAATCCCTTTGATGAATACCGCTGCTTTTCCCTGAATCCCATATGATCCAGCTTTATCCATTGGCTCTCCCGTCTCAATGTAACGCTCTATCTCATCTTCACTGATCTCATAAAATGTTACCTTTGTTTCTTCATAAAATGTTTTTGCTTCCCCATCTTCGATCAGGCAAACACCTGTATACACTTCATGTGTCTGTCCGCTTAACATCATTAATGTTCTTTTAGCATCGGCTTCATCTGCCGGCTTTCCAAGAACCTGTCCATGATAAGCTACAACTGTATCAGCCCCAATGACCATACTCTGTTTATCTGATCGTTCATAAATATCTCTTGCTTTAATAGATGCCAATTCCATAACCACTTCATGTGGTGCTGTTTTTGTCGTAATCTCCTCGGCATCACTCGGCATAATATCAAAGTCTAAATCTGCAAGTTCTAAGATTTCTTTTCTTCTTGGTGATGCAGATGCTAATATAATATGTTTCAAACTTGTATATCTCCTTTGTTGTTTCTTGTATAGAAACGTTATCTCCATATAGAAAAACAGCTTTTCATACACTTTCGCATACAAAAAGCTGTTTGATGATTCTTAATTAGTCTTCAATCTTCTCTTCTAATTTCAGATTGATTCTTCCCATCTTGTCGATCTCTAATACCTTGACAGCTACTTTGTCTCCGATATTAACGACATCTTCTACTTTCTCTACTCTTTCGTTAGAAAGTTTAGAAATATGGATCATTCCATCTTTGTTTGGAGAAAGCTGTACAAATGCACCGAAGTTCATGATTCTTACAACTTCACCTTCGTAGATATCTCCAACATTTAATGGTTCTACGATAGATTTGATGATGCTGATCGCTTTGTCGATCATTGCCTGATCTTCACTTAAGATATCAATACGTCCACTTTCGTCAATATCAATCTTAACACCAGTTTCATCAATGATTCCATTGATTGTTTTACCCTGTTTACCAATAACTTCTGAAATCTTTTCAGGATCAATCTTGTACTGGGAAATCTTTGGAGCATATTCTCCAACGTGGTCTCTTGCAGCTGGGATCACTGGGTTCATTACATCGTGAAGGATATGTGTTCTTGCTTCTTTTGTTCTTGCGATCGCTTCACGGATGATCTGTTCTGTTAATCCATGAATCTTAATATCCATCTGGATCGCTGTGATACCTTTGTCTGTACCAGCTACTTTAAAGTCCATATCTCCGAAGAAGTCTTCTAATCCCTGAATATCTGTTAAGATGATGTAATCGTCATCTCCTTCTCCTGTGACAAGTCCTACAGAAATACCTGCTACTGGAGCTTTGATTGGAACACCTGCTGACATTAATGACAGAGATGATGCACAGATACTTCCCTGAGATGTAGATCCATTAGATTCCATGATCTCAGATACTGTACGGATCGCATATGGGAATTCTTCTTCACTTGGTAATACTGGAACTAACGCACGCTCTGCTAATGCACCATGTCCGATCTCACGACGTCCTGGTCCTCTGCTTGGTCTTGTTTCTCCTACAGAATAAGAAGGGAAGTTATAGTGATGCATATAACGTTTTGTAGTTTCTGTTACATCAATTCCGTCAAGACGCTGTGCTTCAGATAATGATCCAAGTGTTGTTACTGTCATAACCTGAGTCTGTCCTCTCTGGAATAATGCAGATCCATGAACTCTTGGTAAGCAGTCAACTTCTGCATGAAGTGGACGGATCTGTTTGATCTCACGACCATCTGGACGTTTGTGATCTTTTAAAATCATCTTACGAACAGTCTTCTTCTGGAATGCGTAAACAGCTTCACCGATCTGTGCTAACCATTCTTCATTCTCAGCATATCTTTCTTCTAATTTCTCTTCGATTGCACGAATATTTGCTTCTCTTGTCTGTTTATCATCTGTAAATACAGCTTCTTCCATTGCTTCTGGTGTAATGAAAGCTACCATATCATCATACATCTCTGGATCTACGATATGATGTTCGTAGTCATGTTTTTCTTTTCCACATTCAGCAACAATTGTGTCGATGAATTTGATGATCTCCTGGTTTACTTCGTGAGCTTTGAAGATTGCTTCTAACATCACATCTTCAGGCACTTCATTCGCACCAGCTTCGATCATGATAACTTTCTCTCTTGTAGATGCAACTGTTAATGCAAGATCAGAAACTTCTTTCTGTGCAGAAGTTGGGTTGATCACGAATTCTCCATCGATCAGTCCTACCATTGTAGATGCTGTAGGTCCGTCAAATGGAATGTCAGAGATTGCTGTTGCGATTGCAGAACCAAGCATAGCTGTAAGCTCTGGGCTGCAGTCTGGGTCTACAGACATAACTAAATTGTTTAATGCAACGTCATTTCTGTAATCTTTAGGGAACAGTGGTCTCATTGGACGGTCGATCACACGGTCTGTAAGAATTGCATTCTCAGAAGGTTTTCCTTCTCTCTTTAAGTATCCACCTGGGATCTTACCTACTGCGTATAATTTCTCTTCGTATTCTACACTTAATGGAAAGAAATCAATTCCATCTCTAGGTTTTTCAGATGCTGTTGCTGTAGATAATACAACAGTATCGCCATAGTGCATAAATGCTGCACCATTTGCCTGTGCTGCAACACGTCCGACTTCAACCATCAGTGTACGTCCTGCAAGTTCCATGCTAAACTGTTTTGTCATAGTTCGTCTCCTTTATATTCTTTTGTCTTAAGGCGCCGAAACAACTGAAAAACCGACTACTAACCTGCTAATCTTCGTGATTTTATTCACTTATTAGCTGTAATAAGCTTTTCAGCAGTCTCGGAAAACGCCTCAGTAACTTAGTTAGTATATCATGGTTTCTTAAAAAAAACCAGACGCAATTTGTCAAAAATCTTCCACACCACATATCCAACTGCGGCTCCTATAGTATTCGTCATCACATCATCGATCTGTGTATATCCTCTGCCAGTCATATGCTGCATTACTTCAAGCATACAACTGATCATGCATGCACTTCCTACACACATCCAGATTTTTCGAATCCTCTTAAATGCAATTGGAAGTAATATACCATATGGGATAAACATGATGATATTTTCCACAAAATACGCATGAGCGATCATTGAATTTCCCCATGTTTCAAATAATTTTAAACTTACATCCATTCTTGTTCCTGGTTCTCTTGAGAAAAATCCTACATTAATAAATACGATCGCATAGATCACGATCAGTGTCCAAACATATTTCTTTCTATGAAAATGTTTCCCTTGTGGAAAGATCATGTCAAACATCTTTAACAGCATCAAAAATACCATTCCGATACTGCATGCGACAATCAGATATCTTAATGGCTCCATCATATCCTCTTTTATAAAAAATGAAAGATATTTTATTTTTTGTAACAACTTATCTGCCTCCTCTCTTTTGCTTTCTTTTCCCTATTCATAATTTACGCTATCATATTTCTTTAAAAAATAAACGAATATGGTGTGAGTGGTTATTTATATGGTGCGAAATGTAAAAGAGGATGCCGTTTCTTTCGACATCCTCTTGGTTTAACTAACAACTTCTTAATGTTCTTACTTTTGGTTCAGCAACTTTTTTATCTTCTGATACCCATAAATCTTTGTAATTTAATTTTAAAAGTCCTGTAATCATTAAGCTTAATACTAAGATCATTGCGACTGTTCCTAAAAAATGAATCATCATATTCTCCTTTTTTATTTTTTGTATTCTGTATTATGTATTTTCTGTGTATATTTTATCAAATTATTTCTACTCATTCAATCTATTATGATATTTTCTAGGAAATGACGATACTATATATATGACTTTCTTGAGATAACCAGCAATCTTCTCAAGAACTATTATTGATCACAGAAGGATTTTGTGCAATTTGTAGTACCAATTTTTGTAGTAAGAATATAGGATTATGATAATGACTATACCGAACTCTTACGATCATTCGTTATAATCCAAATTTTTCTATGATATTTTTCTCCGTACTGAGCTGTAATCAGTGCGCCACTTCCTTTATTTTGCAACATTGCGGTCTTGCGGTGTTACGGTCTTGATGAAAAATACCTGAAAGTAGTAAAAATGCAGGGATTTTCATGTCCCTGCACTTTTATCATATTGTATCAAATCCTTACTATGCTATGCTTTCTCCCGACAAAACCATACAACATCTTTAGGCTTGAACTTTATGTATAATTTAAAATCAAATTCATAAGCATAATACTTTCTTCTGATACACTCCACTGCTCTCTTTTTATCTAGCAAAACACCGTCCACATAATAAAATTCTTTGTATTTTCCAAGTCTCTCTAATTCTCTGAGACATTCCTGTTCTGTTAGATTCTTCATTCTCGCTTTTGAAATTACAAATTTATAACTAAAATTATTCTTCTTTGAATAAATATGCTCATTTATACCATGCATCCTGCATATCGGTATTGCATTTTCTTTTTCCCTAAGCTGCTTATATGTCTGAGATTGAACATACCTTGCAAGTGCCCAATCTGATGTGTAAGAAAAATTACGCATTAAATAATCTGTTTCTTCTATAAGTTTCAGAACATTTTCAATACCTTTTTCATCATAAGAAATACTTAACTTCTGACACTTACTCTTTATAAATCCATTTAATGCTTCTTGACCACATGTTTCTACTAATCCTGCAACAGTTTTTTCATGATCAATATCTGAATTATCTGAATAATGCATAATTCCGGTTATTTGGGTATATCTTATGTAAAAATCCATCTTATCTTCAGGATTCCATCCAAAAATTTTATTTCTTCGCATATTTTCATCCAAATATCTTGCAATCATTGTCGTGTTTAAAGAGCCTTCTTCATCTGGCTCTGAACCTGCCAGTTCTGTATCTACTAATTTTATTTGTTCGTCTTGAATCCAAGCATAAATACATTGCTGTTCCATATCTGCTATATCATAATTATGATTATAGAGTTCCCCAAGTTGTTTACACTCTTTTATAAATTCTTCCTTTAATAAGCCTGTTCCTTTATCAAAAAATCCATTTAATAACTTTAGAAGAGCATCCTTTTCAGTTCCTAGCATCCCATTCCATTGAAAAAAATCCGACAATTTGTAAAAACATCCTATCAGATCATAATATTGGCAGTATAACATAAAGAGAAATTTTACATTAAAATCCTTCGTCCATATTTTATATTTAGCAATAATAAAATCTGTACTCGCTTCAAACGTATCTGTTATTGAAATATCTTCAGGAATTCTGTATTGAAAACTTCTCAAAATATTCTCTAGGTTTTCTTCTAAAAGGAATGATGCTCTTAATCCACTTATCATATCGTCCGTTATCGTTGTGTATAAAAGATTTCTTATTTTTTTTCGATATTCTTCCGTACGCACGTCCATTTCACAATATGCATAATAATAAATCAACTGGAATACCATTGATAAAAACAGAAAATAATGCATATCTTTTTCATATTGATTTTTCCCAGTTATGCTTCGAATAAATAGTGTATAAATTTTCTTCTGTTCTTCTATGTTATCTGTATTCATTATATACTTAAGAATTTCCAGAGCAACTTCTTCCTCAACCAATAGTTTTCCATCTTCACAACTTCTGGAAAAATACAGCAATTCACTCAAATAGCTTTTTAGAATTTGATACTTAATTTTCGGCGTTGCCGATTCATTTTTTATCAACACAAAAAAATACCGATATAATATTCTTTTCCATTCATAATCTGTTATGCTTCCATCTTTATATTCTTTTAATACACATAGAGACAAAACTTGATTTCTATAATCGTTCTTTTCCAATTCTTCGTCATTGAAATACTTCATCTCCTGAATTGGTTTTAAATATAAATCTTCCTTCCAATAACCGTACTTTGATACTCCATTAAGCATTTTTATACTTTGTTCAAGCATCTTGGAATATCCAAACTCTGTACTTATATTGCAACATGCTTGCTGAAATCTAGTCTCAACAAAATTCACCTGTTCCCATGGCAAATCCTCTTTGTTATCAACAACTCGTATCAATGCAGAATATAATGTACACAGTTTTTCCATTTCCTCTAAATTACGTTCTTTACAACTTTCTATTAATGCATTAGTCAATGTATTGATATGATATGAAATTTTCCCATTTTTATTAAAATCCCTTTTAACAAGACTTTCATACCCATTTTCTAATGTCCTGTATACAGATTCATCATTAACCATAATATCAAAAACAGAATATGCCATACAGCCTGCCGAAAAAATGGCTGCCACTAGCAAACATATCATGGTATTAACACAACTCACTCTAAAAAATAGGCTTAATAGCACAATCCCTAATACAATCTGTAAAAGCGATGTTCTTATATATCTTCTTAGATTAATACGTTTTTTCACTCCATCAAACGTCAACAATTCTCTTAATTTATATCCATAGAATTTTTCTTGTAAAATACCTGCAACTAATGCAATTATAGAAAAACTAAGTAATCCAACCGACACTATAGCTGCAAAAATGTAATCCATATATGATTCAGTCACAGTAAATTGTGACACACCAGTTAATCCGACTCCTATATCAAGAATAATTCCAAGAATTATT
>OLQB01002816.1_pt1 | contig 10934 bp, 6 predicted proteins | sample 1672681 | NCBI WGS metagenome assembly OLQB01 (sample SAMEA3136713, study PRJEB25190) | human gut metagenome | reverse complement strand
ATATTGAGTCAAAATAATAGGTTTTTAAAAATATACTTAAGTCTAAAAAAATTCCTGCTTAAATATCATGAACACACGATATATAAAGGCAATGAAGTAATTGATTATTGCTTGCAGCAGGGATATAAGATTGTTGATTATGACGATGAGTCTTATCCAAACAGGCTTAAAGATATACCTGATGCACCGGCTGTTTTGTATGTTGACGGAATTTTGCCTGATATTGATAATCTTGTTACTATCGCAATGGTAGGTTCAAGAAAAGCGAGTGAATATGCAGTCAGGGTTGCACGGGTTTTCGGAAAAGGGTTAACCGAAGCCGGAGCAAGTGTAATCAGCGGCGGCGCACTCGGTATTGATTCTTATTCGCACGAGGGTGCGCTTGAAGGCGGCGGTCAAACTGTTGCGGTTTTGGGTAACGGCTTTGGCGACAGCTATCTTGATACAAACAGAGATTTGCGTAAAAAAATCAGTCAAAACGGTGCGCTTGTTACAGAATACCAACCTTTTACCAAAGCAAGCGGAAGAAACTTTCCGGTAAGAAACAGAATTATAAGCGGGCTTTCACTCGGTGTGCTTGTGGTTGAAGCAGGTGTAAGAAGCGGTACTTTTGTTACCACAAAGCGTGCGCTTGAACAAAAGCGTGATTTATATGCTGTTCCGGCTCCTGTTCTTTCGGTTGAATACGGCGGAACAAATAAGCTTATTGAAAACGGTGCAGGCGTGGCTATTAACCCCGTTGATGTTGTTAAAGCGTATGCCGATAGGTTTGATACGCTTGATATGTCAAAACTTAGGGAATCAAACCAAATTGCTCTTGATAAATCGGAGCAAGATGTAAATATGGCACGCATTAAACCGAGAACGCAAAATCAAATCAAGCAGAGCAATCCCGATGAAGAAAAATATTCGTTTAAAAATGTTGAAAAAAGCAGAGAACACAGAGCAAGAGTTGAAGAAAAAGCAATTGAGCTTCAAGGCAATGTAAAAATTGTGTATGACTGCTTGGATGATGAATATAACTTTATTGATGATGTTATTGCGAAATCAAATTTGCCGGCGTCATCGGTGCTGGCAGCATTAACCGTTCTTGAAATAAAAAAATTGATTATAAGTGCCTCGGGTAAGAGGTTTAAAAAATCTTGAAAGGCTATGGGAATTATATATGTCTAAATTAGTAATTGTGGAGTCACCTGCAAAGGCAAAGAATATTAAAGGCTATCTTGGCAGAGGCTATGATGTAATTGCATCAATGGGCCATGTACGAGATTTGCCGGCAGCAAGGCTCAGTGTTGATATTGCAAATGATTTTGAACCTAAATATGCTGTAATAAAAGGAAAGGAAAACTTTGTAAAAGATCTTAAGAAAAAGGCTGATAGTGCAGATTATGTATATCTCGCAACTGACCCCGATCGTGAGGGAGAAGCAATTTCTTGGCACCTTGCCACTCTTTTGGGACTTGACCTTAACGATGAAAACAGAGTTACCTTTAATGAAATTACTAAAAACGGTGTAAAAAACGGAATGGCAAATCCGCGTAAAATTGATATTGATTTGGTCGATGCCCAGCAGGCAAGAAGAATTCTTGACCGTCTTATCGGCTACAAGCTTTCGCCGTTTATTTCACAAAAAATCAGGCGCGGTCTTTCAGCAGGCCGTGTGCAGTCGGTTGCACTTCGCCTTATTGTTGACAGGGAAAATGAAATTCGTGCATTCAAGGCTGAAGAATATTGGTCAATTGACGCTAAATTTACCAACCCACCTGAAAGAAAAGTATTTTCAGCCGCACTTTCAACTAAAGACGGCGAAAAAATCAAAATTGAAAATAAGGAGCAGAGTGATACTGTTCTCACTGAACTTGAAGGTGCAAGTTATGTTGTAAAAAGTGTTAAAAAAGGCAGTAGAAAGAAAAATCCTACACCTCCGTTTATCACTTCCACACTTCAGCAGGAAGCGTCAAGGCGTCTTTCATTCCAGGCAAAAAGAACGATGAAAGCGGCGCAGGAACTTTATGAAGGTGTTGATGCAGGCGAGCTTGGCACAGTCGGTCTTATCACTTATATGAGAACAGACTCACTTCGTATTTCAGAAGAAGCAAGGCAGGCAGGTAATGAATTTATTACCGAAACTTTCGGTGAAAAATATCTTCCTAAAAAGCCGAGATACTTTAAATCGAAAAGTAATATTCAAGACGGACACGAAGCTATCAGGCCGTCAATGCCAAAGGTTACACCTGAACAGGTTAAGCCTTATTTATCAAATGACCAGTATAAAATTTATAAGCTTGTATGGGAAAGATTTATTGCTTCACTTATGGAATCTTGCTTGCAGGAAACTATGAAGATAGAAATTGAAGCTAAAAATTATATCTTCACAGCTACGGGATATACAGTTAAATTTGACGGTTTCACAAAGCTTTATGAAGAAAAGGTTGATGATGAAAAGAATGACAGTGCATCTCCGCTTCCGGTACTTGCCGAGGGTGATGAACTTAAGCTAAAGAGTATTCTTGGCAATCAGCATTTCACTCAACCTCCTGCAAGGTATACAGAAGCTTCGCTTACAAAAGCACTTGAAGAAAACGGTGTAGGCAGGCCGTCAACTTATGTTACTATTACATCAACTATTATCAACCGTGAATATGTTAAGCGTGAGGGCAAGCAGTTTGTACCTACTGAACTCGGCGAAGCAGTAACAAACCTGCTTAAAGATAAAATGCCAAACATAGTTAATGTTAAATATACATCTAAAATGGAAGCAGATCTTGATAAGATTGATTCGGGCGATAAAGATTATAAAGAGATGATTCGTCTTTATTATGATGATTTTGAAAAACCGCTTGAAAAAGCTAAAGAGGAAATGCAGGGTGTTAAGATAAAGCTTAAGGAAGAAGAAACTGATGAAATCTGCGAAAAGTGTGGCAGAAATATGGTTATCAAAGTCGGCAGATTCGGTAAATTCCTTGCTTGCCCGGGTTATCCTGAATGTAAAAATACAAAGCCGCTTATTTTCAGAACCAAAGCAAAATGCCCTGAATGCGGCGGTGATGTAATTGAAAAGAAAACCAAGAGGGGTTCATCTTTCTATGGTTGCTCAAATTACCCTAATTGTAACTTTATGACTTGGGATGTGCCGAGTGATGAGGTTTGCCCGCGTTGCGGCAAATCGCTCTTTAAGCGCAAGGGTAATGTGCTTTATTGCCCTGATACAGAGGGCTGCGGCTTTACGAAGCCTGCCCCAAAAAAGAAGAAAACAGAAGAATAATAAGTAATATATGAAATTTAGAGTTATAGGTGCAGGTCTTGCAGGTGTTGAAGCTGCTTGGCAAATTGCAAATAAAGGTTACAAGGTTTCGCTTTATGAGATGAAGCCGATTAAAAAAAGTGAAGCACACAAGTCGGATTTTTTTTGCGAACTCGTTTGCTCAAATTCGCTTAAAGCTTCACGATTTGAAAGTGCCGCCGGACTTTTAAAAGAAGAAATGGCAAGGCTTGGCTCGCTTACCGTTCCTGTTGCAAGGCAATCGAGTGTTCCGGCAGGCGGTGCATTGGCGGTTGACAGGGATATTTTTTCTTCCCGTGTTACTGAAAAAATCAAATCACATCCCAATATTGAAGTGATAAATGAAGTTGTTGAAAATTTAGAACTTGACGGTGATACCGTTACAGTTGTTGCAACAGGCCCGCTTACAGACGGTAAGCTGGCAGAAAGTATTTCTGAAATAACAGGCGAATATCTTTCGTTTTATGATGCGGCAGCTCCTATTGTTACAGCCGACAGTGTTGATATGACCAAAGCTTTCGGTGCTTCACGCTATGAGCGTGGAGGGGATGATGACTATATCAATTGCCCGTTTAACAAGTCCGAGTACGAAAATTTTATAGAAGAGTTAGTTAATGCCGAGGGCGCAGTCGTTCACGATTTTGATGTTTATGAGGGATGTATGCCTATTGAAAAGCTTGCAAAAAGAGGGCTTGACGCTCCTCGCTTCGGCCCTATGAAGCCTGTCGGCTTGGTTGACCCTAATACAGGTCATAGGCCTTGGGCGTGCGTTCAGTTAAGGCGTGAAAATTCAAAGGGTACAATGTTTAATCTTGTAGGCTTTCAAACTAATTTGAAATTTGGTGAGCAAAAGAGGGTTTTTTCAATGATTCCCGGGCTTGAAAATGCACAGTTTGTAAGATACGGTGTAATGCACAGAAATTCATTCCTCAATTCACCGAAGCTTTTAAATGCCGATTTCTCATTCAAAGAAAAGGATAATCTTTTCTTTGCCGGTCAGATTACCGGTGTTGAGGGATATATGGAAAGTGCGTCAAGCGGCATTATTGCAGGAATAAATGCGGTAAGAAAGGCAGAGGGTAAAACTCCTTTTATTTTGCCTGATATTACTATGATAGGTGCGCTTTGCGATTATATCAGTGATGAAAGCGTTAAAAACTTTCAGCCAATGGGTGCAAACTTCGGTGTGCTTCCTGCTATCGAACCTAAAATAAGAGATAAAAAGGAGCGTTATGCAGCACTTTCAAACAGGTCGCTCGCCTATATAGATGAAGTTGTTAAAACGCTTTAAAAATAAAGAAAGGGTGGAATATATTGCCAAAAATTAAAAGAATAATTATTGACGCAATGGGCGGCGATAATGCACCGCTTGAAATACTCAAGGGTACTTTTCTTGCAGTAAAGGAATATGGGATTAAACCTGTTCTTGTCGGCAATGAAGAAGTAATAAAAAAATGTGCTAAAGACAATAACATTGCACTCAATAATACAAAAATAGTTAATTCAAATTCAGTGATTTCAATGCACGATGATGCAAAGTGCGTACTTAAAGAAAAAGCCGATTCATCAATGGCAGTCGGTTTTAAATTGCTTAATGACGGTGAGGGCGATGCTTTTGTAAGTGCGGGAAATACAGGCTGTGTAACAGTCGGTGCAACTCTTATTACCAAAAGAATTAAGGGTGTTAAAAGGCCTGCGATTGCATCTGTTATGCCAAGCGCAAAAAAGCCTTTTCTTCTTATGGACTGCGGTGCGAATGCCGAGTGCAGAAGTGAATTCCTTTACCAATTCGGGCAAATGGGAAGCCTTTATATGAATAAAATTATGAAGCTTGAAAATCCGAAAGTTGCCCTTGCAAATAACGGTGAGGAAAATACAAAGGGTACGCCTGTGGTTAAGGAAGCTTACGAACTTATGAGCAAAGCACCTTATAACTTTATCGGTAATATTGAGGGCAGGCAAATTCCGTTTGGAGATGCGGATGTAGTAGTTGCCGATGGATTCACTGGTAACCTTATACTCAAAACTTATGAGGGTGTTGCAAAGGTTTTGATGAATGGAATTAAAGATGCCTTTATGAAAAACACCTTATCAAAGCTTGCATATCTTGGTGTTAAATCGGGTATTGATGATATGAAAAAGCAATTTGATTATAAAGAATACGGCGGTGCGGTTATGCTTGGTGTTAAAAAGCCTGTTGTTAAGGCACACGGCTCGGCAGATGCACGCACTTTTAAAAATGCAATCAAACAGGCAGTTTGGTTTATAGATAATGATTTAATTGAAACTATGGAAACTTGGTTTTCTAAAAATTTACAAGAGGCTTAACAAATATTATGGCAACTATTGAAGATAAAATAGGATATACCTTTAAAAATCGTGAATATCTTATGGAGGCACTTACACATTCCTCTTTTGCTAACGAAAGGCATAATAAAATCAAGTGTAATGAAAGAATGGAATTTCTCGGTGATGCAGTTCTTTCCATAATCTCGGCTAATTTTTTGTACCACCGTTTTCCTGATATGCCGGAGGGGGATTTATCAAAGCTTCGTTCATCACTTGTTTGCACGCAGTCACTTTCGGATTTTGCAAGGCAAATTTCACTTGGCGATTATCTTTTTTTGGGCAAGGGTGAATCAAATACCGGCGGAGCTGACAGATCGTCGATTTTAGAAAATGCTTTTGAAGCACTTATTGCCGCTGTTTACCTTGACGGCGGAATGGAAAATGCTGAAAAATTTGTGCTTGCTTTTCTTTCTCCCGCTGTTGAAACACATCATATAAATTTTAAAGATTATAAAACCACTTTGCAGGAAGTAGTTCAGCAAAATCCTGATGAAAATGTTAACTATGTGCTTGTGGGTGAAAGCGGGCCTGACCATAACAAAGTATTTGAAGTTGAAGTTCATCTTAATTCAAATGTTATCGGCAAAGGCAAGGGAAGAAGCAAAAAAAGTGCAGAGCAAGAAGCTGCCAAGGAAGCGCTTAAGCTTATGGGTGTAATATGAAAAAAGGTAATATCAGTATTTTCGTTCCGCATTTGGGTTGCCCGTGCCAATGCTCATTTTGCAATCAAAAAACAATTACCGGGCATAATAACCAACCGAGTACGGCGGATGTGGATAAAGCAGTGTTAACGGCACTCAAACATAAAGGCTACGATTATGAAATAGCTTTTTTCGGAGGTTCGTTTACTGCAATAGATAGAAAATATATGCTCGCCCTTTTGGAAACGGCGTATAAATATGTAAAATCAGGTGAAGTGAGCGGTATAAGAATTTCAACCAGACCTGATTTTATTGACGGTGAAATATTATCACTTTTAAAAAAATACGGTGTGACAAGTATTGAACTCGGCGCGCAAAGTATGGATGATGAGGTACTTTTGGCTAACAGGCGCGGTCACACTTCAAAAGATGTTGAAATTGCATCAAAACTTATTAAATCTTACGGCTTTGAACTCGGACTTCAAATGATGACGGGTTTGTATAAAGACAGTGAGGAAAAAGCGATTGAAACTGCTAAAAAAATTATTTCGCTTAAACCGCAGACTGTCAGGATTTATCCTACTGTTGTGCTTAAAAATACATATCTTGCAGATTTATATTTAAGCGGTGAATACAATCCGCCGAATGCCGAGCAATCGGCTGAGCTTGTGGCAAAGCTTGTACCTCTTTTTGAGGAAAATTCAATTAAAATAATTCGCTTGGGCCTTCATTCAAGCGAGGATATAAAGAAAAATATGCTTGCCGGCGGTTTTCACGACAGCTTTGGTGAGCTTGTTAAATCGAGAATTATGCTAAATAAAATTCTTGATTTGCCCCCGGCTGATTACGAAGTGGCTGTTAATTCAAAGTCACTTTCAAAGCTGAAAGGCAATAAAAAGTCGAATATTTATCTTCTTATTGAAAGAGGATATAACATAAAAATTGTTATCAACAATAATCTTGATGTTGATGAATTGGAGATAAAATAATGGTATTAAAATCACTTGAAATACAGGGTTTTAAGTCTTTCCCTGACAGGACAAGTCTTAATTTCGGTAAAGGTATAACTGCTGTTGTAGGTCCTAACGGTTCAGGCAAAAGTAATATTTCCGATGCTGTTCGTTGGGTTTTGGGCGAAACAAGTTCAAAATCACTTCGCGGTTCTAAAATGGAAGATGTAATTTTCAGCGGTACTTCTACGCGTAAAGCACTCGGTTTTGCACAGGTTCAGCTCACCCTGGATAATACTGACCAAACCCTTAAAGATAAGGGTGAAATTGTAACGGTTTCAAGAAGATATTATCGCTCCGGTGAAAGTGAATATAAAATTGACGGTGAAATCGTAAGAGCAAGGGATATTAGGGAACTGTTTATGGATACAGGCCTTGGTTCTGACGGATATTCTATGGTAGGTCAGGGTAAAATCGACTCTATCATATCTCAAAAAAATGAGGATAGGCGTGAACTTTTTGAAGAAGCGGCAGGTATTTCACTTTTCCGCCATAAAAGAAAAGACGCAACCCGCAGGCTTGACCAGGCACAAGAAAATTTAGTAAGACTTCTTGATATTTTGGGCGAACTTGAAAGCAGAGTTGAGCCGCTCAGAAAGCAAAGCGAAAAAGCACAAAAATTCATTACCCTTTCGGATGAAAAGAAAACACTTGAAATCGGTGTTTGGGTAAATAAAATAAATCGCTTTACAAATGAGCTTCGTGAGCAGGAGCATAAAATTGACGCGGCAAACGCATCATATGATATTTGCGAAAAAGAACTTAAAGCTATTGAAGAAGAAATTGAAGAAATTGCGCAAAAAACCGTTTCAATCAATACCCAAATCGAGCAAATCAGAATGGGCTCAAAAGCTTATGAGGAAGAAGCACTACGCAAAGACGGTGAAGCTTCGGTTTTAGAAACCACATTAAACCATAATAATGAAACTATTGAAAGACTCAAAAATGACATCGGTGATGTTGATAATACAAATCTTTCAATTGATGCTCAAATTGAAGAAAAGCAGAACTTCATTTCCGAAAGCGAAGTAGAAATAAAAGCAAAAAAGCAGGAACTTAAAAATGTTACAGATGAAATGAATAATCTTCTTTCATCAAATGAGGAGTTTTCAAAGCTTACTGTTGAACTTAATCAAAAAATCACTTCTCTTACACTTAAACTTTCCGATTGCAGGGTTAAATGCTCACAGGCACTTACATCTGCACAGGAAATTAAATCAAGGCAAAGCATTGTTGATTCATCAATTGAACAAGGAAAAAATGACCTTGAAGAAGTTGAAAAGCTTAAAGAAAAAAGTGATGAAAATTTAAAAGCTTTGCAAGCTCGTATTGATGAAAATAATAACTCGATGCAGGGTTATAAAATTAAGCTTGAAAATAAAAATGCTAATGCCGAAAAGCTTAAAGCCGAACTTGAAAAGGCTAACAATGAATATAACCAAAAGACGCAAAAAGCTAAAATGCTTCTTGACCTTGAAAAAAATATGGAAGGTTTTTCAGGTGCTGTAAAAGCCGTTATGCGCCAGGCACAAAGCAAGGCACTTTCAGGTGTTCACGGGCCGCTGTCACAGCTTATCACTGTTGATAATGAGTACAGTGTTGCTGTTGAAGTTGCACTCGGTGCAGCAATGCAAAATATAGTAGTCGGCAATGAAGCAGACGCAAAGCGTGCAATTTATTATCTTAAAAATAACCGTGTCGGCAGGGCAACTTTTCTCCCGATTTCAGCTATAAAGCCAAGAAATCTTGATGAAAAAGACCTTGATGATAATTTGGGCTTTGTTGCAATTGCAAGTGAACTTGTTGATTGCAAGAATGAATATAAAAATATTATTTCAAATCTTTTAGGCAGAGTAGTTATAGTTGAAGATATGGACTCGGCAATAGGAATTTCAAAAAGATATTCCAACAGATTTAAAATAGTTACAGTTGACGGTCAGATTATAAATCCAGGCGGCTCAATGACCGGCGGTTCGCAATCAAAGGGTGCAGGTATTCTTTCAAGAGGAAATATGATTGATGAGCTTAATAAAGAAGCCAAGAAACTTGAAGAAACTGCACAGCAAATTAAAGCTAAATATAAAACAGCACTTGAAGAAGCAAATTTTGCACTTGCTAATTTGCAGGGAGCGCAAGCTGATTTACAGCAGGCAAAAGAGGAACTTATCAGAGCACAGGGTGAACATAAGCTTGTTTTAGAAAAATATGAGCATCTTTCATCCCAGCTTTCACTTCTTATCAGTGAAAAAGACAGTGCCAAAGAACGAATTGCCGAATTTGAAAACGAATCAAAATCAAGTGAAAATGAAATCAAAGTAATTGAAAATGAAATTGCACAAGCTGAAAAGGAACTTGAAAAAACTTCAGGCAATGCAAGCGAAATAAATGCAAAGCGTGACGAGTACAGAGAAAAAAGCGAAAAGATAAATCTTGAACTTGTTACACTTGCAAAAGATAACGAAACTGCCAAACTTTCTGTTGAAGAACTTAATTTGAGAAAAAATACTCAATCAGACAGAGTTAAAACCATTTGGGATGAAATCAAGGTTATTGAAGAAAGAAATCAGGCTCTTCTTATTTCAATTAACGAAATTAAGGCCAATGCAAATGACCTTAGGATTAAGGCAGAACAGTCAAATAATGATGTGAGTGCGCAGATAGAACAAAGAAATGAGCTTGAAAAGCGTACAACTGAACTTCGCGGCGAGGAAAAAATTAAAAATCAGGATAGAGAAAAGCTTTCAGGTTCAATCGTTCGTCTTGATGAAAGAAAAAATGCTATGAAAAAAGAGTATGATGAATTAAACGATATGCTCTTTGAACAGTATGAACTCACCAAGCATGAAGCTGAAGCACTTAATATTCAAATTGATGATATGAGCGAAGCAAAGCGCAGACTTCACGAAATTAAAGTTGCAATCAAAGGTCTTGGCTCAATCAATGTAGGTGCTATTGAAGAATATAAGGAAGTAAGCGAGCGATATACATTCCTTAAAGAGCAAATAGGCGATGTTGAAAAGTCAAAAAATGAACTTATGAAAATAATTGAGGATTTGACTGCTTCTATGAGTGAAAAATTCCTTACTCAGTTTAATAAAATCAATGCTGAATTTAAAGTTTGCTTTGCAGATTTCTTCGGCGGAGGTAAGGGTGAGCTTCTTTTGGAACAGCCGGATAACTGCCTTGAATCTCCTATTGAAATTCGTATTCAGCCACCGGGAAAATCAGTTCAGAATATTAACCTTTTCTCCGGCGGTGAAAAGTCGCTTGCGGCAATGGCACTTTTGTTCAGTGTGCTTAAAGTTCAGCCGGCTCCGTTTTGCATTTATGACGAAGTTGAAGCGGCGCTTGATGATGTCAATGTTGAGCGATTTGCAAAATATATGCGTAAGATGACGGATAAAACTCAATTTATTTCAATTACTCATAGGCGAGGCACTATGGAAGAGGCGGATGTTCTTTACGGTGTTACAATGCAGGAAAAGGGTGTATCAAAGCTTATTGAACTTCAAACAGCCGAACTTGCAGCTAAAATGGGGCTTGAATAATATATAATGTAATAAATATAAAGGAAGAAGTAATTATGGGCATTTTTTCTATATTTAAAAAAGGTCTTAAAAAAACAAGAGATGAGGGTATCACAGCCCAGCT
>OLQB01002810.1_pt1 | contig 10950 bp, 9 predicted proteins | sample 1672681 | NCBI WGS metagenome assembly OLQB01 (sample SAMEA3136713, study PRJEB25190) | human gut metagenome | reverse complement strand
GTTTCTATTGAGTTGAGATAAAAACCTTTTAACGCAGCTTCCATATAGCCAATGCGCAACCCTAGCTTTCTTTTCGTCCCGAGGACTAGATTTAGCGGATTGCGGTTTATTCTTAAGGCTTGAATGTGTGCTTCCATTTTTATACTCTTATGATTAAAGTTCACTGAAAAAGCGTGGGGACTGTTGCTATATATTTTCCTGAGGCTTCGGCAAGCCGTTATGAATTATACACAAGCAACAGTCCCACGCTCCGTTCGCTATATAACAACAGTATATACATGAAAGTGCGTGAGACCCGTTTGCTTATTACCATTCATAACTTTGAATTTTGCCGAATTCCAGGAACTGGTAATAAATGAAACGTTCTCTGGTTCAATTATTTAGCTAGATATCCACAGCCAATTCTGAGACAAAGATAATGATTTTTGCGGATTGCTTGATAACTATCTTTAGTTTTTCTTAAATAAAAAATACCGCATCGGTTCCCGTTTTGCGGAGAGCCGTGCGGTAAGGCATATTTGATTGCTTATGTAGCCTTTCCTAGAAGAATTTTATTTCTTCTCCCTTGATATCAGAGAGTAGGAGATTTGCCAGGCGGCTTGTTCCCAAGCGGAATAACCGGTTGTCCAGCCATTCTTCACCCAATACTTCTTTCACAATAGTGTAATAAATAATTGCGTCATTGACTGTATTGATTCCTCCTGCCGGTTTGAAGCCAATCTTGTTTCCTGTCTTCTGATAGTATTCCTTGATAGCTTCACACATCACATAAGCAGCTTCCGGAGTAGCTGCAGGCTGCTGCTTTCCGGTCGATGTTTTGATGAAATCCGCACCTGAATACATGGATAGGATAGAGGCTTTCTTGATGTTTGCTGCCGTTTTCAAAGCTCCCGTTTCCAAGATTACTTTCAGGTGGTGCTCTTTGCAGGTAGCTTTCAGTTCTTGTATTTCATCGCACATGGTTTCATAGTCTCCGCTCAGGAACTTGCCTACAGAGATGACGATGTCTATTTCGTCAGCGCCTTCCATAATGGCCATGGCGGTTTCGGCAATTTTTACTTCTATAAAAGTTTGGGAAGAAGGGAAACCTGCTGATACACAGGCGATTTTTACATCTTCTACTTCCAATGTATCTTTTACTACTTCTGCAAAATTGGGATATACACAGATAGCTGCCACGTTTTTCAGGTCGGGAAATTCTTCGTCAAACCGGTTTACTTTTTGAGTAAATTTCATGACGCTTTCATCGCTGTCTGTACTGTTGAGCGTGGTGAGGTCAATGCAATTGAACAGGAATTTCTTTACTTCCGGAGTGTTGTTTGCAGGCACTTTCTCCTCGATTATTTTGGCTACTTCTGCAGCCACTTCCGCATCGTTCAAATTGGTGTTGTACTTTGCCAAAGCAGCATCGTACTTGTTCTGGGTGGATTCATTATTCTCCATGATCAGATAATTTAGGGTTATTGATATGCCTTGTTTGGTCACGTTTGGTTTTCTTCTCTATGCTGCGTGCAAACGCTTCGGTGACATCGACTCCGGTTTGGTTTGCGATGCAGAGAAGTACCCAAAGGACATCTGCTATTTCTTCTTCGATATTATCTTTTTCTCCCTCCTTAAAGGATTGGTCGCCATACTTGCGCGCCATAACTCGTGCCAGTTCACCTACTTCTTCGGTCAGTACGGCCATATTGGTGAGCTCGCTGAAGTAACGCACTCCATATTGCTTAATCCAGGAGTCTACTTCTTTCTGTGCTTCTTTCAGTGTCATTATTCTTTGTTTTTTGTATCCATGCAAATGGTCACAGGACCGTCATTCAATAATTCTACCTTCATGTCGGCTCCGAACTCGCCGGTTCCTATTTCCTTGCCTAACGCTAAACTCAATTCTTTGCAGAATTGTTCATATAGCGGGATAGATATTTCCGGTTTTGCTGCCCGGATATAGGAGGGGCGATTGCCTTTCTTGGTCGATGCGTGCAGCGTGAACTGGCTGATTACCAGTATCTCACCGTCGATGTCGAGTATGGATTTGTTCATTACGCCATTTTCATCGTCAAAGACGCGCAGGTTGACGATCTTTTTGCACAACCAATCAATATCTTCCTTTCCGTCTGTCTCCTCTATGCCAATCAATATCATAAGTCCCTTTTGAATGGCAGACTTGCAAATCCCGTTGATGGTAACAGATGCATGTCCGGTACGTTGTATGACTACTCTCATGCTTTGGTTCTAAAAATTAATTTTGCGAATTGCAAAGTTACGAATAAATTTGTGATTGTTATGTGTAAGATAGGGCTATTTGTTGGCAAAGTGTTCCTTTATGATTTTTGCTTTGGCTTCGCCAACCACCTTGATAATATCCTCTGTGGATGCTTCCTTGATGCGTTTTACGCTTTTGAACTCTTTTAGCAGGGTGTTTTTGGTTTTTTCTCCGATTCCTTTTATCTCGTCTAAGGCCGAGGCTACCTGTCGCTTGCTGCGCTTGTCGCGGTGGAAAGTTATGGCAAATCTGTGTACCTCGTCCTGTATCTGTGTCAGCAGACGGAAAAGGGGGGAATTTTGTTTGAGTCCGATTGTTTGAGGCGGGAATCCATACAGCAGTTCCGATGTACGGTGTTTCCCGTCTTTGGCAAGTCCGGCAATGGGGATGTCAAGGTTTAGTTCGTCTATAATCTCTTTTACGGCGCTCATTTGCCCTTTTCCGCCGTCGGTGATAAGAAGGTCGGGGAGGGGACTGTTCTCTTCGATAGCGCGCTGGTAACGCCGTTTCACGACCTCTTTCATGGATGCATAGTCGTCGGGGCCTTCCACTGTTTTGATATTGTACTTCCGATAGTCCTTTTTGGACGGTTTACCTTTGATGAAAACGACGCATGCCGCAACAGGGTCCGACCCTTGGATGTTGGAATTATCAAAACATTCTATGCGCATAGGCAGTCGGTCGAGATGCAATTCCCCTTGGATTTCTTTCAAGAGACGTACAGTGCGCTGTTCCGGGTTCAGCTTTTCCGTCTGTTTCAGCCGGTCGGCTTTGTATTGTTTCACATTGAGGATGGAAAGTTCAAGCAGTTTTTTCTTATCACCGCGTTGTGGAATGGTGAAGACGACATTTTTGAGTTCCATATCCAGTTCGAAAGGCACGATGATTTCGCGGGAGAGGCTTTTGTAGCGTTCGCGCATTTCGATGATGCCCAGCGAAAGGAGCTCTTCTTTGGTTTCGTTCAGCCGTTTTTTGTACTCAAAGGTGAAAGCTTGGTTGATAGCTCCGTTCGTGATATGCAGGTAATTGATGAATGCGGACTTTTCATCGGTATCTTCTTCAATGGAGAACACGTCGATATTATGCAATATGTTGCTCACGACTTCTGATTTGGAACGATAATTTTCTAACAGCAGGTACTTCTCTTTGATCTTTTGCGCTTCTTCAAACTTCATTTCGGCGGCAAGATCCTGCATTTGCCGATACAGCATCCGCCCTACCTCTTGGGTGTTGCCTTTGAGTATCTCTTTTATCTCGGCGATGTTGTTCAGATATTCTTCCTGACTTTGTTTGCCGACGCAAGGACCTGCACAGTTCTTGATGTGATATTCCAGGCATACGTTGAATTTCCCGGCCCGGATGTTTTCCGGAGAGAGGTTCAGGTTGCAAGTGCGTAGCGGATATAAATGCTTGATAAGGTCGAGCAGCGCATACATGGACGGTATGTGGCTGTACGGACCATAGTACGAAGAGCCGTTGCGTATGACTCTTCGTGTCTTGAATACGCGTGGAAAGTATTCGTTCTGTACGCAGATGGACGGGTAGGTTTTATCGTCTTTCAGCAATACATTGTAGCGGGGCTTATACTTTTTAATGAGGTTGTTTTCCAGTAATAAGGCGTCTTCTTCCGTATTGACTACGATATACCGGATATCTGCAATCTTGCTTACCAGTACGCGTGTTTTTCCCGGTTCGTGCTCCCTGTTGAAGTAGGACGACACCCTGCGTTTCAGGTTTTTGGCTTTTCCTACATATATAATCGTTCCTTCGGTGTTCAGGTATTGGTAAACACCGGGGCTTTCGGGAAGGTTCAGAACGATACCTTTTAGATAATCACTTGTTTTTAGTTCTTCCATACTCTAAAGGTGCTGTCGCCCTACCGTTATTTTTATAGCGTCAGTACAGACTCTACATCCACATCTTTATCGAATACATCCTTTCCATGCAGCTCTTTCAGCTCGATAATGAAGTTTACATATATCTTTTGGGGATTCATCTTCTTTACCAATTTGCAGGCAGCTTCCATTGTTCCGCCTGTGGCCAGCAGGTCATCGTGTAGCAACACTACATCGTCCGGTTCAATGGCATCCTTGTGGATTTGCACCGTATCTTTTCCATATTCTTTATTGTAGCTTTCTTCAATGGTTTCTGCCGGCAGCTTTCCGGGTTTGCGTATGGGTACGAAGCCGGCTCCTAAGCGGGTGGCGAGAATTGGTCCCATAATGAATCCTCTGGATTCTATGCCTACAACTTTGGTTATTCCTTTGTCCTTGTACATTTCGTACAAGGTGTCTGAAAGTTCCTGCAATGCAACCGGATTTTTGAACAGGGTGGTTACATCATAAAATAAGATTCCGGGGATAGGGAAGTCGGGAATTTCCCGAATGCTCTTGGCAAGTGTTTCTTTGCTCATAATCAGTTTTTTTATTGCGTTTATTGAATTTTTTGTTTCACGTGGAACGTTGGCTCTTATCGGCCGCAAAGCACCAACAGTACATTAATGTCGCTTGGTGATACTCCCGGAATCCGGCTTGCTTGGGCTATTGTTTCCGGGTCGATCTTGACTAACTTCTGGCGGGCTTCGGTGGAAAGGGATTGAATGGAATTATAGTCAAACTTTCCCTTAATCTTTATGCTTTCCAGTCGTGCCAGTTTATCTGCTATGATTCGTTCGCGTCCGATGTATCCTTCATACTTGATAAGTATCTCTGCCGCTTCGATAATCTCATCTTTTCTTTCCGTAATTTTATCAAGTTCCCGATGGAAAGCGCCGACATGCTGTGCCATGTTATCCAGGGTTATTTGCGGACGGTTTATCAAATCTATCAGCTTGCATCCCTGGCGAAGTGGAGTGGTGCCAAGTTGTTCCAGTACCGGATTGATTAATGCTGGTTTCATCGAATAATTCCGGGTAAAGTTTATGATGTTTGTAACGGCTTCGCGTTTGCTTCTTAGTAACTCGTAGCGGTCATTCTTTGCAAGTCCGAGTTTCCAGGCTCTTTCGGTAAGTCTCATATCGGCATCATCCATACGGAGGAGAATACGATATTCCGCACGTGAAGTAAACATACGGTAAGGCTCGTCAACGCCTTTGGTTACCAAGTCATCGATTAATACGCCGATGTATGCTTCATCGCGTGCAAGGGTGAAGGGTTCTCCGCCATGGCAGTTGATATGTGCATTGATACCGGCGATGATGCCCTGTCCGGCTGCTTCTTCGTAGCCGGTGGTTCCATTTACTTGTCCGGCAAAGAACAGGTTTTTGATTTTCTTCGTTTCCAACGTATGTTTGAGCTGGGTGGGATCGAAGAAGTCATATTCTATTGCATAACCGGGGCGGTAAATTACGAGATCCCGGAATGCAGGAATCTTTTTCAGTGCCTCAATCTGTATGTCCATTGGCAAGGAAGAAGAGAAGCCGTTCAGGTAGAGTTCCTGAGTGGTTTCACCTTCCGGTTCCAGGAAAAGCTGATGCTGCTCTTTGTCGGGGAAGGTCACAATTTTGGTCTCTATACTGGGACAGTAACGGGGACCTATGCTTTGAATTTGTCCGTTGAAAAGGGGAGAGTCCGGCAGACCCTCGCGCAGGATGCGGTGTGCTTCTTCATTGGTGAAGCAGGTCCAGCATGGCAGTTGCTTCAAATGGCGCACGCCGTTATCCATAAAGGAGAACTTGTGGAAATCGTTTTCTCCGTCCTGAACATCCATATCCTCATAGTGTACGCTGCGTCCGTCGATGCGTACCGGCGTTCCGGTTTTCATTCGTCCGTATGTGATGCCATGTCTGGCAATGGATTCGGTCAGTTGGTAGGATGCAGGTTCGGCCATTCGTCCGCCCGGAAGCATGGTGCGTCCCACGTGCATCAGTCCGTTCAGGAAAGTTCCGGCAGTCAGTACGATGCATCTGGCGCGGAAAGTTACTCCCCAAAGAGTAGTGAGTCCGGTCACTTCGCCGTTTTCAACAAGAATCTCTTGTACGGTATCCTGCCAAATATGCAGGTTGGGAGTGTTTTCCAGAATTTCACGCCATGCCCAGATGAATTTGTTACGGTCGCATTGCGCACGCGGACTCCACATGGCAGGTCCTTTGGAGCGGTTTAATATACGAAACTGGATAGCGGTTTTGTCAGTTACCAATCCCATATATCCACCCAATGCGTCTATTTCACGTACAATTTGCCCTTTGGCAATACCGCCTACGGCAGGGTTGCAACTCATTTGGCCTATCTTATTCATGTCCATCGTGATAAGACAGGTCTTTGAACCCAGGTTTGCGGCAGCGGCAGCGGCTTCACAGCCGGCATGTCCGGCGCCGATTACAATAACATCATACTTAAACTCCATTCGTTCAGTCTCTTTTTAAACCCTGCAAAGTTACTAAAAAGTTATTTTGTAGCCGCGATTTCTTTCTTTTCCTTGTGAATTCTTAGGAAATACTTCGTGTGGGACTGCCGGCGTCTCCGGTACATAGATATCCGGCTCCTTGGTTCCGAAGAATACCTTAGTAAGGTACGGCAAGTTTCCTGCTTTGGTACGACGTGTACCTCACTAAGAAATCTCTTGTACCTTAGTGAGGTACAAGCCGTACCAACCGTTGGTATTGACTTGGTACGCGTATCTTTTTATTTTTCATTGCTTTAACCGATTTTCTTCTTCAGGTTTATCAAATCAGCAACGTTCTTTCGGTTGGGAAGAGGCAATTGCACTTGTCCTTTCAGCGCAAATGAACTTAATGTCTCGGTATAAAAGGTATTTTAACAATATTGTGACAAGGGCTGTATGGAACGTTTGTTGTTGCTGTAAATAAGGATGTTACGATATGATAGAGAGCATAATAGTAAATAAAAACAGTGACAACCAACATTTGGTCGTCACTGTCATAATGTTTCTCGTAACTTATTAAGTTGCTTATTTACAGATAGTTGAGCGTAAGGGTGATGAGTGATGACAAAAAACTCATCACTTTTATGCTCGTCTTGCGTTGCAATTTCTATCGCATGGCCAGTGCCTTGTTCTCGGCAGCTTCCATAATTTCCCGTTCTCCCGGACCTTTATCATTGATGCCGCAAAGGTGCAGGATGCCATGGATAATGACCCGGTGCAGTTCTCTTTCATAATCGTTGCCGGCAAATTGTTCGGCATTGGTGCGTACCGTATCAAGGCTGATAAAGAGATCACCGCTCAGGCGGTTGCCTTCGCAATAGTCAAAAGTGATGATGTCGGTATAATAATCATGCTGAAGATATTGCCGGTTTACTTCGAGAATTTTCTCGTCCGAGCAAAAAATATAGGCGATTTCACCGATTCTTTTTTCATAGGAGGCAGCAACGGCTTTAATCCATTCCGTTGTTTCCCGTTTCTTGATTGCAGGCATTTTGATGCCGTCCGCTTGATAACTTATCATATTGTTTACTATTTATTAGAATGGGCTTTTTTTTAGAAAAAGAATATATAGCTGATGATGATAGCGGCGATAATGCCGGATAAATCTGCTATCAGACCACAGGTAACCGCGTTGCGGGTTTTCGTAATGCCTACACTGCCGAAGTAAACGGCAAGTATATAGAACGTTGTATCCGAAGCACCGCGTGCCACGCAACTCATGCGGCCGACGAAGGAGTCGGCGCCATATTGCTTCATTGTATCAATCATCAGGCCATTGGCGCCGCTGCCGCTCAATGATTTCATCAAAGCGGTGGGCAAAGCTCCTACAAAGCCGGTATCTACTCCGAACAAGCCTACGATGTAGCCGATGCCGTTTACTATTATATCCATTGCGCCTGAAGCGCGGAAAACGGCGATTCCAACGAGAAAAGCTACCAGGTAGGGGATGATGCGTATGGCTGTTGTAAACCCTTCCTTGGCACCTTCTATAAAAGCGTCGTACACATTAATCTTCTTCCACAATCCCCAAAGGATAAAAAGCAGGATGATGGAGAAAAGTATTATATTGGCAACCAGTGTGGAATAGACTCCCATGTCCTCGCGGCTTACTTGGGTGAACAGGTAGATAAGTCCGGAAAAGAACAGGCTGATGCAACCGATCAGAATGAGGATAGGTTTATTCAACAGGTTTATCCGTTGTGCAATGCTGACGGCAATCACACCGACAGTGGTGGAAATGGCAGTGGTAATCAGTGTCGGGATGAAGATGTCGGTGGGCTGCGCAGCACCCATTTGCGAACGGTACATCATGATGCTGACAGGTATCAATATCAATCCGGAAGTGTTCAGCACAAGGAACATAATCATCGGGTTGGTGGCTGTGTCTTTCTTCGGATTGAGTTCCTGAAGTTCTTTCATGGCTTTCAGCCCCATTGGGGTAGCGGCATTATCCAACCCCAGCATGTTGGCGGAGAGGTTCATGAAAATAGATCCCATGGCGGGGTGTCCTTTGGGTATCTCCGGAAAGAGGCGGCAAAACACCGGACTCAACCAGCGGGAGAGTGCGTTGATCATACCGCTGTTTTCACCGATCTTCATAATGCCGAGCCATAAGGACAGAATGCCGGTCAGCCCCAACGATATTTCGAATGCAGTTTTGGAGGAGTCGAATGTAGAGTTGACAAGTTCCGTAAATATCTCTACATTTCCCATGAACAGGAGTTTGAAGAGCGCCACAATGAAAGCTATTACAAAAAATGCTACCCAAATGTAATTTAAAATCATAAAATAATATGTTGATTTTCTGCAAAAGTAGGAATATCTTTCTATTTAGCGTGGAAAAAATTGCTATTTTTGGCAGGTAACATTACGAATAGCAAATATATAAGAGAATATGAGACAGCGGGCAAAGGAGATAGAACAGGAGATAAGCGAGTACATAGATCCGGTGAAAAGGGAGTATCTTCCTAATTTTTTCAAAACGGGAAAGGGGCAATATGGCGAAGGCGACAAGTTTCTGGGAGTGGTAGTGCCGAATACCCGTTTAGTGGCCAAGCGGCATAAAGATGCTCCTTTGGATGTTATGGCGGAACTTTTGCAAAGCCAATGGCATGAATGTCGTCTTTGTGCTCTGTTGATGCTGGTGGAGCGCTTCAAGAAAAGCGATGAAAAGGAGAGAAAACGCATTTATGATTTCTATCTTTCACAGACGTCGCGCATCAATAACTGGGACTTGGTGGACTTGTCTGCTCCGGGTATTGTGGGGGAATATTTGAAAGATAAGTCCCGCGAAGATCTTTATCGTTTGGCAGGCAGTGAACTGCTTTGGGACCAGCGTATTGCGGTTGTTTCCACTTATACTCTAATCAAAAACGGTGATTTCATTGATATTCTGGCGCTTTCTGAACGGCTGTTGCATCATCCGCACGATTTGATGAGAAAGGCAATAGGCTGGATGCTGCGCGAAATGGGGAAGAGGGACAAGGATTTGTTGGTGCAGTTTCTGGAGAAATATTGCAAGGTGATGCCGCGTACCATGCTGCGTTATGCCATTGAGAAATTTCCGGAAGAAGAAAGGAAGGAGTTTATGAAACGTTGAAAGATTTGCATTATCTTTGTCGCTGTATATACTGATTTTGAATGGAACAAGAAGATTTTAACATACGTGATCATCAACTGACCAGCAAGGAGCGTGACTTCGAGAACGCTCTCCGTCCTTTGAATTTCGAGGATTTCAGCGGACAGGATAAAGTGGTTGATAATTTGCGTATTTTCGTAAAGGCTGCCCGCCTCAGAGGCGAGGCCTTGGATCATGTATTGCTTCATGGTCCTCCCGGATTGGGAAAAACCACACTTTCCAACATTATAGCCAACGAACTGGGAGTAGGCTTCAAGATTACTTCCGGGCCGGTGCTCGACAAGCCGGGTGATCTGGCCGGTGTCCTTACCAGTCTGGAACCGAACGATGTGCTTTTCATTGACGAAATACATCGGTTGAGTCCTGTGGTGGAGGAGTACCTGTATTCGGCTATGGAGGATTACCGCATTGATATTATGATCGACAAAGGCCCGTCGGCACGAAGCATACAGATCGACCTGAATCCGTTTACTTTAGTGGGCGCTACCACCCGTAGCGGTTTGCTGACTGCTCCGTTGCGTGCCCGTTTTGGCATCAACCTTCATTTGGAATATTACGATGATGATGTGTTGAGTGGCATCATCCGTCGTTCGGCAAGTATTCTGGATGTTCCTTGTTCCACAAAGGCTGCTTCGGAGATTGCAGGACGCAGTCGGGGTACGCCGCGTATTGCCAATGCTTTGCTGCGCCGCGTGAGGGACTTTGCGCAGGTGAAAGGTTCGGGCAACATCGATACGCAGATCGCTAATTTTGCGCTCGAAGCGCTGAATATTGACAAATACGGTCTGGATGAGATAGACAATAAGATACTTTGTACGATTATCGATAAGTTCAAGGGTGGTCCGGTAGGCCTGACAACCATTGCTACGGCTTTGGGAGAAGATGCAGGCACTATTGAAGAGGTATATGAACCGTTCTTGATAAAGGAAGGTTTCTTGAAGCGCACTCCTCGCGGTCGTGAAGTAACGGAGCTGGCTTACAAACATTTGGGACGAAGCCTCTACAATAGTCAGAGAACGTTGTTTAATGATTGACGTTTTCCGGTAAACGATCGGCATGGAGTATAATGGAGCATTGAAAAATTGCTAAACACTAAATAACGTGGCTGGATTAAAATCATTGGCAAAAGAAACTGCCATTTACGGGTTGAGCAGTATTGTGGGGCGTT
>OLQB01002806.1_pt1 | contig 10956 bp, 9 predicted proteins | sample 1672681 | NCBI WGS metagenome assembly OLQB01 (sample SAMEA3136713, study PRJEB25190) | human gut metagenome | reverse complement strand
GGCCGCGGCCGGCAAGCACGGCCGCAAGGCGAAAAAGGCCAAAAAGCCGAAGAAGAAAAAGAGCCTCGGCCGCCGGCTTCTCATTTTGTTCCTCGTGCTGGCCATCCTGGCCGGATTGTATCTGACGGCGGTCTATTCCGACATTCCGTTCATCGCCAAGTGGCGCACGGCCTATATCCAGACGGCCATGAACACGCTCAGCCACCAGTGGCTGGCCACGGCGTTCATCCCACGCAGCGTCATTGACAAGGTCCTCGCCGAAATGGAGGCCGCCAGGGAGGCGCAGATCGGCATCAACAGCGAGTGGGGCGAAGGCGAGTCCGAGTCCCGCAACCCGACGCTCACGAACACCGAGGGCATGAGCAAGGAAGAGATCGCGTTTTACAACCTCTTCTGGGAGGTCAATGTGCCGAGCATGCAGGCGTATGTCAAGGAGCATCCCGACGCCCTCGCCGCCGGCTGGAGCCGCATCAACATCGACAAGTCCGCCCTCACGGCTGACGGCACCAGCATCCGCACCATACAGGGCGAGCAGGTGCTTGCGATCGACGCGCGCAACAAGATCCTCATCGCGCGCGTGAAAGGCAGCACTTACCGCGGCGTGCTCGTTATTATGAAAGACCCGTCGCGCCTGAGCCTGCAGGCCGCGTCCACGCTCGGCAGCGTCGGCCAGGTCTGCGGCAAGATCGCCGAGGCCCACGGCGGCGTCATCGGCATGACCGGCTCGGGCTTCATCGACCCGGGCGGCACCGGCAACGGCGGTACCCTCGCGGGCTACGCCATGTGCAACGGCAAGTCCTACGGCAGCCATATGGGCTATGGCTACAAGCGTCTCGAGCTGCATAAGGACAACCGCATCTACATCCGCGACAGCGATTCCTCGGTCTCGCCCGACACGACGGACGCGGTCGAGTTCTCGCCCGCCATGATCATCGACGGGGAGACGGTCGTCAACGCCCGCAGCGGCTTCTCCGACCTGCAGCCGCGCGCCTGCCTCGGCCAGTCGAAGTACGGCGAGATCATCGCCCTGCTCGTTGAGGGCCGGCTCACGACGTCGGTCGGCATCAGCGTGCCGGACTGCGCGGCCATCATGACCAAGCACGACTGCATGCAGGCCATGAACCTCGACGGCGGCACCAGCGCCATGATCTGGTACAAGGGCAAGTACATCATGCGCAGCTCCAACCCCGCGCTCACCGCCGGGCGCACGCTGCCGAACGCTTTCGTCTACACCGGAAATTAACGCTGCGGCAGCTGACAGCCCCAACAGCCTCGCAGAGTTTGACACACGCAAACGTCCCTGACCGCCGGTCAGGGACGTTTGTGCGCAATGCGCAAAAGATTTCCCGAAAAACGGGTGCAGATTCGTGAAAATGGGGCTTGCAATCCGGCGCGGGAAGTGGTAGAGTAACACCATCGAGAAACCGATGACCGAGAGGAGTACCCATTCACGAAGCTTTCAGAGAGCAGCGGACGGTGGAAGCGCTGCAGCGGACGGGTGGCGAATGGACTCGTGAGGGCAAACCGATTGCAGCAGCATGAGGGGCGACGGTGGCCGCGGCCGTTATCCGGCGGAGCGTATGATCGTACGTGCAAAGTGGGCGCATGAGCGCCAACATGGGTGGCACCGCAGGAGTTACAGTCTTGTCCCATGAAACGGATGGAACCGTTTCGTGGACGAGGCTTTTTTTGTTGCTCAAATTACCGCAGGAGGGATGCAGATGACCCGCAAAACCAGACGATGGCGTGGCGGCCGGAGAATTTTTGCCGCGTCAGACCGTATCCGAACAGTTCAAAACCAACCGCTTTCAATATAGAAGGAGAATATACTATGAATCAGACTTTCCAGAAGATCGTCGGCGGCGTGCTCGCCGTCACCGCGCTCATGGGCCTGTCCGCCTGCGGCAGCAAGACCGAGGACAACAAGGCCGATGGCAAGACCTATAAGGTCGGCATCGTGCAGTTTGTGGACGATGCGTCCCTCAACCAGATCGAGGCGGCCATCGAGGCCGAGCTCGACGCGAAGGCCACGGAGCTGGGCGTGAAGTTCGACTACACGCTCTACAACGGCCAGGCCGACGGCACGACGCTTAACCAGATCGGCGCCGAGCTCGTCAGCAAGGGCGTGGACCTCATCGTCCCGATCGCAACGCCGGCCGTGAAGATCATGCAGTCCGCTACCGAGGACACCGAGATCCCCATCGTTTTCTCCGCCGTGTCTGACCCCGTCGGCGCCGGCATTGTTGATTCGCTCGACGCGCCCGGCGGCCGCATCACCGGCACGAGCGACGCGCTCAACACCAAGGGCCTGCTCGACCTGATGCTCGCCCAGAACCCGGACACCAAGACCGTTGGCCTGCTCTACTCCAAGAGCGAGGATTCCTCCAAGCAGCCGATCGAGGACGCGAAGGCCTACCTCGAGGGCAAGGGCATCCGCTGCGTGGAAAAGACCGGCACCACCACCGATGAAGTCACCTCCGCCGTCGATGCGCTCATCGCCGAGAAGGTCGACGCCGTCTTTACCCCGACCGACAACACCATCATGACCGCAGAGCTCGCCATCTACGAGAAGTTCCTCAATGCCAAGATCCCGCAGTACTGCGGCGCGGACTCCTTCGCCCTCAACGGCGCGTTCGTCGGCTACGGTGTGGATTACACCAAGCTCGGCACGATCACGGCCGACATGGTCGTGCAGGTGCTCGTTGACGGCAAAGACCCCGCCACGCTGCCCGTGACCACGTTCGATAACGGCATCGCCATGATCAACACCGAAAGCTGTGCCGCCCTCGGCTACGACCTCGCGGCTGTCAAGCAGGCGTTCGACGGCAAGTGCAGCTCCGTGCTCGAGACGACCACGCAGCAGAATTTTGACTGATATCTGACATCCCGAAGGAGGGAGTTCCATGCTGACCGTTTTGCAGACGGCGCTCGAGGTCGGCCTCATTTACGGCCTCGTCGCGCTGGCGCTGTTCATCAGCTTTTCCATCCTGAATATCGCCGACCTGTCCACGGACGGGTGCTTCACGCTCGGCTGCGCCGTGGGCGCCATGCTCACCATTGCCGGCCACCCGATCCTTGCGCTGTTCGCGGCCATGGCGGCGGGCATGCTCTCGGGCTACATCACGGCCTTTTTGCAGACGCGCCTCGGCGTTGAGAGCATCCTCGCCGGCATCATCTCGAACACCGGCCTCTACACGATCAACCTTGCGGTCATGGGCTTTTCGTCCAACGTGTCCATCACCGGGGTCGACACGGTGTTTTCGCTTTTCAAGGGCCTCGTTGGCGGGCAGTGGAGCCGACTGATCCTGCTCGCGCTCATCGCGGCCGTGATTGTGCTCGTGCTCATCCGCTTTTTCGGCACGTCCCTCGGCCTGTCCATCCGCGCCACGGGCGACAGTCTGGACATGGTCAGCGCTTCCTCCATCAATCCGAAAGCCACCATCACGATCGGCCTGTGCCTGGCCAACGCCCTCACGGCGCTGTCCGGCTGCCTGATCGGGGAATACAACAAGTTTTGCGACATCAACCTCGGCACCGGCATGGTCACGATCGCGCTGGCGAGCCTCATCATCGGCGAGGTCTTTGCCGGCCGCCGCGGCCGCGTGGGCGAGCGCGTCGTCTGCGTCGTGCTCGGCAGCATCGTCTACCGCTTCATCATCGCGCTGGCGCTGCGGCTGAACATCTCGGCCGAGTATTTCAAGCTCGTGTCCGCCGTCATCGTGGCCGTCGCCATCGCCGCGCCGAACATGAAGGACTACGTCCATCTGGCGAAGATCAAGTCCAACGCCCGCAAGCTGCGCGCCCTGTCCGGAAAGGGGGACGAGACCGATGCTTGAAGTTTCCCATATTTCCAAGACGTTCAACGCCGGCACCGTCAACGAGAAGCGCGCCCTGTCCGACCTCTCGCTCCGGCTGGCCGACGGGGAGTTTGCCACCATCGTCGGCTCGAACGGCGCCGGCAAGAGCACGCTCTTCAATGCCATCGCCGGTGTGTTTTACGTCGACGCCGGCACGATCACGCTCGACGGGCGGGACATCACGTTCCTGCCGTCGCACAAGCGCAGCCGCCGCATCGGCCACCTGTTCCAGGATCCGCTCAAGGGCACTGCGCCGCACATGACCATCGAGGAAAACCTCGCCGTGGCCTACCTCCGCTCGCCGGAAAAGCATAAGTCCTTCCGCCGCGTGACACGCCGCGACCGCGACTTTTTCCGTGACGCGCTCGCCCAGCTCGACATGGGGCTGGAGGACCGCATGAACACGCCCGTCGGCCTGCTCTCCGGCGGCCAGCGCCAGGCGCTGACGCTGCTCATGGCCACCATGGTCACGCCCGAGCTGCTGCTGCTCGACGAGCACACCGCCGCGCTCGACCCCGTCACGGCCGATAAGGTGCTCGCGCTCACGCGCAGCGTCGTGTCGGAGCGCAGCATCTCCTGCCTCATGATCACGCACAATATGCACCAGGCACTCGAGCTCGGCACGCGCACGCTCATGATGGACGCCGGCCGCATCGTGCTCGATGTCTCCGGCCCGGAGCGCGCGGACATGACCGTGCAGGGCCTGCTCGATGCCTTCGCCGCCAAGGCGGGCGAGGTCTTCGATAACGACCGCGTCTTGCTGTCCACGGCCGAGGACCGCGAGAACTGAATTTCGGCAAAGAAAAATCAGCCGCCCACCGGGCGGCTGATTTTTCGTGCTTATAAACTTTATAAACTTAATAGAACGTGGCCACCGGTTCCTCCGGTTTTTCGACCTCCTGCACGGACTGCACCGTGAACACGGGGCCCTTGCGGCCATAGGCGCGGTGGAACTTGTAGTCCAGCCGGGCCGTGATGATGGCCCACTCGTCGTTGCGGATCTCGTCGGCGCGGTCCCACACACAGATGATGCCCGCGAACTGAATGTCCTGCACGCAGCAGGTCATGATGTGCCGCCCGGCGATGAAGCAGCCCTTCGGCACGTTCTTGCGCACGAGGCAGCGGCACTTGACCTCAATGGTCTTGCCGTCGTACTTCTTCGGCTCTTCGGACATGTCGCGGTACCAGATGGCGAAGTCGCGGTCCTCGATCTCGACGACCGGGGCGTCAAGGTCGAACGGCAGCGGATCTTCAATGTCGTCGTACACGACCTTGCCGTCGGTGTATTCATACGCGATGTCGCACCGGCGGGAGATGGCGCGGATGACGCGGTGCATCTCCATGCGGTCCATGCTGTCGTTGTAGCGGTTGAGCACGACGAGCTCGGCGCTCTTGAGCTTGTCCACCGTGAGCTGGCGCATATTCGCGTTGTAGCTCAAAAACGACGTCGCGTCGCAAAACAGGAATTCCTGCGCGACCGCCCAGCCCTCCGGCAGGTTGCCGTAGAGTGAGTCGAGCATCCACATGCCGTTGTACTCCACGAGCACGCGCTCGGGCTGGATCTCGTCCTGCAGCGCCTTCAGGTGCTCGACCGTGAGGTCGGACTCCTCGTCGATGTTGCGCACATAGACGTTCCCGGCGCAGAACTTGTCCGGCTCGTAGACTTCCTCGCCCTCTTCACACAGCAGCAGCAGCGTGCGCTCGCCCTTGTGGAAGCGGTTGTCCTCGAGCGTCTCCTGGATGAATTTCGTCTTGCCGGCCTCCAGAAAGCCGGTGAACAGGTATACCGGCAGATCCGGCGCCTGCTGTTTCGTGTCAGCCAATGTGGAACAGCTCCTTCAGTGCATCCTCGGCCAGGTGCGACCCGATCACGCACACGCGGCCGGTGACCTGTGCGCTGCCGCGGCGGACGTCGGACTCGCCGGGCACGTAGTCAAAGTGGATCCAGCCGCCGTCGGTCGCAGGCACGATGCCCTTGGCGCGCAGCACGACGCCGTAGCGGTGCTCGTTGATGAGCGCGTCGAGCGCGGTGCGGATCTCGTCGTCGGTGTATTTGCGCGGCGTCTCGGTGCCCCAGCTCGTGAACACCTCGTCCGCGTGGTGGTGATGGTGATGGTGGCCGCAGCAGTGGTCGTGGTCGTGCTCATCGTGGTCATGATGATGCTCGTGTTCATGCTCGTGTTCATGCTCGTGCTCATGTTCGTGGTCATCGTCATCCTCATCGTCGTCATGGTGATGATGGCCGCAGCAGCATTCGTGCTCGTGCTCGTCATCGTCGTCGTGATGATGGTGATGGTGCTCGTGCTCGTCCTCGTCGTCCTCCTCGGCGGCCTCGGCCTTGAGGTGCTCGAGCTCGGCGGACAGCGTGTCGCGCCGCTCCATCGTCTCGAGGATCTGCTTGCCGTCCAGCTCCGTCCACGGCGTGGTCACGATCGTGGCGGTCGGGTTCTTCTCGCGCAGCAGCGCCACGGCGGCGTCGAGCTTCTCGGGACGGATGCCCTCGGTGCGCGAGAGGATGATGGCGCTCGCGTTCTCGACCTGGTTGTTGAAAAACTCGCCGAAGTTCTTCATGTACATCTTGCACTTGTTCGCGTCCACGACGGTCGTGAAGCCGTTGAGTACCAGCTCGTCGGACTGTACGCCCTGCACGGCGCGGATGACGTCGCTCAGCTTGCCGACGCCCGAGGGCTCGATGAGGATGCGGTCGGGGTGGAACTGCTCGAGCACTTTTTTGAGCGCGTCGGCAAAGTCGCCCACGAGGCTGCAGCAGATGCAACCGGAGTTCATCTCGTTGATCTGCACGCCGGAGTCCTTGAGGAAGCCGCCGTCGATGGCGATCTCGCCGAACTCGTTTTCGATCAGCACGATCTTTTCGCCCGTGTAGGCCTCGGCGATCAGTTTTTTGATGAGCGTGGTCTTGCCGGCGCCGAGAAAACCGGAGAAAATATCAATTTTTGTCATAAAAGAAAGCACTTCCTGTCTGGGAGCACGCGCCCCCGAAATTTTGACCATTATTATAGCACGAAATTGTGAACGAAACAAGTCCGCCGCGTCGATGGGATGTGGTTGCGTTTTCACCGCCGCTGCGGTAAACTGGAGACATGAGATGGAATGCATTTTGGAAAATTTTAAGGCGAAACTGGCGCGCGGCCATTTACCTGTTCGTGCTCGCGGCGCTGGCGGTGCTGCTCGTGGTCGTGTGTGTCCGCCGCGGGCAGACCGCCGCGCAGCCCGAGCCCACGCCCCGCACATCCGCTGCCGTCCAGAAGGATGCAGCGCAGACGCTGCTCGACGGCATGAGCACGCGCGAGAAGATCTGCCAGCTGCTCATCGTGCACCCCGAGGCACTCACGGACGGCGGCGCCGTTACGGCCATGACGGATGACCTCGCCGCCGCGCTGCGCGACTATCCGGTCGGCGGCTTTCTGCTCTCGGCGGGCAACATGACCTCCGGCGAGCAGCTCCGGGCGCTCACGTCCGCGCTCTCATCTGCCTGCGCCGCGGCCCCGCTCGTCACCGTCGACGAGGAGGGCGGCCGCGTCGCGCGCCTGATGAACACCGTCGGCACGACGAAATTAAACAGCATGTACAGCTACCGCAGTCTCGGCACGCAGGGCGCGTATGACAATGCCCAGACCCTCGCGCACGACATCGCGGCCTACGGCTTCAACACCGACTTTGCGCCCGTGGCCGATGTCTGGACGAACAAGCGCAGCAACGCCATCGGCGACCGCGCCTACAGCGATGATTATGACGAGGCGGCCACGCTCGTCTCCGCCGCCGTGCACGGCTTTCGTGACGCCGGGGTCATCTGCTGTCTGAAGCATTTCCCCGGCCACGGCAGTACGGCCACGGACTCGCACAACGGCGCCGCCACGGTCGATAAGACGCTCCCGCAGCTGCGGCAGGAGGACCTCAAGCCCTTCGTCTCCGGCATCGCCGCCGGGGCGGACATGGTCATGGTCGGCCACCTGACCGTGCCGACGATGGATGATGCGCCCGCGTCCCTCTCGCACAAGCTCGTCACGAACCTGCTGCGCTATGACCTCGGTTTCCGCGGCGTCATCGTCACGGACGGGCTGCAGATGCAGGCCCTCGCGCAGTATACCGACGGGGAGAAGGCCGTGCGCGCCCTCGCCGCCGGCAACGACATGCTGCTTGAGATCAGCGACGTGCCCGGTGCGGTCGCGGCCGTGGAGCAGGCGCTCGCAGACGGCACGCTCACGGCCGATGCGCTCGATGCGAGCGTGCTGCGCGTGCTGCAGCTCAAGCTCGCGCACGGCATCGTGCCGCTGCCGGAGACCGGCTGACACTCATGATTTTTTAAGAAAGGTGTGGTATCCTCATACTGGGCGCGGCCGGTCGGCCTGCCCCGCATCCTCCCTTTCTTTCTTCCCCCAACAGATCAGCCGCTGTCAAAGGACAGCGGCTGATCTATTATCATTTCCGGTTGTACCCCGGCGCAAAACGTGGTATCCTAAGCTATCATGACCAGAGAGGCGACCCGCATTGCAATTCGTTGACATTGAAAAGAAGGACGGCGGCGCGTTCCTGCACCGCTACGACCTGCACTATATCGACCGCACCGGCTGCCCGCGCACGTATGAGATGGTCAGCCGCGACCGGAATATCGACTCGCTCGAGCACCTGCAGCACCACCGCACGGACGCGGTCGTCATGGTGCTCACAGACGCTGCGCGCGAGCACATCGCGCTCATCCACGAGTTTCGCATGGAGCTCGGCCAGCGCATCTACGGCCTGCCCGGCGGCCTCATCGAGCCGGGGGAGACGCCCGAACAGGCGGCCCGCCGCGAGCTGCGCGAGGAGACCGGCCTGCGCCTGACGGCCATCACGCACGTGCTGCCGCCGGCGGCGTGCACGGTCGGCATCGGTGACGAGCGCACGGTCTGCGTTTTCGGCACGGCGGAGGGGACGTTCCGCCCGAGCGCCGACCCCATGGAGGAGATCGAGTCGGCGTGGTATACGCGCACGCAGGTGCGCGCCCTGCACGAGACGGACCTCTTCGGTTCCTGGGCGCTGGCCTATAGCTGGATGTTCGCAAACGGCTGTCTGCCGGGCGTCTGAAGGCACACAATTTTACGATTACGGAGCGATCATTATGTTTTATTCGGAAATTTATCAGCCGGGCGTCGCCGATTTTGACCCCAGCGGCAAGCTGGGGTATGAAGCGATCCTGCGCATTTTTGAAAACACGGCCAGCCGCCACTCCGACAGCTCGGGCGACGACATCATTGAGGAAAGCCGCAACGGCATCACCTGGGTGCTGACCGACTGGCGCGTCCAGATTGTGCGCCGGCCGGACAGCAAGGCGCCCCTGCGCGTCACGACCTGGGTGCGCGACAGCGTACCCACCGGGCGCATCTTCCGCGACTATACGCTCGCGGACGAGACCGGCACGGAGCTCGTGTGCGCCGAGTCGCGGCTCATTTTGTTCGACCTGCGCGCGCAGAAGATCATCCGCATCGACCAGCAGCGCTTCCGGTCCTATCTGCCGGAGACGCGCGGCGTGTTCGCGTCCGCCGCGCCGCGCCTGCGTGCCCCCGCCGCCTTCGATGGGGAGAAAACGCTGCCCCTGCGCCGCAGCGACATTGACTTCAACGGCCATGTACATAACACGAAGTATCTCGACTTTGCGCTCGAGGCCCTGCCGGACACCGTGCCGCGCGATGCGTTCACGGGCTTTCGCATGGTCTACCCGAAGGCGGTCAAGGACGTAGATGCCGTCACGCTCAAATACACCCTGACGGACACCGGCCCCTTCGTGTGCGTCTACAGCGGCGACACGCTCTGCACGCTCATCCGCTTCGAGACATGAAGATACCCCCGCTGCAAAAATGCAGCGGGGGTATCTTCAGCTTTCTGCGAACCGGTCGACATACGCGCGCATCTCCTGCCGCGAGTCGATGCCGTGTACGCCCGCGATGAATGTGCGCTTTTCCTCGTCCGTGAGCGCCGAAAACTTTGCCAGCGCCTGCTGGTTGTGCACCAGCGCCATACCCAGCCCGACCGGGATGGCCGGCTGCGTGCCTGCTTTGTGCAAAGGTTTCACCTTCCTCTGTGTCCGGTTTCGGAGCGCGAGCTCCCTAACCATAGTATGGCACAGATGGAAAAATAGAATACATCAGCCCAGATCGAGCACCTGCCGCGCGGCGTAGCCATCGGCGCGCAGCGCGCCGTCGAGCAGCTCATAGTGCGTGATGTCCAGCCGCACCGCGTGCAGCATCGCGGGCATTTGCTGCAGCTGCTGCAGCTGCACGCCGCGTGCCTCGATCACGCTGCGGTATTCGTCGCTCAGCGGGTCGATGTACACGGCCGTGCCCGTCATCTGCAGCCCGGCGAGCGACGCCATGCCCGTGTAGCTGTCAAACACGGCGGCGGAGATCGCTCCGTTCCACCAGATGCCCTTGAACTTCAGCCCGCCCTCGGTGAGGATGTAGAGCCTGCCGTCCACGCGCAGGTATTCCAGCGGCGTGCACCTTACCCACTTGCCGCAGCCGGTCGCCAGCGCGAGCGTGTTGTGCGCCTCCAGAAAGGCGTCGATGCGCGCCTTGAGCGCGTCCGCCGGCATCGGGGCCTCCGGCGGGCAGAAGGCCTTGCCGATCAGTTCGGCCGCGGCGACGGTCTCGTCCTCGCCCTTCGGACGGAAGGTCACGCGCTTTTGCAGCCCGGCGGTCACGACCGGGCCGTCCTCGCCCGCGGTGACGGTGATGACGTTTGCGTACCCGCTCCAGTCGCGCGGGGCGCGCTCGGCGGGGAAGAGCTTGCAGTTGCCGATGACCGTGCCGAGGATGTAGGCCGTGCGGCGCGCGTCGGCGCCATAGATGATGGCAGTGATGTTCATGGATCTGTTGCCTCCGGAAAAAATCAGAATAGAAGATAATGTGAGTATAACACGCAAAGAATGGATTGTAAAATCGAAAGCCGGATGTTACAATGAGAAAAAATCCGAAACAGAAACGAGGTCTTGCCATGCTCTGCCCGAAATGCGGCGCGCAGCTGTCTGACAGCGCCGTGATCTGCCGCGCCTGCGGCGCCATGCTGCCCGAGCAGCCCGTCGCCCCGAAAGCGCCGTACCCGC
>OLQB01002800.1_pt1 | contig 10965 bp, 8 predicted proteins | sample 1672681 | NCBI WGS metagenome assembly OLQB01 (sample SAMEA3136713, study PRJEB25190) | human gut metagenome | reverse complement strand
AATTCCAGTTTGTCAGCTTGCCCTTTGAGAGAGGATAGCTCCCTTTCTCAAAGGGCTTTTCTGTTATATGCCTACCCATATATCAATCCATAATTGACTTAGCCACAAAAACCCGCTATAATAAATCTATACAAGCAGGAGGACTTCCAATGAATGATAATTTTACTGTCAGAAAAGCGAACGAAAACGACATAAGTCTTATAGAAAACCTGATAAAAGGTCTTGCCGCATACGAAAAAAGACCGCAGGATATGACCGCCACACAGGAGGATTTGCGTTATCTTCTCTTTGAAAAGAACATAGCGACAGCGCTTGTCGCCGAACTGAACGGCGAGCCGGTCGGATATGCGATATATTATCCCGTATTCGCCTCATTTGCGGCAAAGGCGGGAGTGCATCTTGAAGATCTGTTTTTAAAACCGGAAAAACGCAGGAGCGGACTTGGAACAAAGTTCTTTTCTGAAGTAGAGAAATTTGTAAAGCAGGACGGATTTTCATATATAGAGTGGAGCTGCCTTGACTGGAACGAGCCTGCAATCAATTTTTACAATAAGATCGGTGCGGAAGAGGAACACGGAAGAAAATATTTTTCATATATCTGCGTATAAATATTTGCCATTCCGAACGAATCATTTCAATGGGCTTTTTTCTTATACAGCCTAAAACCGCTTGAGATTATAAGAGCAAGATAAGTAATGAACTGTATCGGAAAAATTGACACGGTTCAGTTTTGCGTTGATTCGCTCAATTGCCCGCTGATAACGAAAGCACGCATTCCCCGACCGGATAGTGTTAAGCACAGCAGGTGCGGCTGTCAGTTTCGGTTTACCCGGTGTAAGCCGTATAAAAACGGTATCCGCACCGAAAGACGCAGTATAAATAACAGAGTATTATAAACCGATGCTCAGCTTTTGCTTGAAATTTTATGAAAATGTGCTAAAATATAATCAGACAGAATTGCGTGATACGAACAGATTTCACTGTCGGTATAATGCGTCAGAAAGTAATACTCCGGAGGGTAAAATGTCTGAGGTAACTAAAAGGGCACTCGAGCAGTCGCTTAAAAATCTTCTTCTGAAAAAACCGCTTACCAAGATAACGATAAACGATATTACCGAGGATTGCGGCATAAACCGGATGACCTTCTATTATCATTTTAAGGATATTTACGACCTTGTGGAGTGGTCGTGCCTTGAAGACGCAAGAAAAGCGCTTGAAGAAAAGAAGACCCACGATACCTGGCAGGAGGGTTTTCTGAATATATTTGAGGCTGTGCTTGCAAATAAACCGTTTGTTATGAATGTCTACCGCTGTGTCGATCGTGAGCAGGTGGAAAAATATCTGAAACCGCTCACAGACGGTCTGATAATGGGCGTAATAGATGAGCAGTCAACAGGGATCACCGTGCGTGATGTGGACAAGGAATTTATCGCACGGATATATTCGTATGTGTTCATAGGGATAATGCTTGACTGGATAAAAGGCGATATGGAGGAAGACCCGAGGCTGATAATAGATAAGCTCGCATTGCTTATAAAAGATTCCGTTTCCGATGCGTTGAATCGTTTCAAGCTGTGAGCCGGTTTTTATCAAAATGCCCGTTTTGATAAAAATTTATACAATTTACAGTGCTGTGCTAAAGATTTTAGCACGGCGCTTTTTTTGTTTATTGAAAGAAGTCGGAAATGTGGATATAATAAGGACAGAAAATAAATTTTCAGGAGGCTTTTATGTATTACTCAGCAGGAACTTATGAAGCATTCGCACATCCCGAAAAGCCGAAGGATGTCGACAAAAAGTCAGCTTATATCATTGGCACGGGACTTGCCGGACTTACGGCAGCCTTCTATCTTGTAAGAGACGGACAGATGAAGGGTGAGCATATCCACCTTCTTGAGAAACTGGAGCTTGCGGGCGGCAGCTGTGACGGACGCAAGGATATTACAAAGGGTTTCTATATGCGTGGCGGTCGTGAAATGGAGAATCATTTCGAATGTCTGTGGGATTTGTTCAGAAGTATTCCGTCTATTGAGACTCCGGGAGTTTCTGTACTTGATGAATATTACTGGCTTAACAAGCATGATCCTAATTATTCTCTTTGCAGGGCAACTGTAAACAGAGGTGAAGATGCACATACAGATGGCAAATTTAATTTAAGCCAGAAGGGCTGTATGGAAATAATGAAGCTGTTCTTCACTAAAGATGAGGATTTGTATGATAAGACAATTGAAGATTTCTTTGATGAGGAAGTTTTTGATTCAGATTTCTGGCTGTACTGGCGTACGATGTTCGCATTTGAAAACTGGCACAGTGCGCTTGAGATGAAACTTTATATTCAAAGATTTATCCATCATATAGGCGGACTTCCTGATTTCTCAGCATTGAAGTTTACCAAGTATAACCAGTATGAATCACTTATCTTGCCTATGCAGAAATACCTTGAAGATGCAGGTGTTGAGTTCAGGTTTAACACAAGAGTTGATAATGTAATCTTTGATTTCAGGAATGGAAAGAAGATTGCAAAGACTATTGAATGTACTGTAAAAGGTGAGACTAAGTCAATTGATCTTACTGAGAATGATTTGGTGTTCGTTACTAATGGAAGCTGTACAGAAGGTACTATATACGGTGACCATACACATGCACCTGTAGGTAATGCAGAGGTAAGAACAAGCGGTTGCTGGAGTCTGTGGAAGAATATTGCAGCACAGGATAGTTCATTTGGACACCCAGAGAAGTTCTGTGGTGATATATCAAAGTCTAACTGGGAGTCTGCAACTGTTACAACAAGCGATGAGAAGATTATTTCTTACATTAAGAAGATATGTAAGAGGGACCCAAGAACTGGAAATGTTGTTACAGGCGGAATTGTCAGCTGTAAGGATTCAAGCTGGCTTTTAAGCTGGACAATTAACAGACAGGGACAGTTTAAGGAACAGAAGAAGGATGAGGTGTGTGTATGGGTATACAGCCTGTTTACTGATGTTGATGGTGATTATATCAAGAAGCCTATGAAAGAGTGTACAGGTGAAGAGATTACAGCAGAATGGCTGTATCATCTTGGCGTTCCTGTTGAAGAGATTGATGAGCTTGCTAAGAACCACTGTAACACTACACCAACAATGATGCCATTTATTACTGCATTTTTCATGCCAAGAAGAAAAGGTGACAGACCTGATGTTATTCCTGATGGCTGCGTTAATTTTGCATTTCTTGGACAGTTTGCTGAGACTCCGAGGGACACAATATTTACGACAGAGTATTCAGTCAGAACTGCAATGGAGGCTGTATATGGACTGCTTGGCGTAGACAGAGGTGTTCCTGAGGTCTGGGGCAGTGTATATGATGTAAGAGACCTGCTTGATTCATCTGTTAAGCTTATGGATGGCAAATCTCCATTAGAGATTGATTTAGGACCGTTTAATGTTATCAAGAAGGTTGTCTTAAAGAAGATAAAAGGAACTGTTATTGAAAAAGTGCTAAAAGACCATGATGTAATTAAAGATTATATGAAATATTAGTTGAAATATTAGCTGAAATGTGTTGAAACATGAAGGGATACCAGTTAAACTTATGGCTGGTATCCCTTTTTGCAGGGAAATAATACATCAGGAGATAAAAGTGAAGAAGACTATAATATTAACTTTGTTATTGATAACAGCTCTGGTTGCAAATGGATGCGGCAATAAGAAAAATGTAACAGACATGAAAGATAAAGAAACTACTGTCTCAGCGGTACAACAGGAAACAACACAGTTAAGAACACAGGAGACAACTACTGGACTGACAATGGATTCTGAAACACAGCAGGAAGAGACAACAGAAGAAGAAAGCAAGACAGTTGTGGCAACGGAGGTTACGGATTCTTCACAGACTGTATATGAGACAGCACCACAGGTAGCAGAGCCAGATAATAATAGCTTTGCAGCGGGTTATGCAGCATCATCACAGTATTCTCAGCTTGTAATTGTCCAGTCGAATGGAACAAATGCAACTGTAACTATGCATGAACTGCAGGATGGCGTATGGACTGAGATTTTAAGGACAGATGGATTTGTAGGTTCTAATGGAGTTGGTGAGGCGAGTGAGTTTACATCAGCTACACCACAGGGAACATTTCCGTTGTATTTTGCATTTGGAATTAATCCGGATCCGGGAACGAAAGTTCCTTATCTTCAGGTAGATGAATATGATTACTGGGTAGGAGATTCGTCTTCTCCTTTATATAATCAGTATGCAAGAGCTGATTCTGATACAGACTGGGACAAGAGCAAGTCTGAAAGAATAATTGATTATCCGACAGCTTATGGGTACTGTCTGTTTATTGGATATAACATAGAAGGTGTTCCGGGAAAAGGAAGCTGTTTTTTCTTACATTGCTCTAATGGAAGACCAACGGCAGGCTGTGTATCAGTACCAGAGTCTGATATGGCATTTATATTAAGAAATATAGGTGAGGATTGTGGGATAGTGATTGAGTAATCACTATCCCAATGCTATATCAAGAACCATCATAAGTGCAAATCCTACAGCGGCACCTATAGTTCCTATATTGCTGTGTTCGCCGTTCTGTGATTCAGGAATAAGTTCCTCTATTACAACATACATCATAGCTCCTGCTGCGAAAGAAAGCAGATAAGGAAGAACAGGCGTGATAATACCAGCAATAAGAATTGTTATGAATCCGCCGACAGGTTCAACAACACCAGAAAGCACTCCGCATATGAATGCTTTCTTCTTACTCATGCCTTCACTGCATAATGGCATTGATATAATTGCTCCTTCTGGAAAATTCTGTATTGCAATACCAATTGCAAGAGCCATTGCAGCAGTAGCAGTTATTCCTGAATCTTTCATCATTGCACCGGCGAATGCAACACCGACTGACATACCCTCAGGAATATTATGTAATGTCACAGCAAAAAGCATCATTGTAGTTTTGGATATGGAATTGGTTCTAATACCTTCCTGATTTCTGCTTTCAATATGCATATGTGGAATGACAGTATCAAGAAGCAGAAGAAAGAATATTCCTGCGAGAAAACCAACCAGTGCAGCCAGCCATTCCGGAGCACTGCTTCCTTTTGACATATCTATAGATGGTATCAGCAAAGACCATACTGATGCGGCAATCATAACTCCTGCCGCGAATCCTAAAAGCATTTTCTCAAACTTTGGAGCAATCCGTTTTTTTAAGAAGAACACCATGGCAGAGCCAAGAGATGTTCCGATAAAAGGAATTGCTAATATTATAAATTCTGACATAAAAGCTCCTTTCTATGTAAGTTAGGCATAACTAACATTATTATTATAGCATTTAAGGGTTTATATTACAAATGTTTTATCGAAAGAGAGTGATAATATGCCAAAAGTTACCTGTAACGACTTTCTGAAATAAAAGTTTCCTACAACGACTTTTTGTGATAGAATGTTTCTATACAAGTTGGAGGTGTCAGATATGGGGAATGTAGTTGATAAAGGAACCAGCTTTTTGTTTCATGTGAACAGGTATGTGGCAGGTAGTGAAACTGACATGTATAAACATGGATATGCGGAGCTTTTATATGTGTCTGATGGAAGCCTTACTGAGCATGTATGTGGGGATAAGGTGCATATAAAGAAAGGCGATGTATGCTTTATTAATTCGGGGTGCGTACATAAGGAAAGCTTTGAGGAAGATGACACATTTGTAATAAGACTCGAAGTGTCAGATGAGATTATTAATGCGGTTATAAGTAATGCTATGGCGGATAAACAGGCGGTGGATTATATTAAAGAGCTTGTTAAAGTGTTAAAGAACAGCGGATATATACATTTTGGCTATAAAGATGATTATGATAATGAGCTTAAGGATATGCTTACTGCTATGATAAGCGAGTGTGGTGTGGCGGATATGGCGTCTGCATATATATGTCAGGGGCTTATGCTTAGGATTCTGTGGCGGCTAGGAACAGTATATGAGTATGCACAGTCAAGATACATAAGAAAGAAAATTAACTGGCTTTTGCATCAGGAAATTACAGATTTTATTGAAGATAATATGAAAGATGTTACAATAGATATGCTTGTTGAAAGATTCGGTTATCAGGAGGATTATTTCAACAGGTTTTTAAAGGCACAGACAGGTATGACTTTCACGGAATATCTGCAGGATTGCAGATTGAACAAATCGGCCATTCTCTTAAAAGAAGATTCAATGGATGTTGATGAGATTATAAAGGAAGTCGGATATAGAAACAAAGGATATTTTTACAGGATATTTACAGAGAAATACAACATGACACCTGCAAAATTTAGAAAATATATTAAAGAAAAGGAGTTTACGATATGAGTGATATGTATAACAATCCGGTACAGAGAGGATTCTTTCCAGATCCTTCGGTAGTAAGAGTTGGAGATGACTATTATATGGCTAATTCAACATTTCAGTATTTCCCTGCAATTGCAATCAGCCATTCCAAGGATATGATTCACTGGCATGTAATTGGACATGCAATTACAGATTCAGAAGAACTTGATTTAAGAGATATTAAAGACTCACATGGCATATGGGCACCGGATATTAATTATGTTGATGGTAAATTCATTATAATGGCAACTTTAAGGCTTAACGGAGATGGCAAAAGAGATAATAATGTATTAAGACGCCAGCTTGTTGTAACATCGGATAAGCCACAAGGACCATATTCAAAGCCAGCTTGGCTTGAGGTTGATAATATTGACCCATCTTTATTTGTTGATGATGACGGTAAGAAGTATCTTCTTATAAGTCCGGGAATCAATCTTTTACCACTCAGTGATGACTGCACTAAGGTTATAGGTGAAAGTGTGTGTGTATGGCCAGGAACTGGAGAGAGATGTCCGGAAGGACCACACATTTTTAAGAAGGGTGAGTATTATTATGCAATGCTTGCGGAAGGCGGTACAGGCTATGGACACGGAATCAATGTTGCCCGTTCAAAGAATCTGTATGGACCATATGAGGAATCACCATACAATCCTGTATTGAGACAGTTTAATCCAGATGCACCGATTCAGAGAACAGGACATGGCAATATAATTGAGACACAGGACGGAAGCTGGTGGTGCTATTATCTGTGTGGAAGACCTAATCAGGGCAACTATACAACAATAGGAAGAGAGACAGCACTTGACCCTGTTACATGGCTTTCAGACGGCTGGTTTGTGATTAATGACAGAAAAGGACCAAGCCTTACACAGAAAGCACCTGAATTACCTGAATGCACATATGAAAAATGGACAAGAGATGATTTTGATGATGATACACTTAATCTTAACTGGGAGTTTGTAAGAAATCCTGTTAAGGGTAATTATTCTCTTACAGAAAGAAAAGGATACTTAAGGCTCTGGACAATGGACGGAACTCTTAATGAGATAAGGGCTAAGAATACTCTTGTAAGAAGAGAACAGGAATTATCGTATACAGCACATACAAAGGTTGACTTCTATCCTGAAAAGGACGGAGAACAGGCAGGTCTTACCTGTTATTACAGTACTGCGACTTATGCAAGATTGTCATTGTGTTATGAGAATGGAAGAAAATTGCAGCTTGTGATTAACAGAAACCATGGCGAAGAACTTATCTCACAGGTGGACAATATAAAGGAGCAGAGCATATACTTAAAAGTTGTAGTTGATAAACTGACAAGAAGCTTTTTCTACAGCTATGATGGTGAACAATGGGAACCAGCAGGAGTGCTTGAAAATTGTATATATCTGTGTGATGAGGGTGTGCCTGATGACAGAAAGCGTCATACAGGAACGCTTGTTGGAATATATGCCAATAATGGTGGCTGCGGAAGCAGGATACCGGCAGATTTTGATTATTTTGAATATGAGGATTAGATTTTATGAGTTTTGATTGTGTGGTTATAGGCGGAGGTGCAGCCGGAATGATGGCTGCCATACAATGTAAAGAGAATAATATGCAGACTGTGATTATAGAACACACAGCAAAGCTTGGAACTAAGATATTAAAGACTGGCAATGGCAAATGTAATTTTTCTAATACATTTATGACTAAGGAAATGTATCAGAACAATAACGCAGATTATGCGATGGAGATTATTAACAGGTTTAATGTTGATGATACAATACATTTTTTTGAGGACTTAAGTGTATATAAGAAGGAACGTAATGGTTATCTGTATCCGAGGTCAGAGATGGCGGCTTCTGTGGCTCTGGCGCTTACAGGAAAGATACAGGCACTTGATATTCCGGTTTTCTTTGAGACATCTGTTAAAAGAATTGACAGGGCAGGCAGCGAATATGTGTTACAGCTTGAAGGAGCGAAGACTAATACAATTAAGACTAAGACAGTGATACTTGCATGCGGTTCGGCAGCTTCACCGTCTTCTGGTTCTGATGGAAGCGGTTATAAGCTTGTTAAGAAGCTTGGAATTAAGGTTGTTAAGCCTCTTCCGGCTCTTACGGCACTTGAATCGGACAAGAAGAATATGAAGCTTGCAACGGGTGTAAGAGCATATGGTAATGTTAAGATTATGGCAGCAGGCAGAGTGGTTGCTGAGGATACTGGCGAGATTCAGTTTACTGATTATGGAATATCAGGAATCCCTGTTTTTCAGGTGAGTCGTTTTGCTGTCAGGGCGATGGAAGAAGGTCAGAGGGTTGAAGCACTTGTTGATGTGGCAGCAGATATTAAAGAAGATGACCTTTTATCAATGCTAAAATGTGCTGTTAATACAAGAAAGCATCAGTCAGTAAGCGAAAGCCTGTCAGGGTTGTTTAATAAAAAGCTTGTAATGATGATATGTAAGGATATTGGAATTGAGGGCAATTCCTCGGCTTCTGATATAGATGACGACATATGCCAGAAACTTGTCAGACATATGAAATCCCTCCGCTACCATATAACAGGATATAAGGGAAATGATTATGCACAGGTCTGTCAGGGTGGTGTCAATGTATCAGAATTGAATGATAATCTTGAATCAGTTAATAATCCTGGGATATTCTTTGCAGGGGAGCTTGTGGATATAGATGGCAAATGTGGAGGTTATAACCTTCAGTGGGCATGGAGCAGCGGCGTGGTTGCTGCTAAGTCAGTGTTTGATTATTGTAACAGACAGGAATGAGAATAATGGAAAAGAAATGTATTAAGATTAGTAATATAAAGATATCTCCTGATAAAGATACAGCATTTTTAGAAGGAATTATAAGAAAAGAATTAAGACTTGGAAAAGATGCACAGATTGATTATGAAATAGCAAAAAGGTCACTTGACTGCAGACACAAGCCTCAGGTTATGCATATATACAGTGTCGAAGTGTATAAGGTGGTGCGTTCTGGCAGGGAAGAAAAGCTTGAGAATATAATTAAGAAATCAGGCTGTAAAAATGCTGTTATGTCTAAAAGGGTTATCTATAAGTTTCCTGTTAATGCGACAGAAAATGTTAATGAAGATGAAAGACCTGTAGTTATCGGGTTTGGACCAGCAGGAATATTCTGTGCTCTTGAGCTTGCCAAAGCGGGGCTTAGACCTGTTGTATATGAGCGTGGACAGGATGTTGATACAAGAACTAAGAAGGTTGCACAGTTCTGGGAGACGGGTGAGCTTGATACAGAATGTAATGTGCAGTTTGGTGAAGGCGGAGCAGGCACATTTTCTGATGGAAAGCTTAACACACAGATTTCAGATACATTTGGAAGAATAAGATATGTTCTGCAGAGTTTTGTTGAATTCGGTGCATCAGAAGAGATTCTGTACGCCAATAAGCCGCATATAGGAACAGACGTGCTTGCGATTGTAATTAAGAATATAAGACAGCATATTACCGCGCTTGGCGGTGAAGTTAATTTTGGAAGCTGTCTTAAAAAGATTGAGATTAAAGACGGAAAAGTGTGTGGCGTTGTCATAGCTGACAAAGATGGCGAGTATGCAAGAAAATGCAGTAAAGTGTGCCTTGCAATAGGTCACAGCTCAAGAGATACATTTGAATATCTTCACAGTGAGAATATAGATATGGAGCCGAAGCCTTTTGCTGTTGGAGTAAGAATAGAACATCCTCAGGAAATGATTAATTATAATGCTTATGCTGATGCTGCATATGAGCTTCCGGCGGCTGATTATAAAGTTACTTACAAGACAAAGAATACAGATAAAGAACGAGGTGTGTATTCTTTCTGCATGTGTCCAGGAGGTTATGTTGTTAATGCTTCATCAGAGAACGGCAGGACATGTGTTAATGGAATGAGTTATTCAGGCCGTGATTCCCGCAATGCTAATTCAGCAATAATTGTTACAGTCGGACCAGATGATTTCGGACATGGAGTACTTGACGGAATAAAATTTCAGAGACAGTTAGAAGCAAACGCTTATGCTGAAGGAAATGGAAAAGTTCCGGTACAGTTATTTGGCGATTTTGAAAAAAATATAACAACAACGGAATTGGGAGAGGTTGAGCCTTGCATAAAGGGTGAATATACATTTGCTAATCTTAGAAATGTATTACCTTCTTATGTGACAGATTCGGTTGTTGAAGGTGTGCATGGTTTTTCAAGATTTATACATGACTTTGACAGGAAAGATGCCGTACTTTCGGGTGTTGAGAGCAGAACATCAAGTCCTGTAAGAATAATAAGAAACGATGAACTTGTAAGTACATCAGTATGTGGATTGTATCCGTGCGGTGAAGGTGCAGGGTATGCAGGAGGCATAACATCTGCTGCAGTTGATGGTGTTAAGGTTGCGGAATATATGGCAGTAACAGCTGCTTGTATGGGATAATATGGACTTTTTAATAAAAATATAGTAAAATAGACCAGTATTTGATTTTTTTACTGGAGATATTAAAATATGGGAAATTATAGAGAGTTTATAAAAGATAAGAAAAGAATTGTTATAAAGATAGGTTCATCTTCACTTATGCATGAGCAGACAGGCAGATTAGACCTTTTAAAGATTGAAAAGCTGGTAAGGATTCT
>OLQB01002794.1_pt1 | contig 10986 bp, 8 predicted proteins | sample 1672681 | NCBI WGS metagenome assembly OLQB01 (sample SAMEA3136713, study PRJEB25190) | human gut metagenome | reverse complement strand
AGATCACATGCGTAAATTCAATGAAAATTTGGGTTGAGATAAAAATGACCAGTTGGTATAATAAGGACAGATACTTGATTTAAAGTGATAAAGTGATGACGGAAATCCGTAATAAAATGAACGAAGTAAAGGAGATATTATGAACCAGTTAGAAGTATTAAGAGAAAGCCTTGGACAGTGCGATGAGATCATCCTGGACGCACTCCTTATGAGAAACAGGATCGTAGAGGACATCATGGTATACAAGGAAGCTAACGATCTTCCGGTACTTCAGCCGGAACAGGAGGCGAAGCAGAAAGGATGGCTGGAAGCCAGAATGGAAGGCAGACGTCATAAGAAAGAGGTCAATGATGTTTTTGCAAGCATCACACAGAACAGTAAAAGGATCCAGTCCAGAAATCTTTTCAATTATAATATCTTCCTGATCGGATTTATGGGAGCTGGTAAATCTACGATCTCCGATTATCTGAAGAATGTTCTTGCCATGGATGTTGTGGAGATGGATCAGTGTATCGTGGAGAGACAGGGAATGAGCATTTCCGATATCTTTGAGACTTACGGTGAAGAGTATTTCCGTGAGCTTGAGACAAATCTTCTGATCGAGATGCAGTCCAGATCTAATGTTGTAGTATCCTGTGGCGGTGGTGTTCCGATGCGGGAGCGCAATGTTACCGAGATGAAAAAAAATGGCCGTGTTGTACTTCTGACTGCAAAGCCGGAAACTATTCTGGAACGTGTAAAGGATAATCATGACCGTCCTTTACTTGAGAACAACAAAAATGTTTCATTTATCGCTGATCTGTTGGAAAAACGTCGCGCGAAATATGAGGCAGCAGCAGATATAGTTGTTGAGACAGACGGAAAGAGTGAGCTTGAGATCTGCGAGGAGCTGATCCACAGACTTCGTGAGGCAGAGGCAAATAAATAACTGCTGATCATAAAACAGAATAGTTTTACATATAAAAGGGACAGCTGTCCGATAAACCGTACAGAAACAGAACGGAGATCGGGCAGCTGTCCTTTATGATATAAAAGATCCGGACCATATATTTGCAGATGAACAGATCGTTTAATTGGTCTTATAAAAAATCTCCCTCGAGGTTTCCTCGATCACAAATTTTTTAAAGGCTTCCACGACCGGCGGATGGTATACATCCTTCAGCATGGCCATGTAGAAATTCCGCTGCCAGCTTGGAGAGACAAGGGGCAGGATCTTAAGGTTCAGAGAGTGAAGGATCGGGATATCCGGTGCAATGCAGATGCCGAAATCATTGGCAACAAATCCTGCGGCAACCTGATCCTCATCGATTTCAAAAGCCACATCCGGGTACTGACCGATGCTCTTAAATAACTGGTCAATGATCTGGCGGAGACCGCTTCTCTTCTTGAAGATGATCTGCTTGTATGGAAGCGTTTCCTCCAGATGAATCTCGGATTTCTCAGCAAGAGGATGTTCCGGCGGAACGATGACGACCAGATCCTGCTTGGCAACCGGAATAAATTCGATCAGTGGTTCGTCGTCAAATTTGGAACAGAAGCCGATATCGTATTTCTTTTCTTTCAGTCCGGTGAGGATATCGCCGGTAAGCACCTTATCGCAGAACAGATTGAAATGGATCTGTTTTCCCTTATTGGCATTAAGAAAGCTGCGGATGATCTTTGGCATAAAGTCAACACCCAGAGTTCTGAGAAAAGCCACATCGATCTGTCCTTCTCCCTTTCCTGCAAGCTGGAGACCGTTTACGGAGGAATCCAGCCGGTTCAGGGTTTGTTCCACATCCTCCAGAAAAGACTTGCCATATTTGGTGAGAGAAACATTCCGTCCGTTTTTTTCAAATAATTTCACTCCAAGCTCTTCCTCCAGAGAAGAGATCGCGTGACTTAGGCTGGGCTGTGTGATGGCCAGAACATCCGCAGCTTTTGTATAATGTTCCAGATGAGCCAGTGTCACGAAATAGCGAAGATGATACAGATTCATTTTTCAATACTCCTTTCGTAAGTTTATCTGAATGTTTTACTTCGAACAGATCCCCGGTAAGTCTGACAGACATAAGAGATTTGCCGGGCCGTATGCAGTGACGGCGGCAATACGGCTAAATATGTTTTATATAGTATAACATGATATATTGATAAAATCTATGGATTCTCCTGGTACAATCAATTTGTTTTGTATTTAACAAAGTTATATAATGCTCATAGAAAAAAGATACAAAATAATTTAAAAAAAACAAATAAAATTATTTAAATTTTCAGGAGGAATTATCATGTCAAAAGAATTTCCAATCACAATCAGTTCCTGGACACTGGGAGATCAGTGCAAATTTGAGGACCGTGTAAAAGCTGCCAAAGAGGCTGGCTATGAGGGGATCGGCCTGAGAGCAGAAACCTACGTAGATGCCCTGAATGAGGGACTTTTCGACGAGGATATCCTGGCAATCCTGGATAAATATGACATGAAGGTAACAGAGGTTGAGTACATCGTGCAGTGGGCAGAGGAGCATCGTTCCTATGAGCAGAAATACAAAGAACAGCTCTGCTTCCATATGTGTGAATTATTTAACGTAAAACAGATCAACTGCGGACTGATGGAGAACTATTCCGTAGAGTACACAGCACAGAAGCTTCGTGAGCTTTGCCACAGAGCAGGCAAATACATCATCGGTGTTGAGCCAATGCCATACAGCGGAATCCCGGATGTGAAAAAGGGCTGGGCTGTTGTAAAAGCTGCTGACTGCGAGAATGCGAAACTGATCCTTGATACATGGCACTGGGTAAGAGCAAACCAGCCGATCGAGCTTTCCGTACTTGAGGGAATCCCGGCAGACAAGATCGTATCCATCCAGATCAACGATGTATGGGAAAGACCATATGCAACAACAATCTTAAGAGACGAATCCATGCATGACCGTCTTGCTCCCGGAACAGGAATCGGATGTACAGCAGCGTTCGTTAAGATGGTAAAAGAAAAAGGAATCAAACCAAACGCAATCGGTGTAGAAGTCATCAGCGATGCAATCCTTGCAAAAGGACTTGAATATGCTGCAAACCATACATATGAGAACACAAAGAAAGTGCTTGAGGAAGCATGGCCGGAGGTTCTTCAGTAAGTCTCTGACGGATAAACTAACAGATTAAAGGATCAGGCAGAAATCTCCACGCCTGCCTGATCCGGATTTTTGATGAGATAAAAAATACTGAAAATATAAATAAAATCCAGAGAAAAAGGAGAAGGTCACATGAAATTCAATGCAATGTTTCAGCCGATCAACATCGGTCCAATGACAGTAAAGAACCGCTTCGTAGTTCCGCCAATGGGAAACAACTTTGCAAACACAGACGGAAGCATGAGTGAACAGTCCGCAGCTTATTATCGTGAAAGAGCAAAAGGCGGCTTCGGTCTGATCACAATCGAAGCAACAGTAGTACATAAAGGCGCAAAGGGCGGCCCCCGCAAGCCATGTCTTTATGATGACTCCACAATCGAAAGCTTCCGCAAGGTAGTAGATGCCTGTCATGCAGAGGGAGCAAAGGTTTCCGTACAGCTTCAGAATGCAGGTCCTGAAGGAAATGCAAAGAACGCAGGTGCACCCATTGAGGCAGCTACAAGCATTCCCTCAGACTGCGGAAGAGACACACCAAAGGAAGTTACAACTGAAGAAGTTTATGAACTGGTAAAAGGCTATGGCCTTGCAGCAAAGAGAGCCATGGAAGCAGGAGTGGATGCAGTTGAGATCCATATGGCACACGGTTATCTGGTAAGCACCTTCCTTTCTCCGAGAACAAACAAGAGACTGGATGAGTTCGGCGGTTCCTTTGAGAACAGAATGCGTTTCTCCCGTCTGATCATCGAAGAAGTTAAGAAGATGACAGAAGGAAAGATCGCAGTTCTTGCAAGAATCAACAGCTGTGATGAAGTACCGGGCGGTCTTGATGTGCATGACAGTGCTGCGATCGCTGCATATCTGGAAGGATGCGGACTGGATGCCATCCATGTATCCAGAGCTGTTCACATCCGCGATGAATTTATGTGGGCACCGACAGTCACACACGGCGGTTTCTCCGCTTCTCAGGTAGAAGAGATCAAACGTGCCGTATCTATCCCGGTGATCACAGTAGGACGTTATACAGAACCGCAGTTTGCGGAATTAATGGTAAAAGAAGGACGCTGTGACCTGGTTGCATTCGGACGTCAGAGCCTTGCAGATCCTTATATGCCATTAAAAGCGCAGGAAGAAAGACTGGAGGATATGATCCCATGTATCGCATGTCTTCAGGGCTGCGTGGCAAACATGTATGCAGGAAACCCTGTATGCTGTCTTGTAAACCCATTCCTTGGACATGAAGCTGAGGGCATTGCTCCTGCAGAAAAAGCTAAGAAAGTAATGGTAATCGGCGGCGGTGTTGCAGGTCTTTGCGCTGCATTTATCGCACAGGAAAAAGGTCATCAGGTAACACTTTATGAAGCAAGTGATAAACTTGGCGGAAACATGCGTCTTGCTGCTTATCCTCCGGGAAAAGGCGACATCACAAACATGATCCGCAGCTATATCGTACGCTGCCAGAAAGCAGGCGTAACAATCAAAATGAATCAGGAAGTAACTCTGGATCTTATCAGGGAAGAGAAACCAGACAGCGTAATTGTTGCTTCCGGTTCCAGAACACTGATCCTTCCGATCGAAGGTATCGACAATCCTGCAATTATCCATGGCTCTGATCTCCTTGACGGCAAGAGAGCAGCAGGAAAGAAAGTACTGGTTGTAGGCGGCGGAATGGTGGGATGCGAGACAGCAGCATTCCTCGGTGAGCAGAACCATGATGTAACAGTCATTGAGTTCAGAGACACTGTAGGTGCCGACGTGATCCACGAGCATAGAGTTTACCTGATGAAAGATTTCGAAGATTACAAGATCAAAGAGATCACAGGTGCAAAGGTATGCAAATTCTATGAGGACGGCGTAGAGTACGAGACAGCAGACGGACAGAGACATGAATCCAGAGGATATGATTCTGTCATCCTTTCCATGGGATTCAGAAACTACAACCCATTCGGCGAAGAGATCAAAGCTATCGTACCGGATACCTATGTGATCGGCGATGCCACCCGCGCAAGAAGAGCACTTGATGCTACGAAAGAAGCGTATGAGGTAGCTTCCACATTATGATGATATCAGGGTCAAAAGTTCAAAAAGTCGTTCGTGCTTGCACGATAAGATTTTTGAACCTGGGACCCGCCAAACATGAGAAAGCAGCGATTTACGCAGTAAATCAGCGAATTTCGAATCTTATAATTTATTCGTTTTATAGTTGCAGTTAAGAGACGCTGTATGATATTATCAGCGGACAGCAGCTTGAAAATGATTTTACAAAAAAATTCAGGAGGCAAAAAGGAAATGGAACAGAGAATTAAAGGAACAACAGGATTAATGGCACTTATCGGAAGCCCGGTAGGACACTCAGGATCACCGGCAATGTATAACTTCAGCTTCCGTCATCATAACCTTGACTATGCTTACATGGCATTTGACATCAAGGAAGACCAGGTTCCGGCTGCTCTGGATGCAATCCGTCTTTTCAAAATGAGAGGCGCAAACGTAACTATGCCATGCAAGAACGAAGTTGCAAAACACATGGATGAGCTTTCACCTGCAGCAAGAATCATCGGTGCAGTTAACACAATCGTTAATGAAGACGGCAAATTAGTAGGACATATCACAGACGGTATCGGATTTGTCCGCAACTTAAAAGAACATGGCGTTGATGTGAAAGGCAAAAAAATGGTAGTTCTCGGTGCAGGCGGTGCTGCAACAGCAATCCAGGTACAGTGTGCATTAGACGGTGCAGAATCCATTTCTATCTTCAATCCGAAAGACCCATTCTTTGCACGTGCAGAGTCCACAGCAGAGAAACTGAGCAAAGAAACACCGGATTGTAAAGTTTCTGTATTTGATCTGGAAGATGAGGCAAAACTGAAAGAAGAGGTTGCAAACGCAGACATCCTCGTAAACGCAACACTTGCAGGAATGAAACCTCACGAAGAGCTTACTCTGATCAAAGATAAATCCATGTTCCGCCCTGACCTTGTAGTAGCAGACGTTGTTTACAATCCTGCTGAAACAAGAATGGTAAAAGAAGCCAAAGAAGCAGGCTGCAAGCTTGCAATCGGCGGAAAAGGAATGCTGTTATGGCAGGGAGCTGCAGCTTACAAACTCTACACAGGACTGGAAATGCCAACAGCTGAATACCAGAAATTCCAGGAAGAAAACGAAAACAAGTAATAATAACCTAGGAGACCAAAATGAAACAGAAAACAAACAAAATGCTCATTTTCACCTCCCTTGCAGCATATTTCACCTATTTCATCCATGGAATCGGTGCTTCTATCCTGGGGCAGTACAAACCGGAGTTTGCAGCTGCCTGGGGTGCGAAGCCCCTGGCCGATGGCACACTGGATGTAAGTATGGTAGTATCTGTAATTGCAGCACTTGGACTGGGACGTCTGATTTCCCTTCCTTTCTCCGGTCCTCTGTCTGACAAATACGGAAGAAAACTGAGCGGAATTATCGGTGTGCTCTGTTATGTAGCATACTTCTTTGGAATGGCAAATTCCACATCCATGGCAATGGGATATGCCTTTGCAGTGATCGGCGGAATCGCGAACTCTTTCCTCGATACCTGCGTAAGCCCTACATGTATGGAAATCTATGTAAACAACCCGTCAGTAGCCAACCTGTTTACAAAATTTTCCATCTGCCTGAGCCAGTTTCTGCTTCCATTCCTGATCGGAATCGTAGCATCTGCAAATATGTCATATAAGACAATCTTTATCGTAGCAGGTATTGCAATCCTCATTGACGGAATCCTGATTCTGATCCTCCCTTTTCCGGCGAGAGAGAAGGCAGTACAGGCTAAAGCTGATAAGAAGAAATCCGGACACAAGATTTCCCCTGCAGCGATTGCTGCAATTCTGATTGGATTCACCAGCTCCTCAACCTTTATGTTATGGCTGAACTGTAATCAGGAACTTGCCCGTTCCTACGGTATGGCAGATCCTTCAAAGATCCAGTCCCTGTATGCCCTGGGAACTGCAACTGCCATCCTTGCAACAGCAGCATTTATCAAAAAAGGTCTGAAAGAGATTAACGTCCTGATCCTCTATCCGTTAATCTCTACAATTATGCTGGCTCTCTGCTACTTTATCCAGGCTCCGTTTATTTGTCTGGTAGGTGGTTTTGTGATCGGATATGCAGGTGCAGGCGGTGTTCTCCAGCTGGCAGTTTCCACCACAGCAGAGTTCTTCCCTGAGAATAAGGGAACAGCAACCTCACTGGTAATGATCGCATCCAGCATCGCGAACTACACAATCTTAAGCCTTGCAGGGTACATTACCAAAGTTGGCGGAAGCAGTGCTCCGAGAATGATTCTTCTTCTGAACATGGCAGTGACCATCGTCGGTATCCTGCTCGCCCTCTTTGTAAAGAAGAACAGAAATCAGTAAGGCAGTGTGCCAACAAGTTGATTTCCTGAATAATCTCGCATCTAAATTTCTTATTTTCGCGTTGTTGTCGGGTGTCGTAGCTACCGCTATGCCTTGAAATAAAAAATTATTAAAATCCAATCCAACTGAAGATATGTTTGGACGTTACAAGTTTCAGATTTTTTCCGGTCGGATTGGATTTTATTAAAATCTGGATTGTTTAAAAATTAACAAAAAGATAGAATATACAAGCTGAAATATAGAAGTAATCTAACAATTCACTGAAAAGGAGAAATTGTATGGCACATACAAGAACACAAAGAAGAGAAAATGAACTGCCCTACATCCCCTTTGGACCATTTCAGATAAGACTTCCTTTTATACACTACAAGATAGAATCTGTTGAGTTCATTCAGGGTCTGATCCTGGGCGTTACTGCGCTGGCTGCTGTTCCGTATCTGGAGCAGTATCTGGGGCTTCCTTATGAGCTGGCGTGGAGCTGTGTAATTATTGAGACATTTCTTTATCTGCTCCACAGTCTGCTTGGCGATCCGGTAGTACCGGGGTGGATCACACCCACACTGCCTTTGACCATTGTATTTCTGGAAGGCTTCCCTATGGGAGAGGAGAGAATCCAGGCAATGATCGCACTGCAGATGCTGGTAGGTCTGGTATTTATCTTTATGGGTGTGACCAGACTGGCGGATAAATTTGTTCATGCAGTTCCCAATTCTGTCAAAGGCGGAATCCTTCTTGCAGCACCTGTTACAGTTATGGCAGGACAGCTGGGAGAGAACGGAAATATGCACAAATATCCTCTGGCTATTGTTGCAGGTGTAGGTCTCCTGATCCTGATCAGCTTCTCTGACAAATATCAGGAGAAGAGAAAAACAAATAAGTTTCTTGATCTTGTTGCGAGATACGGAAATCTTTTCCCATATCTTATCGCAATGGTAGTAGGACTTCTGGTTGGCGAACTGGATGCCCCGGGACTGGAGATTGGTACCTTTATCAAGATTCCTCAGTTTAAAGATATCATTGATCAGGTGAGTATTTTCGGCGTAGGGATTCCTCCGGCATCTATGTTTATCAAAGCACTGCCGCTGGCACTGGTGTGCTATGTTATTGCATTTGGTGATTTTGTTACTACAGAGACCCTTGTATCAGAGGCGCGTCAGGCAAGAGATGATGAGTATATTGATTTCAATTCCAGCCGTTCCAATCTGGTCAGCGGTCTGAGAAACCTGATCCTGTCCATCATCGCACCATTTCCTCCTCTTTCCGGCCCGTTATGGGTTGGAATGACTGTATCCGTATCCATGCGTTACAAAGAAGGAAAGAAAGCTATGAAGTCCCTTCTCGGAGGGATGGCTTCTTTCAGACTGGCCACATTCTTAAGTGTGCTGATCATTCCTGTAGTAAGTTTCTTCCGTCCCATCTTCGGAGTAGGCTCTTCCATTACTCTGATGTTCCAGGCATTTGTATGTGCGAGAATTGGTATGGATTACTGCAAGAGCGACAGAGACAAGATGATCGCAGGCGTAATGGCAGCAGTCCTCGCAGCCCAGGGAACCGCATGGGCATCTGCATGGGCACTGGCAGTTGGCTTCGGACTGAATATCTTCCTGTCCAACTGGAATCCCCTTGAGAAAAAATAATATAAGCAAAAACCAAGAAGAACAGCCGGGATTCGGGGCTGTTCTTCTTGGTTTTCATCAATTATTATTTTAAGGAGTCATAATTATTAAATTCAAATTCTGTAACAATCTGTTGACGAATATGAGTGATATCAGCTATAGGCAAGAATAGCATCCGATATCACATCATTCATCAACAGATCACAGGCTGCTGTGAATGATATCCAGCACCTGTTTTAATTCATGCACACCGACCTGTCCCGGAGCAGAAGCTTTGGAAGCAGCACCGAAAGTGAGAGCGGAGCCAAATGTCTCACCTGTCAGGCGGCTTACAACGCCTGTTCCTGCCATGGACATGGTAATGATCGGGCGGTCTGCATATTTCTCAGACATTTCCAGAGTAGCAGACAGCAGTGTGATAACATCCTGCTTACAGGTAGGCATTACTGCAATCTTAGGGATATCAGCACCAAATTCCTGCATCATGCAGAGGCGTCGGATGATCTCCTCCTTCTCCGGAGTCTTAAAGAAATCATGGTTGGAAGCAATTACCTTCACACCTGCCTTATGAGCAGCGTCAATGATTGTTTTTACAACATCATCGCCTGTAAATGCTTCTACATCAATTAAATCTACATAACCGCTCTGAGCAGCTGCAATATTTAAAGCAGCATAATCACTTACAGAAATCTCCTTCTCACCGCCCTCTTTGGAAGTACGGAATGTAAGGAGAACAGGAATGTCTTTTAAAACTTCCTGAAGCTCTTTAGCGGTTTCTAATACTTTCTCAGTAGCAAAGACATCATCAAACCAGTCTACACGCCACTCAACCACATCAACAGGAAGAGTGGTGATCTTTTTGGCTTCTTCCAGAATGTCTGTTTTTGTTTTTCCTACGATGGGAACGCAGATCTTAGGTCTGCCTTCACCGATCACAGTGTTTTTTACCTGAACTGTGTTCATCTGTTTATCCTCATATTTTCTGTTGTATTATAGTAGTTCCGGATTATTATGGAACTGTTATAAGAATAACCGTAACATAACCGCATGATCAACAGCTTTTTGAAGCAAACTGCAGGATATGTACATTCTGCGCGGAGTAATATATCAGTACATCTCCTGCAGTACGCCGAAAAGCGGTATATATCAAATATTATGTGCGGAAAGATCAGTGAAATGATCTGTTCTGCATCACAATATGAGATATCCATACTGAAGATACCATCAGGTATCAGTCATCATAGGAGATGTGAAGAATCTCTTTCATATGTTCGATAGGCATTGGTTCGCCTGTCCATAACTCAAATGCAGCGGAACCCTGGAATAACATCATTCCCAGACCATTCATAGTCTTACATCCAACTTCCTTGGCCATGGAACGCATCTTTGTTTCCAGAGGAGAGTAAGGAACATCAATAACGATCAGCTCAGGACGGAAGTAAGACTTGTCCGGAACAACGGACTGGCCTTCCAGTGGTTTCATTCCCACACCTGTAGCATTGACAAAGATAAAACTGTCATCCATCTCAGCTTTCAGTTTATCAAGATCTGCCAGATCATAAAGAACTGCATGGCAGGATGTCTTTGTGTTGATCTTCTCTACTGTGGATACTGCACGATCCCAGAATTCATCCTTGCGGTTAAAGATTGTGATCTCGGCAACGCCGTCCAAAGCAGCCTGGATCTCGATAGCAGTGGCAGCACCGCCTGCACCGACGATAGTCATTTTCTTTCCGATCACATCAATATCATTATCTTTCAGGGCAGACATAAATCCGATACCGTCAGTGATATGACCTGTAAGATGACCGTTGTCATTTACGATCGTGTTAACTGCACCGCATAATTCTGCTGCAGGAGAAAGCTCATCCAGGT
>OLQB01002789.1_pt1 | contig 11006 bp, 9 predicted proteins | sample 1672681 | NCBI WGS metagenome assembly OLQB01 (sample SAMEA3136713, study PRJEB25190) | human gut metagenome | reverse complement strand
AACCCACGTAACCAGCTTGGAAGGCTGGAATTCTACCATTGAACTACACCCGCAGGTCCAAAGGCGGTCTTTGGCGACATCAGTTATCATACCAAAAGAGGGGGGCTTTGTCAACCGTTTTTCAGAATTTAGCGGGAGAATTTTGCAAAAAAGGTTGTCAGCGTCCGCGGGATGTGCTAAAATTCTTATGTAGTATGCACTATCACACGAAAGGACGATTTTTCCTATGTCTGGACATTCCAAATGGAATAATATCAAACGCAAAAAGGGCGCTTCCGATGCGGCCAAGGCCAAGGTATTCACCAAGGTGGCCCGTGAGATGTCGGTAGCGGTAAAAGAGGGCGGCGCTGACCCCGATACCAACGGTAAGCTGCGCGACTGCATCGCCAAGGCCAAGGCTGCCAATATGCCCAACGAGAATATCGAGCGCTGCATTAAGAAGGCTGCGGGCAGCGAGGATAAGAACAGCTACGAAGAGATGGTATATGAGGGCTACGGCCCCAACGGTGTTGCCGTAATCATTGAATCGCTGACCGATAACCGCAACCGTACCGCCGGTGACTTGCGCCATTACTTTGATAAGTGCGGCGGCAACCTGGGCCAGAACGGCTGCGTTTCCTACCTGTTTACCAAGAAGGGCCAGATCGTCATTGATAACAGCGAGGGCGAGCTGGACGAGGAGAAGGTGATGGAGGACTGCTTTGATGCCGGGGCCGAGGATGTGGATTTCGATGAGGATACCATTGAGGTGTATACCGGGGTGAATGAGCTGCGCGAGGTGCGCGAGGCGCTGGAGAAGAAGGGCTATACCTTCCTTTCCGCCGAGCCGGCCTATATCCCCAGCACCTACACCGCCCTGCCGGAGGACGCCGCCGATAAGATGACCCGTCTGATGGACCTGCTGGATGACTGCGATGATGTGCAGGGCTTCTGGCACAACTGGGAAATGTAATATCCCCGCAAATATTCCAAGAGCGGCGCCCCCAAAGCGCCGCTTTTTTGGCAAAAGGGAGGGCAGACTATGAAGGGAATGCGTTTGGCCGCCGCGGTGCTGTGCGTGCTGCTGGTGCTTGCGGTCCCGGCGATGGCCGATGATGGCTGGGAGCTTACCGGCGTGGTTGACCCAAATGACATGCCTGCGTTAGAGCAGCCCGCCGAGCCTTCTCCGGAGTCTCCTCCTGCCCCGGAGCCGGCCCCGCCGGCGGAGCCGCCGCGGGAACCCACCGGGGACAGCACCGGCAGCGGTACGGAGGACGGCGCAGAGAATGGCGCCGGGAATACTGCCGGGAATAATACCGGGAATACTGGGGAGCCCTCTCACAAGCTGGATGACGGCCTGTGGGGCGATTGGAGTAACCCGAGCAATATCCCCGGTAAGGAGGAGCCCTCCGAAGCGCAGCAGGAGCTGGAGGAGGCCCGCCGGGAGCTGGAGGAAAAACAGCAGCAGCGGGATGAGGCGTTCCGGGAGGCGGAGCAGGAAAACGCTGCCCTGCCGGAGGAAGAAGAGAAGCAGAAGAAGCCCGCCGGCAGCAAGGCGGCCGATGCCGCCCCCACCGAGCTGGTGCTGCCCCAGCGGGAAGCGAGAACCGGCAGCCCGGTGCGGTACATCCTCATCGGGGCGCTGCTGGCCGGGGCCCTTTGCATTGCCATTTACCTGTTTACCCACCCGGCGCGGGAGGACGACCCCGCCGATGAAACCAAATCATGAGAAGCCACGATCCGAAAGGAGGAGCGCCCATGCCGGAGCCGAACCTGTGCCGCCACTGTTTTTCCGTACTGGAGGAGGGGGAGACGGTCTGTTCCGCCTGCGGGCAGAAGCCGGAGGCCCCCAACCCCGATGCCGCCCTGCCGCTGGGAACGGTGCTCTCCGGGCAGTACCGCGTGGGGATGGTGCTGCACCACAATGACCTGCTGACCACCTATCTCGCCTGGGATGCCGAAAAGGACCGCAAGGTGCGGGTGGAGGAATTCTTCCCCGGCATCCTGAAGCGGGCAGAGGACCATAAGGGCATCCTGCTCATCTCCGCCGAGAGCAAGACACTGTTCCGTACCATGGCCAGCGACCTGCACGACCGCTGGAAGCGCCTGATGGAAGTGAACCACAAGGCGATGCTGAAAACACTGGTGCTTTTTTCCGAAAATGACACCCTGTACCGGGTGACCGAATATCTGCGCATGGAGCCGCTGGAGGAGTATCTTTCCCGCCAAAAGGGAGAGATGAGCCTGACCGATGCCCGGCAGCTCATCAGCCCGCTTATCTCGCTGCTTAGCCAGCTGCACAATATGGGCCTGACTCACTGCGGCATCTCCCCGCAGAACATCTATGTGGACAGCCGCAAGCGGGTCATCCTGGATGGCTTTGCCCTGCCGGAGCTGCGCACCGTGGGCAACGGCCTGCACGCCGAGCTTTACGCCGGGTACAGCGCCCCGGAGCAGTATTCCAAGGCACTGTGGCAGGGAGAATGGACCGATATCTACTCGCTGGGAGCGGTGCTGTACCGCATGCTGGCGGGACAGGCCCCGGTAAGCGCCGAGCTGCGCGGGGAAAGGGATGATTACCTGGCGCCGCTGGGTAAGCTGCGCCCCGACCTGCCGGAGCATGTCTGCGAGGGCATCATGAAGGCACTTTCGGTGGATCACAAGCAGCGCTACCGCTCCATGGAGGCGTTTTCCGCCGCCCTGCTGGAGGAAGCCGGCGCCAATACCGCTGTGTTCCGGCCGGAGGCCCCGCCCCGCCCGACGGAAAAACCGGCGGCCGCGGGCCCAAAGCAGTTTTCTCCGCCCATGGTGCTGCTGGCGGTGCTGCTGGCGGTCAGCGTCATCGGGAATGTCCTTTTGGCGCTGTGGAACAGCGGCGCCTTTGACAGCAAGGAGCAGCCCGCCACCCCGGTGATGGAGCGCAGCCTGGAGGGGTACTATCTGCCGGCGATAGAGGACGAGCTGGAGCAGATGAGTGGGTATAATTTCATCTACCGCTATGAGTACAGCGATACCTACCCCAGCGGGGTGATCTATAAGCAATCGCTGGCGGTGGGGCAGGTGCTGCCGGAGGATGGCAGCGTGACGCTTTATATCAGCAAGGGACCGCAGTATACCGTCATGCCGGACCTGTACGGCGCCAATGAAGCCTATGCCATCCGCATCCTTACCGATTGCCAGATCAGCTATACCATCGTCTACGATACCAACCCGGAAACGGGCGGGGAACCGGGTACGGTGGTGGGCACCAGCATCGCGCCGGGCAGTCCCGTCGGGCCCAGGACCGCCGCCGAGGTGGATACCGTCACGGTGACCATCAAGGGCGCTTCGGAGGAGCCATTCTACGGCTGAACAGAAGAATAAACCAAAGCCCGCGGGAGAGGCGCTCTCCTGCGGGCTGATTTTTATTTTGCGGCGGCGAATGGAAAAAGGGTGGGAGGACAGGAGGACGGGCCGCAGATAGGCTGATGCCTGACAAGGTCCGGCCGCGCAGTCATCGCCGCCTTTTGCCGGTGCCGCCGGTCACAGCGCCCGGGGAACGCTACAACAGCGTGCGGCAGCTGGGGGTGATGGATTCCTTGAGATGCTCCATCATGCGCAGGGCGGCATCCAGGGTGCTCAGCAGCTCGGCCCGGTCGTCCTCCAGGCAGTAGGCCGGCAGCTCCGAAAGGTGCTCCATGATATTATCCAGATGGTCGTGCCGCACATACAGCAAAAACCGGGGCTCCATGCCGTTCCATTCCGCCATCAGCTCCTCGCATTGGCGCTGGGCGGTGGCGGCGCCTTCTTTTTCCACCTGCTGCCGTACCGCCGCCGTGTGCTCCGTAAGCCGATCGATGCTTTGCTGCATATCCACCAGCGTGTAAATGCTGATGCCGATGATAATAAGCAAAATGCCCACCGCCGCCAAAAATCGTTTCATCGGCCACGCTCCTTCGCCACAATATCACAGCTGCCATCGGGGCAGGCGACCATCAGGTACACATCATCAATTTTGAGCTTTTGGGCGGCGGCTTTCTTTTCCACCCAGCGCAGGTCCTTGCCGCTGCGGCGCAGGGCCTCGTGCATCACGGTGCCCTCGCACACCACAGCCAGCGGCGGGGCGTTATCCTCCGGCTGATCCGGCATGGCCAGCACCTGCGGCGTTATCGGGCGGTTCTGGTACTTCTGGTAGACGGATAGCTTGCCGTTGGTCTCCACCACCGCAAACTCCACCTCCTCTGCCCGAAAGATGCCGTTCTGCCGCAGCTGGATCATCAGGTCATCGGCGGAAAAGCGCAGCTCCCGCATTTCCCGCTGGTCTATTTTCCCATCGTGGATGATGATAATGGGCCGTCCGGAGACAATGCGCCGCAGCCGGGCGCTTTTCAAGCAGAGGAAGGGGGTCAGCACCTCGAAGCACATGAGCGCCAAAATGGGCAGAAGCCCCGCGAACATGGGGCTGTCCGTTTCCTCAATGGTGAGGGTGGCGATATTGGAAATGAGGATGGTGATGACCAGCTCCGAGGGCTGAAGCTCCCCGATCTGGCGTTTGCCCATCAGCCGGATGCCAAACACAACCACAAGATACAGGATCATCGTCCGCAAAAATGTGACCAGCACAAAAAATCACCTCGCATGGAGGGTATTATTTACGGATTTGGGCGGCATATTCCCGCACATATTCCGGCGGCCGCGGCGAATAATGAAAAGGAATTTCCCCGGCAGGGAAAATGATATTTTCGGCGAAGAAAACCGCATCGCGCGTCAGCCTGCCCACGGCGCTTCCTGGCCCGCCTGCGGCTTTCTCCTGCCGGGAAAGACCCGATATCTGCCGGGGAGCGGCGCCGAGTGGAGGGAGAAATGATGCCGGAAAAACTGGACAGCAGCATTGTGCTGCTGCGGGAGCGCATTGAGCAGGGGATGCGCGGCTCCGCCGATCTCATTTTGGATGAATTTGAGCTGGCCGGGGTAAAGGGCCTGGCTTTTATGTTCGATGGTCTGGTGAGCAATACCCAGGTCAGCGATTTTTTGCTGCGCCCCATAAACCGCATGGCCCCGCCGGAGGCCGACCCGGAAAAGCTGTGGGAGTACCTGCGCTCACAGTTTTTGTTCAGCAGCGAGCAGGGCATCGTGGAAACCTACGAGGATCTCTTTACCAAGGCGATGAGCGGCTTTGCCATGGTGATGCTGGATGGTGTGCCCCGGGCGCTCTCGCTGGGCTATCAGGGCTTTGAGACACGGGGCGTGGGGGAGCCCGCCATGGAGAAGAACCTCCGCGGCTCCCGGGAGGGCTTTACCGAAAGCAACAATACCAATACCGCCATGGTGCGCCGCCGGCTCAAATCCCCCAATCTGACGGTGGAAACGCTGTACCTGGGCCGGCAGAGCCGCACCAATGTGCGCCTTTGCTACCTCAGCGATGTGGCGGCGCCCGAAACGGTGGAGGCCGTGCGGCAAAAATTGCGGGAGGCTTCTCTGCCGCTGGTGCTGGACAGCGGCTTTTTACAGGCGTTCATCGGCAAGGGGGCGGCGTCGCTTTTCAGCGGGACGGGCACCACCCAGCGCCCCGATACCCTGTGCGCCAAGCTGGCGGAGGGCAGAGTGGGCGTTATGGTGGACGGCAGCCCCAATGTGATGATCGCGCCCTACCTCTTCACCGAGCATTTCCATACGCTGGATGACTACACCCAGCGACCCTATTTTACGGCGTTTGTGCGGCTTTTGCGGCTGGCAGCGTTCTTCCTTACGGTGCTGCTGCCGGGCTATTATGTGGCGGTGGTCACCTTCCACCCGGAGCGTATTCCCCGGATGCTGCTGCCCGCCTTCCTCGGCTCTGTTTCGGCCACGCCGCTTTCCGCTATGGGGGAAGCCTTGGCCCTTTTTTTGCTGTATGAGCTGCTGCGGGAGGCAGGGCTGCGCCTGCCGGATGCCATTGGGCATACCCTCAGTGTGGTGGGCGGCATCGTCATCGGGGATGCCATTGTGACCGCCGGACTGGTGGGCCTGCCCATGATCATCATTATCGCGCTGACCGCCGTAAGCGCCTTCGCGGTGCCCAGCCTGTACGAGCCGGTGACCATTCTGCGGTTTTTATTCATCTTCATCGGCGGGATATTGGGGCTTTACGGCATGGTGCTGGGCTTTTTGGTGCTGGTGGTCAACCTGTGCAGCCTGCATACTTTGGGCACACCGCTCACGGCGCCCATCGCGCCGTGGCAGCCCCGCACCCTGCGGGATCTATTCTGGCGCAGCGGCTGGCAGCGGCTGGGGCAGGAGGACTACAATGTGTCCTCCGCCCGCCAGCGGGAAAGGGGGCAGACCGATGACCAGGACGCGTGAGATCAGCGGCAGCGGGCAAATATTCGCTTTGTTGGTATTATCCCAGTGCTTTTGGCTGCTGTGCTGCCGCCCGTCCCTTGTCAACGGCCTGTTGAGCATGGCGGCCTCGGCGGTGGCCTATGGGGTGGTGTTCCTGCTGGCGGTATTCTGCCGCCGCTGCGCCGCCCGGGGGGAGACCCCTCTGTCGCCGGTATTTGCCGCATGGGGTGCGTTCCTTGCGGTGGGATATTTCGCGGTCACGGCCGAACAGCTGCTTTCCGCCGCCCGTGTTCTGTTCGAGGGTGTGTTTTCCCCGCTTCTCCTGCTGCTGGTGCTGCTGGGCGCGGTGTGGGCGGCCGCTGCCGCCGGGCAGGAGGCCCTGGGCCGGGCCGCCTTTGTCAGTCTGTTTTTGTTTTTGATTGCGGTGCTGCTGCTTACCCTTGGGGTGCTGCCGCAGGCTACGGCGCTCAATCTCCGCCTGCCCGAAGAGGATCTTTCCCGCCTGGGGGAGGAGATATTATTCATCCTGCCTCGCCAGATAGAACCTCTGCTGCTGTTGCTGTTTGCCCAACGGTGCAGCCGGCCGCGGTCTGCCGCCCTGCTGCTGTGGGTGCCCGCTGGCTGGCTGCTGGGCGGCCTTTTGCTGCTGCTGGCGGCGCTGGTGCTGGGGCACTACGGCAGCCTGCAGCCCTACCCCATGATGCAGCTGGCCCGGTCGGCCGGGCTTTCCGGCATGGTGCCGGTGTACTGTTTTTTGCTTATCACGGCGGCGTTTTTCCGGCTTACCGGACTGGCGGTTGCCGCCGCGCGGTTGGGCGGTATGGCTGGCTGCCGCCAAAAATGCTCCCTTTGGGCAGGCGTGGCGCTTTCCCTTGGCGGGGTAGCGCTGCTGCACTATACCGGCTGGCCGGATGCTGCCGTTTATCCCATCTTGGCTGTGACGGGCCTGCTTTGGCTGATTTTTGCCCTGCTGCCGCCGCGGGGCACCGGGAATAAGCGGGACCGGCGGCGTTAGCGGCTCAACAGGCGCCAGCCCGATTTCATCGGGCGCCAGCCTGCCCTCGCCGCTGCCTGGCCGCTCGCCGCTTCTGCCCGCCGCCCCGCCCTTTGCTTATCTTCTCATTTAGGAGGTCCCCCATGCCGCTTCGCCGCTTTTTTGTCCTGCTTTTGGCGCTTTTGCTCTGCCTGCTGCCCGGCTGCAGAGAGCGCCCCATCTCCTCCCGTCTGGTCCTTTCCTCCATGGGGGTGGAGTGCTCCGCCCGCCCGCTTACCGCCGTGCTGGAGGTGATCCGCGAGGAGAAAAATGAGACCATCACCGTGCAGGGGGAAAGCTTCACCGCCCTCTTTTCCGCCGCCGAGCGCCAAACCGGGGAGCAGGTCTACCTTGGCGCGCTACAGAGCATCGTCTTTTCCGGCGTGCCCGATGGCAGCACGCTGCGGGAGTATCTCCGTGCGCTGCTGGCCGATGGAAGGCTTTCCCCCAATACCCAGATCGCCCTGTGCGGGGACGCCCTTTCACTGTATGATGGAGAAGCGCTCACTGGGGATGGCATCACCGCCCTGCTGACCCGCCAATATACCGATAGCCGCCGCAATGGACTCAAGGAGCTGCTGAACCTGCTGGAGGGGACCGGCCGGGATGGTCTGATCCCCTGGCTGACGACGGCAGAGGGCGAGCTGCGGGAAACGGGTGCCATCGCCACCGGGCAAAGCGACTACACCGCCCCCGAGGAGCCGGAGGAGATCTGCCTTATGCTGCTGGGCGAGCGCCCGGAAATGCGCTATGCGCTTTCGACTGGAGCGGGGGAGGCGAGCATCCTGCTGCGGCGGCTGACCCTTTCTGGGGTCAAATGGGAGGACGAAGCACCCACCCTCACCCTGACGGCGGAAGCCGCGGTGCAGTCCGTCGATGGAAACATGACCCGGGAAACGCTGGAAGCGGCCCTGCTGGATGAACTGCAGCGGCGCCTGGCCGCACTGAATACCCAAATGTCCCGCTCCCGCAGCGATCTGCTGGGGCTTTCGGCCCGGGCGGCGCTTTGCGGTCACGATTTACAAAATATCCCCTTGGGGGAGCTCCGCTACACCGTTCACCTGGTTCTGCGGGATCCCCGCGGACTTTTGTCATAGGACGCATTTTTTGGCATCCCTGTCCTTTTGCTGCATCCGCCGCAAGTATTTACATCACATCATCCGCCGCTTCCGGCGCACAGTAGACTATGGGGCGGCGCATCAGTGCGGGCGCGGCCCCGCTTTTGGGGGAAAGGGGGTGAAATCCTTTGAGAAAAGCAATACGCACAGGCTTTTGGATCTTTGGCGCCGCGGTGCTTATGATACTTTCGGCCGCGGTATACTGGCAGGCCCGCCTGCCGGATGAATACGCCCTGACCCGCGGCGGCAGCCTTCGCCTGCCCGGCAATATTACTGCAGTCTATGGCGAGGAGACCGCCGTGGCCCGCAGCGGGGAAGCAACGGCCGAAGCCCAGCTGCGCCTGCCGCTGGGCGTTTCGGTCAAGACTGTTTCGGTGCGCTATGTGCAGCGGGATACCGTGCTGGTCTCCGGCCGTCCCTTCGGCATCAAGATGTTTACCGAGGGATTGATGGTGGTGGGCTTCACCGATTTTTCCGCCGATGGCAGGCGCATCAATCCGGCCCGCAGCGCGGGCCTTGCCACCGGGGATATCCTGCTGAGCCTGGACGGCATCACATTGACCTCCAATGAGCAGATGGGTGCTCTGGTGCAGGGCAGCGGCGGCCGCCCGGTGCAGCTTGTATATCAGCGGCAGGGGCGGCAGTACACCGCCCGCCTCACCCCGCAAAAAAGCCTTTCCGACAGCCGCTGGCACCTGGGACTTTGGGTGCGGGATAGCTCCGCCGGAATCGGTACCGTCACCTACTTTGATGAAAACGCGCGTACCTTCTCCGGCCTGGGGCATCCCATCTGCGATGTGGATACCGGCGAGATCATGACCCTTTCCACCGGGGAGGGAGTGGAAGCGGTCATTACCGGCTATACCACCGGCAAAAGCGGCTCTCCCGGCGAATTGAAGGGCCAGTTTGTGGCGGGGCGCACCTTTGCGGGCCTCACCGCCAATAGCGAATGCGGGGTCTGCGGGTCCCTCCGCCCGGATTATATCCCGCAGGGGGAGCGGCTGCCAGTGGCTTTTTCGCACGAAGTGCAGCCCGGCCCCGCTAAAATGCTGACAACTATTGCAGGCGGCGCTCCGCGGGAGTATGATGTAGTTATCGAGAAGGTGCTGCGGGGCAGCGGCCACGCGGGACAGAATATGGTCATCCGGGTGACCGATGAGGCACTGCTGCAAAAAACCGGCGGTATCCTACAGGGCATGAGTGGCTCGCCGCTCGTCCAGAATGGGATGCTGGTGGGCGCCGTGACCCATGTCTTTGTGGATGAACCGGACCGCGGCTACGCGATTTTTGCCGAAACAGTGCGAAACGCCGAGAAAAACCTCGACCAAACCACCCGCAATGCGGCATAGCATCTAATATTGGAAAATATTGGCGAAAACTTTATCAAAAAATATTGAAATATATGTTGAAATCTTTTACAATTTATGGTAACATCAACTCAACGGCCGGATTTCATAACATTTTAGGAGGAGTATTCACATGGAGAACCACAACTATATGCTGATCGCCGATGATGCGGGCGAATTCCGCGATACCTGCAAAGCTGCTTTGGAGGCAAAGGGCTTTGAAGTAGAGGTTTGCCGCAAGGATGGACGCGCTCTTTTGGATATGATCCGGGAGAAGAAGCCCACCGCTGTGCTGATGGAGGCCCTAATGAGTGGCCTGGATGGCCTGGGTGTGCTCATGGCCGTTTCCCGCGGGGAGTGCGGCGTCCAGCCCACCATCTTTACCATGACCGGTATGGATGCGCCCGGCATCACCAATCAGCTGATCCGGGCAGGCTCCGCCTATCACTTTGTCAAGCCGTTTGATCCCGATATCATTGCCGAGCGGGTAGAAATGATGTGCGCCCCGGCCGCCGGGGAAGAAGCGGTTGCCGCGGCCCGTCCCGCCGTGGAAGTGGTGGATCTGGAAACCATCGTCACCGAGATCATCATGGAGATCGGCATCCCGGCGCATATCAAGGGCTACCAGTATATCCGGGATGGCATCATTATGACCGTCCGGGAACCGGAGATCATCAACGGCGTTACCAAGGTGCTTTATCCGGCCATCGCCAAAAAGAACGGTACCACCGCCTCCCGTGTGGAGCGTGCCATCCGCCATGCCATCGAGGTGGCCTGGGACCGCGGGGATGTGGATATTCTCAATTCCTATTTCGGCTATACCATCCACAATCTGCGCGGCAAGCCTACCAATAGCGAGTTCATCGCCATGATCGCGGATAAGATCCGCCTGCGTTATAAAGGCTCCAATTTTACCCTTGCCTGATCCACAAAGGCCAATGCCGGCCGCCCGTCCCCTGCTTACTGGGGAGCGGGCGGTTTTCCCATATATGCCCAGATTTATTACAAATACGAAAATTTGTTCGTTTTTTCATCCCAAAGTCTTGCCCATCCCGCCAAACCTGTGCTACAATTAACTTGGAATGTTGTTTCTATCCGCTACCTCGCGGTTGCCGCGGGCTGCCTTAGCTTTCCCACTTACCCCTTGCCCGATCTATCCCCACCACTCTGTGCAGCCCGCCCATTGCGGCGGAGCGCCCCCTGCGTGGGCTGCCGCGCCACCCCCGCGGG
>OLQB01002788.1_pt1 | contig 11007 bp, 8 predicted proteins | sample 1672681 | NCBI WGS metagenome assembly OLQB01 (sample SAMEA3136713, study PRJEB25190) | human gut metagenome | reverse complement strand
CCCGCCGCATATCGTACAATCATTTCACCGTTCCACCAAAAACAGTTGACACAGAAGAAAAAAGCCGATATATTAAAAACGGCACAAATTGAAACAGGAGGGTAAAAAATGAAATACGACCTTGATTATCAGGGCGCAGCAGAAATTCTTGAAAGTCGTGTGAGAACTGGTGTACCGCCAATAACGGGAAGACTTCTCGAAAACTCATATCTTCCGGAGTTCAATCAGGATATCCTTGAAGAGGCTGAACGACTTAATGTTCTTCTCCCGCTGATAAAGTGGGAAGTGGACAACAACGATCTCAGCGAAGCCGTGAGCGACGAGCTCTATCTCTACTATGAAGATCTGCTCAAGGGATCCGTCACAGATAACATTGGCACGGTGGGAGAGATTCTGCTTCGCGATGGGCGATTTGGCCAAACGACGGGGATGGGAGTAGTACATAGTGACGAAATGGTAGGTCTTAGCCGTGGGAATACGGGAGTGGGTAAGAGCGAAGGTACAAATCGCGCAAACCCGTTGGTACACAACGGATTTGCGCGATTTTCTCTGTGCCAATAATGTCAGGAAGGGTATGTGCTGTTTGGCAGAACAATCATACATAGAAAGCAAACATCAAACCAAATGATGTGGGACTCCTGATGCAGAGCTCATGATTTTTTCTTTTTCTGCATTACGAATCCGATCAGCCATTCTTTGAATTCTATTGGTAATCCACATATATGCGGTAGTCCCCTCGGAATAATCCGCTTCTGCGTACATATCGACGCGTCCATCCTCACGCATCTGTTCTACCTGCTGCATGGCTTCGTTGTCACCCTTGGGATAGATCGCAAAGGTTGCGCCGCCACCCTTTTTTACAACAGAGAATGCGGGAATATCGCTAGGGCCATCTGCAATATAAATCATGTTTTCAAAATGAACTCTTCGGTTTTCTTCCGGGATTTTTGAATTGACTTCAATTCCGTCGATTTTATCAATTCCTTTGTTTATTTCAAATATTGCTCTGGTTTTTGATGTGTTGTCAATCGTATATACCGTCTCACCGATAACCATATCGCCGTCACTATCGGGAGTTTCCAAAAGCTCGCATCCCCATACGCCATCAACAAAAGGCATCAAATCTGAACCGCGGATAATTTCAGCAAAGCCAGTGCTAACAATATAATGTTCAACTTGAATTCCGTATTCTGCATAACTTTTATTGTCCTTGAACATATTTTTAGTTTTCTCGAAGATTTCTGGGATACCTCTATAAAATTTCTGTTTCTTCCCATAGCCATTGAGTTTTTGATTATTTAATCCCTTAAAAGTCCCGTTATGAGCGCATTCAATAAAGTAGTTCAGGTAATAAGTATCCCGATTTACTCGGATCCCTTTCTCTGCGAGTTTCATTGGCTTCGCATTTACTTTTTTCCAAAAATCAGACGAGTTAATTTGATATTCTGCAAAAATCGGATCTTGCATATAACCGTCAATCAGGGTTTTGTCACAGTCCCAGATTACTGCAATAATGTTTGCCATTTATTAAATCTCCTTCCACCAAAATACAACTCACGCTGCCAACGCATTGGCATTGACCCGCTCAATCGCCTGCCGAATACCAGACCACACGGACAAATCCGTGAAAACTTCCACAATGCTGCCGTGATCGGTGAAGGGCGCTTCCTGCAAAACGGACAGGTCTTTCATCATGCCGTTATGGACGATGTACTCCACAATCTGATTTACGAAATAAATCTGTCGGCTATCGAGGCTGGCATCATTCAGATACTGAGCAAAGGCTTCTTTTGCTGCATTCATATCAAGCCCGACAATTTCCCGCACGAACTCGCCCAGCGGCTTTTGCCCATACTCGGCCTCATAGTCCTGCTTGGTGCCGACTTCACTCCAAAGAATTTTCTCCAGTGCCTGTACATCTTCCGCGGTCAGGGGGACATTGCTTTTGAGCTTGGCAATCACCACATTGTCCATGTGCTGCCGCACATAGAATTCTGCTTTAGCCTTGTAGTTCTTAAGGTCATCATTTTCCAAATCTGATTCATTCCAGTCTACAGAGAGAATCTCATCATCAAAATTCGTATCATAGCGCACGCTGGTTTGCGGGATATACTTCATAAGGTCTCGCAGATTTTCCCGGATATGCTCAAATTCGTTGATTCCGGCATTCTCTACATAGTCCGTATGCAGAATTTTGTCGATCAATTCGGCTTGCGCCATGATTTCCGGGATGTTCGCCACAGATGCAACAGCGGAAACCTTCTTAAACAGGTCGCTGCGGGCTTTGCCGTATTTCTTTCCGACGAGATAGACAAGCTCAATGCCGTATATCAGCGCATCGAACCGCAGCGCCTTAGCATCGTCTTCCTCCGGCGTGATGAGCGGTGCCAACTCCTGCCCCATGAGCAGGGTGTCCTCATAGGTCAGCGCATTGTAGTTGTCCGCATTTGAGTAAAGCTCTACATATTTGAGGTGCTGCCGGACAGCGAAGTTCTCCCTGTTCAGCTCCTGCACCTTATGCACCATGTCCTCTACCAGCGTCTTGCGGAAGGCAATGAGATCCGTTGTCTGATACGCCAAGTCTTGCAATTTGAACGCAATTTGGGCCTTCAGATGGAAGATCGCTCCTTGTAAGGCAATCATATTGGCAGTGGGGCGTCCCTTGTTCATGCGAAAGAACTCAAAGTTGCCGCAAAAGTCAAAGATGTAGAACTTGTCCTTGTCCTTACCGTCCAGCAGTCTCGGGCACAGACGGGTGCCTCGCCCGATCATCTGCCAGAACTTCGCCTTGCTCATGACCTTCTTGAAAAACACTAAATTCAGCACCTCCGGCACGTCAATGCCGGTGTCCAGCATATCTACAGAAATGGCAATCTGCGGCAGCTTTTTCGGATCAGAAAACTCATCGATGGCGCTTTGCGCATAGGTCATATAGTTGTCGATGACTTTGGCGAAACCGGGCAAGTGCGGATATTCCTTGTTGAACACCTCAAGGATTTTCTCGGCGTGGATGTGGTTCTTTGCAAAGATGATGGTTTTGCCCAATTTGCTGCCATAGTCGATGGTCAGGCCATTGGTCATCAGCGTATTCAACACCTGCCGGATGGTATCTTCATTGAAAATCCACTCGTTCAGCGCCGACGATGCAATACTCTCCGGAAGCTCGCCGTTTTCATCTTCAAAGGTATCTTCATAGGCCTGTTTGTCCGCGTCGGAAAGTTCATCGTAGACAATGCCCTGTTCAATGAATTTCAGTTTCGTTTCTACAGACAGGAAATCCACCAGATACCCGTCCTTGACCGCCCGCGCCAGCTCATAGCCATAGGTGGGCACGCCATTTTCCAACTCAAAAATCTCATAGGTATTCTTGTCAATTTCGTCTTTCGGCGTGGCTGTCAGCCCCACCAGCGGGGCATCAAAGTAGTTGAAAATATCCCTGTATTTGTTGTAAACGGAGCGGTGAGCTTCGTCGCAGATGACCAGATCGAAATGCCCACAGGTAAAGAGCTTGCCGTCTTCATCCTGTACACTGTCGATGACGTTGTACATGGTCTGATAGGTGGAAAAGACGCAGTGAGCGGTGTAGTTATCCTTCTCCTCGCAGAGATTGGTAACGGAGAGATCGGGCAGCAGATTCACAAAGCTGCGCTTGGCCTGCGTTACCAGACTGTTGCGGTCAGCAAGGAAGAGAATATTTTTCACCCAACCATGCTGGAGCAGCACATCGCATAGGGCAATAACTGTTCTCGTTTTTCCGGAGCCGGTGGCCATGACCAGCAGCGCCTTGCGCCGGTTGCGTGCAAAGGCATCGCAGACAGCCTTGATCGCGCCCTCCTGATAATAGCGTCCGGCTATCTTCCGATCCACCATGACATTTTTCAGGCTTGTCCGCATGGTCTGGAGATTGAACAGTTTTTCCAGATCCCGCTTGGAGTAGATAGCGGCACACTTGCGTTCGGGATAGATATTGTCCGTAATGCGAGTCTCAAAGCCATTGGTCAGGAAAATGACCGGGCGGCGGTGATACTTCTTTTCCAGCAGGTCTGCATAGAGCTTTGCCTGCTGGCGTCCCTTGGCCACATCCACGCATGTGCGCTTAGCCTCCACCACTGCCAGCGGGCGGCCATCATCGCCGTAGAGCACATAGTCCGCATAACCCACCTCGGACTTGTTTGGCATACCGGGCAGTTCTACCTCGTTCAGCCAATCCTTCCCTTCCGTCCAACCGGCGTCGGTGAGCATGGTGTCGATGTAAAGTTTCCGGGTCTTGTATTCGGACAAATCCAGCGGCTTGGGCACATAGGTCTGCTGCTGCGCGGTACGGCGGGCGGTGAGCTCTTCCTTCAAAGCGGCATTCTCCGCCATAAGGGCTGCAAAATCCACATCGGGTATCGTCTGCGAAGGAACTGCGGGCGCTTCGGCGGGCTGCATCAGCAAGGAACGTTCAAAATGCCCCTCTGTGTAGTTCTCACCATAGCAATAGGCCACGAAGTCCAAGAATACATAGAGGTTTTCCAGACACAGCGCCGCCTGCTCCTCTGTAATCTTTTTACCGCTGTGTGCGGCGTTATTGCCCATGCGACGGATCAGATCCATCCGCCGCCAGATGTCCGCGCCCACGATGTCCCGGAAGTCTTCGGTATTCATGAGACTCACCAGAGAGTCCTGATAAGGCATGACCAGCGCCTTGTCCACAGAATACATCCACTTCACGGCAAACTCCATCGCCCTGCGGCAGTTCAACACGCAGGCGGAGGGATCGATATGTAGAATCATTTCCGCCGATACTGCTACGGAGGCAAAGGATTCAAATTGTAGGGTGGAGGCAAAAATATCGAAATTAGTCATTCCGTTATCCTCATTTCAACGAATCTTTCAAAAAATACCAAAACACCGTATTTAAAATATCCGTAAAAAGCCATAACAACTGTGCCACAAAGGTCGGGGAAAGCAAATCCGTTGATATATTGGACCAGTGTGCAAGATTGTTTCTGATATTGTAGCCCACATTTTTCTGCGGGGTCTGCATCAAGAAGAAGGAAAGTCCTTTTATGTGATGGAAACCGAAGACATTAAGTATATCATCATTGCTCTCACTTAACAAATCGCCCAGTGTTGCTTTGTTGATTGGAACATATAAACTATCCTTTATCAGACTCATGTAAAAAAGTCTTAAAAGCTTTTCTGATAGTGCACAGATGAACATTGCCGCCCCATAGCATAAGGAATGCATCGTTTTTTCATCCGCATCATGATTCCCAATAACAAGCTGCACCATTGTGATGAGCTGCTCAATATCACGCTCAAGTTCTTCGTTTTCAGCATATAATTTATCAGAAATATATTTGACAGAGGAAGATAGTAGGGAATAATATTCGCTTGCTGTTTCTTGTTCGTGTATAATGCCTAATACTGTCCCCGTTTCAATGCTTGCACAAACAGAAAGTGCCTGTTGGTAGCTCATGGTGTAATAATCATCAGTTGGGATATTGGTACCGACTAAATCCATTAAACTCGATTTGGGTTCGGGCTGTGTGTCAATCCTGCTAACACAAAAATATCGTCCGTCAACTACAGAAAAAGCATGTGTGATACTAAGCAACCGTAACTCCCATTTTTTGGTTGCCTTCCACTGCTCAACAATCTTTTCCACGGGAATTTCATACTTGAAGGATTGTCCTCGTTCTGTTATGTATTTAGAGAGAAGTGCTTCTATATCTTTAGCATACGGATCAAACTTGTTTGCCAAAGGACTCCAGATACGCTGAAGAAATGAATGAAATATTCGAACGATTCCCTCAATTTGTAAAACATTTTCAATTGTCGCCGATTCTGCCAGCGTAATAACATCATCGAAAAGGACTGGAATGATCATTGAAACCGCATCCTTTAGACTGCTTTTTGCTTTTAGCATAATATGTTGCCATATATCAAGCACTTTTTTAAGCCTATATGGGCTGATATCATCAAGTTTTCCTGAAGGAAATAATGTTTGGAATAGTTCAGGAGTTTGCTCAAAGATAGCCTCAAAAGCTTCATAGCGATCAATGAGCAGATAGCCATAATTTTTACACAAATATAGAAAAGTCTCTTTTTTTATACCCGAATTGTATTTTGCTATAAAGTCTAGTGTAACGAAATGTATATCGTGCTTTGACACATCCGTATCGAAAATCTCTTCAATATTCCCGTTTATGTATTTTATGGCGCTTCCTGGCCCCAATGCTTGGACAGCACTTCCGGCAGCTTTTGAAAGGGCTGTAATCTTGACTTTATGATCCTCTTGAAGAAGTTTCGGAACAATCGTCGAAAAATTTTGCATTTTCAAAGATAAGAAATAAAGGTAATAATCATCAAAACATTCAATTTGTTGTAGTGGATATTTTGAGAAGAAGTCTTCGAAAATGTCTGGATTTTCAATGATAGCTTTCACTTCCCAGCCGGTAGCTAAATCTTCGGGATCGAATATACGAAGGGAAATGCAGATATGTCTTTGTTCAATTACATCTAATAGCATTTTATATCCTCCTCTCAATTTATCCGAAATATTTCTGCATCAAACTATCAAACAACAACTGTGCTTTGTCCAACGCCTTCTGTACGGCAACTTTTGATTTGTCGGTCTGTTCGACGAAGGTTGCATACTGCTCCTGCACACGCATTGGCGGCAGGTTTATGGGCATCGCTTTTACATATGAAACCGCAGCAATGTTCTGTATGCCGCTGCCTTTTGTTTCGAGATTACCAATGGTTTCTCTCATATATGCCAAAAAAACAATCGGCAGTATTCTTTCGTTGAGTGTAAACTTGCAGAGTGCTTGATTTATGATGCCTCGCTCACAGCCCGCAGGTAGCTGATACAATTCACCCATCGTGCCGGAGCAACTCATAAGAATATCACCGGAATGACATTCAAATCTTCTCAGTTCGTTGTATTTCTCTGCTGTGACATAGTATGTGCCGATAGTCGACGATTTCTGTATGGCATGCTTCTGCTCATATACCTTATATGTGGTATCGCTCGGTGGTACAAAGAATTCCTTTTTAAGTGCACTGCCAAATGGCCCTCTTACGACCGACACACACACATCGTTCACAGTAAGCTGCTGCCATCCATATGGATTGGTTGCGGGATCACCGAACAGTTCGACAAATCGGGCTTTGACAAGCTCATCCAGCTTTTGAAGTTGCTGCTGGTGCATTCTGATAATATCATTAACGCGATCCATCCGTTTGCAAGCCGCAATTTGTTCATTTATCCCGGCCTCTGTCACTTCACAGCGAGACACAAAGTCATCTATTTTCAGATTATGCAGCCCTGTTGTTTTATTTTGAAATGCTCGTGTTCCACCTCGATGGTAATTAGAAAAGAGTGAATAAAAGACATATCGTGGATACCATTTTGCTTGGTCCTTGACTCTTAACAAGCCTGTAAAATTGTTAAAAAGATATGTGTTTTCCGGACCATCAAAATAAACCACTCGGCCTACGGGTTGTTTGTCGCTACCTCCGGACTTTTCGATGACAATATCTCCCTTGCGGAGATATTTTTCTTCTATCTTCTTTTTCTCGATAATTCTTGTAACAACATTATTGTAATTGACAATTCCTTCGTTTGTGAAATTGGTCGTTCTAAGGACAGGTATTCCATTACCAGTATTGTCATCATTACCCCATTCACCTGATAAGGCTTTTCCTGTTATTTCAATCAGTTTAGCCATCTTATCTTTCATCCCCACAAATCCGAATTTAATCACCAGAATATTGCTTGCCAGTCGCAGAGTACCGGCAGCTATCAGAATTCTCCGGGCTGAGCGGAACAATTCGACTTAAGGTAATATACCCTTCCCCATGAAGAGCATCTACAATATTCAAGACTTCCATTTCCGGTTTATCTATTGCAGACGCAATATCGTGAATATTTGTATCCGGGTGGGTGCAAATAAAGTCATATACACGCTTCTTCATTTCAGCATCTCCTCCAGTTCATCCATCGCAGTACCGATTTCCTTCTCCAGTCGCCGCAGCTCCGCCAAAATCTCGTTGGTAGGCGGATACTCCACGGGCTTATACTCGGTTTTCTTGTATTTATTGATGGACAGGTCATAGCCATTTTCTACGATCTCCGCCTTGGGCACGAAGAAGGATTTTTCCGTGCGCTGGCGGTCTTTTTCGGCATCCAAATTGCGGAACCGTGCAATGATATCAGGGATATCGTTGTCTGCCACCGGGCTGCGCTTATCGTCCAGCGAAAAGCCGTCGGCGGTCATATCATAGAACCACACATTGTCTGTACCACCGTGGCCGGTCTTGGTGAAGATCAGCACCGCGGTAGACACCCCTGCGTAGGGCTTGAACACGCCGGAGGGCATGGAGATCACGGCCTCCAGCCGGTTGCCGTCCACCAGCTCTTTGCGGATGGCTTTGTGTGCGGTGGAAGAGCCGAATAGCACACCGTCTGGGACGATACAGGCGCAGCGTCCGCCGATGCGGAGCATCCGCAGGAACAGAGCCAAAAACAGCAGTTCCGTTTTCTTGGTCTTGCAGACTTTCAGCAGATCTGCCGAAACGATGTCGGCATCCAGACTGCCCTTGAACGGTGGATTGGCAAGAATCAGAGAATACTTTTCCTTGTCCGGGTTCTGATCGGACAAGCTGTCCCGGTATTCGATAAAGGGATTGTCAATGCCGTGGGTCATCATGTTCATCGCGCCGATGCGGAGCATGGTTCTGTCCATGTCGTAGCCGAAAAACATGTGGTTCATATAGTGATCCTTCTTCTGGCGGTTGAAGAAGATTTCTTCTTTGCGGTGCTCCTTCATGTATTCACCCGCAGAAACAAGGAAGCCGGAAGTGCCGCAGGCCGGGTCGCAGATCACATCGTCCGCTTTTGGGTCCATCAGCTCCACCATCATGCGGATAATATGGCGCGGGGTACGGAACTGGCCGTTGAGGCCTGACTGGGCAATTTTGCTCAGCAGATATTCATAGGTATCGCCGCGCACATCCACCGCCTGAGATTCGTTCATCAGGCGATAAATCTCGTCCAGCGCATCCACCACTTTGGATAGCAGAAGCGGCGTGGGCAGCTTGAAAATGGCATCGTCCATATACTTGGAATAGGCGCTGTTCTTATCCCCGTGGAGGTTCTTGATGAACGGAAACACCCACTCCTGCATCACGCTGTACATCTTTCCGGCGGGAAAATCATGAAATACACTCCATTTGAGCTGCTGGCCGTCGATGGTACGGTCACCGACCTGCACCTCATCCGCAAAAATGCTCTGATACGGCAGCCCCAGCATGGCAGCTTCCTTGGCCCGGAGATTGTCGGTGTCATCCAGATCATGGATGAACATCAGATAGGTGATCTGCTCAATAACATCCAGCGGGTTCACCAGTCCGCCCGCCGCAAAAATATCCCAGAGGCTGTCGATTTTGTTTTTCAGTTCACCTGTAATCATTTATTCTCTCTCCCTGTTCCAAGTGTAAGAAGTGTAGCGCCCGCCGCTGAGTTTGATGATCTCGCCGGATTTCAGCAGATCTGCCAGCGCGCGCTGGACGGTGATCTGACTGATATCCGGGCATTTGGCCATGATTTCACTCTTGGTGATCTTGCCGAGGTGGTTTTTGATGATCTCGCGCACCCGGTCGGGCTTGGACAAGCCCTTGGTGTTCAGCAGCTCGATCCGGCTCTCGAAATCCCGGTACGCCGCCACCAGAACACCCAGCATATAGGTGACAAAGGGGGCATAGTCGTTGGTTCCCTCATGCCAGTTATAGGAGCTGGCTTGCAGAGTCTCGTAATAGGTTTCCTTGGTATCGGAGATCAGTTTCTCAATACTGATATATTTGCCAACGATATAGCCAGAGCGGTACAGGAGCAGCAGTGTCAGGAGCCTGCTCATGCGGCCGTTGCCATCGTTGAAGGGATGGATACAGAGAAAGTCCAGTATAAAGATGGGAATCAGCAGCAACGGGTCGAGTTCAGCATCCTGCATAGCCGCTTCAAACGCGCTGCACAGCGCCGTAATAGCCTCCGGCGTTTCCCACGCAGGAACAGGCTCAAACCGGACAATCTGCTGACCGTCCGGCAGTTCTTCGGCAATCACGTTATCCGAATTTTTGAAGCAGCCGCCGATGGACTTACCGCTGTATTTGTACAGATCCCGGTGAAGCTGCAAAATGATAGATGGCTTTGGAGGAATGAAATCGTGGCTTTCATGAATCGTTGCAAGCACATCACGGTATCCGGCAATCTCTTTTTCACTGCGAGTTTTTGGCATTGTTTTATCACGCACGATTTTCTTCAGTCTGTCATCCGTGGTGATAATTCCCTCGATGCGGTTAGATGCCTCTGTGCTCTGAATTTTCGCAACTTCCAGAAGTTCAGACAACGCATCCGCTTTAGCCTCGATAAAGAGATTTTGCTGCCCCTTGTATTCGTGAATCTGCGTCAGGTAGGCCACGACCTCTGGCGTCAGCAATTTGTTGTATTCTGTTTTGAAGTCGAACGCTCTCATGCACTGCCCTCATTTGAATTTCAATTTCATCAAATCTTATCGAATGATGCAATTATAGTATATCCTTGAATTACATCGCTGTCAATATCAATTTCCTCATTTTTGCATTAATGATAAAATTGGAATTTGGCTGTCGTCTGCTACGCATCATGTCCCCTCGCAGGCGCTGACAATCGAAAGCTGTATCGTAACGATTTCAGATTGTCAGCAAAAAAGGAAGTCCGCCACTCATCGGTACGGACTTCCTTTTGCATTTTCTGAGCAGGTGTTCCAAACTGCGTTTTTACAGTTTGGGTACCCGTCTGCGAAGAAAATATGGGGAGTTCAGAGGGGAAAAACCCCTTTGACGCAGGGTTTCCAATAGGGGCGCGTAGCATCCCTGTTGGCACACGATTTTGCTCTGCAAAGTCTAGTGTGTTATACCTTTGCTTCCGGCTGACGCGGGAAAGGGGCTGGCTTCGCCATCTGCTATGAGGGCAGATAG
>OLQB01002780.1_pt1 | contig 11034 bp, 9 predicted proteins | sample 1672681 | NCBI WGS metagenome assembly OLQB01 (sample SAMEA3136713, study PRJEB25190) | human gut metagenome | reverse complement strand
GCTGGATCCCGAATCTATTTTCGACGCACAGGTTAAGCGTCTGCATGAATACAAACGCCAGCACCTGAATCTGCTGCATATTCTGGCGTTGTACAAAGAAATTCGTGAAAACCCGCAGGCTGATCGCGTACCGCGCGTCTTCCTCTTCGGCGCGAAAGCGGCACCGGGCTACTACCTGGCGAAGAATATTATCTTTGCGATCAACAAAGTGGCTGACGTGATCAACAACGATCCGCTGGTTGGCGATAAGTTGAAGGTGGTGTTCCTGCCGGATTATTGCGTTTCGGCGGCGGAAAAACTGATCCCGGCGGCGGATATCTCCGAACAAATTTCGACTGCAGGTAAAGAAGCTTCCGGTACCGGCAATATGAAACTGGCGCTCAATGGTGCGCTTACTGTCGGTACGCTGGATGGGGCGAACGTTGAAATCGCCGAGAAAGTCGGTGAAGAAAATATCTTTATTTTTGGTCATACCGTGGAACAAGTGAAGGCAATTCTGGCCAAAGGCTACGACCCGGTGAAATGGCGGAAGAAAGATAAGGTGCTGGACGCAGTATTGAAAGAGCTGGAAAGCGGTAAATACAGCGACGGCGATAAGCATGCCTTCGACCAGATGCTGCACAGTATCGGCAAACAGGGCGGCGATCCGTATCTGGTGATGGCGGATTTCGCAGCCTATGTTGAGGCACAAAAGCAGGTGGATGTGCTGTACCGCGACCAGGAGGCCTGGACTCGCGCGGCGATCCTCAATACCGCCCGCTGCGGTATGTTTAGCTCGGATCGCTCTATTCGCGATTATCAGGCTCGTATCTGGCAGGCAAAACGCTAAGGAAGCTCGATGGAAAGCAAACGTCTGGATAATGCCGCGCTGGCGGCGGGGATTAGCCCCAATTACATCAATGCCCACGGTAAACCGCAGTCGATTAGCGCCGAAACCAAACGGCGTTTGCTTGACGCGATGCATCAACGTACCGCCACGAAAGTGGCGGTAACGCCAGTCCCGAATGTCATGGTTTATACCAGCGGCAAAAAAATGCCGATGGTGGTGGAGGGCAGCGGCGAATATAGCTGGCTGCTGACCACCGAAGAAGGAACGCAGTACAAAGGCCATGTAACGGGGGGCAAAGCGTTCAATCTACCGACGAAGCTGCCGGAAGGTTATCACACGCTGACACTCACCCAGGACGACCAGCGCGCGCATTGCCGGGTGATTGTCGCCCCGAAACGCTGTTACGAACCGCAGGCGTTGCTGAATAAACAAAAGCTGTGGGGTGCCTGCGTTCAGCTTTATACGCTGCGATCGGAAAAAAACTGGGGTATTGGGGATTTTGGCGATCTCAAAGCGATGCTGGTGGATGTGGCAAAACGTGGCGGGTCGTTCATTGGCCTGAACCCGATTCATGCGCTCTATCCGGCAAATCCGGAGAGCGCCAGCCCATACAGCCCGTCTTCTCGCCGTTGGCTGAATGTGATTTATATCGACGTTAACGCCGTTGAAGATTTCCATCTTAGCGAAGAGGCTCAGGCCTGGTGGCAGTTGCCGACCACGCAACAGACGCTGCAACAGGCGCGCGATGCCGACTGGGTCGATTACTCCACGGTTACCGCCCTAAAAATGACAGCATTACGAATGGCGTGGAAAGGTTTCGCGCAACGTGATGATGAGCAGATGGCCGCGTTTCGCCAGTTTGTTGCAGAGCAGGGCGACAGCCTGTTCTGGCAGGCAGCCTTTGATGCGCTACATGCCCAGCAAGTGAAAGAGGACGAAATGCGCTGGGGCTGGCCTGCATGGCCAGAGATGTATCAGAACGTGGATTCACCAGAAGTGCGTCAGTTCTGCGAAGAACATCGTGATGACGTCGATTTTTATCTCTGGTTGCAGTGGCTGGCTTACAGCCAGTTTGCCGCCTGCTGGGAGATAAGCCAGGGCTATGAAATGCCGATTGGCTTGTATCGTGATCTGGCGGTTGGCGTAGCGGAAGGTGGGGCGGAAACCTGGTGTGACCGTGAACTATATTGCCTGAAAGCATCGGTTGGCGCGCCGCCGGATATCCTCGGCCCGTTGGGGCAGAACTGGGGATTACCGCCAATGGACCCGCATATCATCACCGCGCGTGCCTATGAACCGTTTATCGAGCTGTTGCGTGCCAATATGCAAAACTGCGGCGCATTACGAATTGACCATGTGATGTCGATGCTGCGTTTGTGGTGGATACCGTATGGCGAGACGGCAGATCAGGGCGCGTATGTTCACTATCCGGTGGATGATCTGCTCTCGATTCTGGCACTCGAAAGTAAACGTCATCGCTGTATGGTGATTGGTGAAGATCTCGGTACCGTACCGGTAGAGATTGTCGGTAAGCTGCGCAGCAGCGGTGTGTACTCTTACAAAGTGCTCTATTTCGAAAACGACCACGAGAAGACGTTCCGTGCACCGAAAGCGTATCCGGAGCAGTCGATGGCGGTTGCGGCGACACATGACCTGCCAACGCTGCGCGGTTACTGGGAGAGCGGGGATCTAACGCTGGGCAAAACCCTGGGGCTGTATCCGGATGAAGTGGTACTGCGCGGTCTGTATCAGGATCGCGAACTGGCGAAGCAAGGGCTGCTGGATGCACTGCATAAATATGGTTGTCTGCCGAAACGTGCCGGGCATAAGGCATCGTTGATGTCGATGACGCCGACGCTTAATCGTGGTTTGCAGCGCTACATTGCCGACAGTAACAGTGCTCTGTTAGGACTACAGCCGGAAGACTGGCTGGATATGGCCGAACCGGTGAATATTCCTGGCACCAGTTACCAGTATAAAAACTGGCGACGCAAGCTTTCCGCAACGCTTGAGTCGATGTTTGCCGATGATGGCGTGAACAAGTTGCTGAAGGATTTGGACAGACGGCGCAGAGCTGCAGCGAAGAAGAAGTAGAGTGCGGTTGATGCCGGATGCGATGCTTGACGCGTCTTATCCGGCCTACTAATTCATCCCGAATCGTAGGCCGGATAAGGCGGTCACGCCGCATCCGGCAGTCAGTGTTATCAAATCACCATATTCAGCAGCAGACAGCCTACCAGACCGCACACCGAGATAATGGTTTCCAGCATCGACCAGGATTTGATGGTCTCGCCGATAGTCAGGTTAAAGTACTCTTTGAACAGCCAGAAGCCCGGATCGTTCACATGAGAGAAAATCACACTACCGGAACCAACCGCAATAACCATCAGCTCCGGGCTAACACCCGTCGTTGCAATCAGCGGTGCCGCGATACCACCCGCAGTGATTGCCGCAACGGTTGCGGAACCCAGCGCGATACGCAGTACGGCAGCAATCGACCAGGCCATCAGCAGCGGAGAAATGTTGGTTTCGTGCATCATGGAAGCAATGTATTTGTCCACGCCGCTGTCTACCAGCACCTGCTTGAACGCACCGCCACCACCGATGATCAACAGCATCATCGCAATGATTTTGATGGAAGAAACCAGCGTGTCGTTAATCTGATCCATTGAACGACCACGGTTTAGACCAAAGGTGAACATCGCAATCAGCACGGCAATCAGCGTTGCCATTACCGGGTCACCGAGGAACTCCGCTACCGGCAGGAAAGCGTGACCTTTCGGCAGGATCATTTCGGCAATCGCACGCATCGCCATCAGTACTACCGGCACCAGAGAGGTCCAGACGCTGACGCCAAAGCTCGGCATCTCTTCTTCGCTGAAGGTTTTCGCGCTGTAGAGACCTTCCGGAATTGGCTTATCGATACCTTTCAACACGCGAGCGTAAACCGGACCGGCGAGAATCACGGTCGGGATTGCCAGAATAGTACCGTACAGCAGGGTTTTACCCATATCGGCATTGAAAATGGTGGCAATCGCAGTCGGACCCGGATGCGGTGGCAGGAAGCCGTGGGTCACAGACAGTGCAGCCGCCATTGGTACACCAACATACAGCAGTGGAATATTCGCAGAAGCCGCGATGGTAAACACCAGCGGCAGCATCAGCACAAAGCCCACTTCATAGAACAGGGCAAAACCAACGGTAAAACCGGTCAGTACCACCGCCCACTGGATGTGTTTTTTACCAAATTTGGCAATCAGCGTGGTGGCGATACGTTGTGCGCCACCGCAGTCTGCCAGCATTTTGCCCAGCATTGCGCCAAAACCCATGATCAGGGCAAGGCTACCGAGCGTCCCGCCGACACCGGCTTTGATGGAGCCAATAACTTTATCCAGCGGCATTCCTTGCATTAATCCAACAGCAAGCGCCACGAGGACGAGAGCGATGAAGCCGTTCATTTTGAAGCGGATCATCAGGAGCAACAACAAGATTACACCGATAGCAACAATGACTAATGGCATGATTTACCTGGCCTTTCATTTGTTATGGGTAACGTCAATTTTCTGACGACAAACTCTAATTATCCCAATCGGGAACAGAGATATTGCGGCACCACGACTGATACCCACTAAAACTAATTATTGTAGTCAGATGTCAGGAGTATGTTTGGTACCCATGTGAATGATACGGGTAACATCTGGCGTTTGAGAATCACCAGAGCGGGGTAAATTTAAATTATGAGAGGTTGGTCATATTATCGCGGGGAAACGAAGGGAGGGATTTGCCAAAGCAATGCTGCGCCAACGTCTGGCACATGTTCAACGTAGGCCCGAAATGACGCTTTAGCGTCGCATCGGGCAATCTACAAAAGAGGGGATAACTTAGTAGTAGGAGTGTTCGCCGCGCTGGTGTTCGGTGAGATCGCGCACACCTTTCAGCTCCGGGAATTCGTTCAGCAGCTGCTTCTCGATCCCTTCTTTCAGCGTCACATCGACCATGGAACAACCGTTACAGCCGCCGCCAAATTGCAGAATGGCGTAACCGTCTTCGGTGATTTCCATCAGCGAAACGCGACCACCGTGACCAGCAAGCTGTGGGTTGATCTGCGACTGCAGCATATACTCCACGCGCTCCATCAGCGGTGCATCGTCTGCCACTTTACGCATTTTGGCGTTCGGGGCTTTCAGCGTTAACTGAGAACCCAACTGGTCGGTAACAAAATCGATCTCTGCATCTTCCAGGTATGGTGCGCTTAACTCATCAACATACGCGGTCAGCAGGTCAAATTTCAGGGCAGTGTCGGTGGCTTCCACGGCATCCGGCGGACAATAAGAAACGCCACATTCAGCGTTAGGCGTGCCAGGGTTAATCACAAATACGCGGATTTGTGTCCCTTCTTCCTGATTTGCCAGCAGTTTGGCAAAGTGCGCTTGTGCAGCATCGGAAATACGGATCATAGTAATGGCCTAATAGTTGACTATTTTAGTTGGTTATAATACGCCCATCATCGAGGCTCTACAAGGTTCGACAAAGGCACCAGACCTGGACAGTCGCCGCACCATTGCGTAAAAGCAACTGCGCAATCTCTGCGACGGTACTTCCGGTGGTAACGACATCATCCACAATCACCATATGGCGACCTTGCACGGGCAATTCAAGACGAAAGGCATTTTTCAGGTTGCGCTTGCGCAGCCGGGCACTGAGAAAATGCTGGGTCGCAGTGGCCCGTGTACGTGTGACGGCTTCGCTATCCCATTGGCAGTGCAACCAGCGTGATAACGGCTGACACAGCAAATCGCTCTGATTAAATCCCCGACGCCAGTGACGCCGCTGCCATAACGGAACGCTGACGATGCGATCCGGCAATTGCAACCCGGTGGTGCGACGAGCGTGTAAGACTTCCAATAGTAACAGACGTGACAGGGCGCTGGCGATTTCACTGCGCCGGGAAAATTTAAGCTGGTGGATAAGCGGACTTAACGGCGGCGCATAGTCGGCAACCGTGACCAGTCTTTGCCAGGGCGGCGGTTTTTGCAGGCAGCGACCGCAGGGAAGATGGGAGTGTGTGGCGGGTAATCCACATTGTGGGCATAACGTTTTATCTGTGCGGGTGGCGCGTGAACAGACCGAACAAATCCCCCAATGACCTAACGCCAGTGGCATTCGGCATAGCCAGCATAATCCCGGTACTGTTAGCATATGTTCATCCTTGTAAGTCAAAAGAGAACAATAGCGGATGAATAACATCTGGTGGCAGACCAAAGGTCAGGGGAATGTTCATCTTGTGCTGCTGCACGGATGGGGACTGAATGCCGAAGTGTGGCGTTGCATTGACGAGGAACTTAGCTCGCATTTTACGCTGCACCTTGTTGACCTGCCCGGCTTCGGGCGTAGCCGGGGATTTGGTGCGCTGTCACTTGCTGATATGGCCGAAGCCGTGCTGCAACAGGCACCTGATAAAGCCATTTGGTTAGGCTGGAGTCTGGGCGGGCTGGTGGCAAGCCAGATTGCGTTAACCCATCCCGAGCGTGTTCAGGCGCTGGTCACCGTGGCGTCGTCACCTTGTTTTAGTGCTCGTGACGAGTGGCCGGGGATAAAACCGGACGTGCTGGCGGGATTTCAGCAGCAACTCAGTGATGATTTTCAGCGTACAGTGGAGCGGTTCCTGGCGTTACAAACCATGGGGACTGAAACGGCGCGCCAGGATGCGCGGGCGTTGAAGAAAACCGTTCTGGCGTTACCGATGCCGGAGGTTGACGTGCTTAATGGCGGGCTGGAAATCCTGAAAACGGTCGATCTCCGTCAGCCGCTGCAAAACGTGTCCATGCCGTTTTTGCGATTGTATGGCTATCTCGACGGTCTGGTGCCGCGCAAAGTGGTGCCGATGCTGGATAAACTTTGGCCTCACAGCGAATCATATATCTTCGCCAAAGCGGCCCATGCGCCGTTTATTTCGCATCCGGTCGAGTTTTGTCACCTGCTGGTGGCGTTGAAGCAGAGGGTGTAGGCAACTTTTGAAATGGCGAGACAGAAATTTACTGGCTCGCCGCAGCCAACTCTTCTTCTGACACCCCGGTAAAGCGTAAGAGGGACTCCGGATTCAAGCATTATTTTGGCTATATGCAGGGCTTTGGATTGTTCCCCCTCCTGCCGCAATCTTTCCGCAATAGTCATTAAACTCTCCTTGTGTTTCGGTGAACGTTCGGCAACGCCGTCGATAAAATCGTTAAAACGTACAGCGTCGCCAGTTTGCAGTATGTAATTAAACAGCCCTTTGATTTGTCTGTCATTAGCGTATCCACTACTTAATAAGCAGGCCATTTGCTCTACCAGCCCCATCAGGTCGCGTTGACGAATATGTTTTTGAATTAACTCCAGCAGCGCCATACGTCGGTGCTGCATGATTTCATCATCAGGCATGACGGTGACATCAATCAGCGGAAATGCGGAGGCATAAAGCTGCCTTGCCAGTTTGGGATCGGCGAAACAATCCAGCCAACACAGCGAATAGGGATAGGGGCTTTCAATACCGTGGTAAAACAACAATGGCACCACCATCGGCAACGTTTTGTATCCAGCATCAAGGTGATTTTGCATTGCGGCAATAGCGTAACGCATCATGCGAAATGCGATCAGTTTGTTTGAGGTGCTTTGATGTTCAATCAGACAATAGATGTATCCTGGTCCTTGTTCCGTTTTCACCGACCACAGCACATCGGAATAGCTTTCACGCAGATCGTCATCAATAAAGCTGCTCGACTCCAGCTTGAGGGTTTTCATATCACAGAGCGCGTGAATGGGTGCCGGTAAATGAAACGCAAGAAAATCACGAGCCGTGTCCGGTTGGCGTAAAAAGAGTTTGAACAGCGCATCGTGTGGGGTGGAACTCTGCTTTTTGCTCATGGCGTTCCTTCACCTGTTGTTTGAATGCCGCGACTCTACGCGCCACTCCACACCTGTGTATTAGCGAGTTTTCATCCCTGCGAGATGCTTTCAAAGGAACTTACGCCGTGCTGCAAGAGTTGCATTTTTATGGAAAGCCGCACGCAAAAAAGCCCGGATGCAGACGCATACCGGGCTTTCCAAAACAGGCGATGGAGTAAGGTTAACGCAGCGCCCACCACTCGCGCAGACAGGCTTTTCCTTCCGGGCAGCTTTTACAACTGCCAGAGAGGCAGCCGTCAGGTTCTTCCTGAATCCGCACGGCTTTGCCCATACTTTCCAGTTGTTGCAGCATGGCGTTAATCATTGGCTGTGGAGTGTTCAATGTCTGGCTTATCTGGGCCGCTTCCATACGGCCCCGTAACGCCAGCAAATCGCGCACCTGAATAAGTGAAGCCATTAATGGCAATCACCGGTGGTGCTGGCTGCGCAGCAACTGCTTACCGACTTGCGGGTTGCCAGCAGTTCGATATCCACCCGGCTACGCGCGCGGCGCAGCAGACCGATAACCACGATGTTAAACAGGATAACCGCCAGAATGCACACCAGGCTGTAAGTTGGATGCTGACTGTAGCTGGCGACCTGATAGAACAATGTTGCCAGTGAGTAAGCGATATTCAGCCCCCACAGGATGGAGAAGCCCATCCAGCCACGGCTTGATTCACGGGCGATGGCCCCCATCACCGAGATACATGGTACATACAGCAGGACGAAAATCAGGTAGCTGTAAGCTGCTGCTGCGCTACCGAATTTCTGATCCATCACGCCCATCGCCCCGGTACCCATTTCGCCGTCGCCTTTGCTGGCTTCAATGGGGTTCATCAGTACGCTAAGGCTGAAGGTGTCTTTCAGGCTCTGCCAGGTTTCATCTATCGCACTGAACAGCTCTTCACCGAGGTTAAATTCTGCCGGATTGAACTCTTCGTCCTGAATATTTTCTGCGGTGTAGAGGGTGTTGAGCGTACCCACTACCACTTCTTTCGCCATGGCACCTGTAAACAGGCCAACCGTTGCCTGCCAGTTATCTTCATGCACGCCAATTGGCTTGAAGACCGGGGTGATCACCCGGCTGACGGACGCCAGCGCCGAGTCGTTGATGTTATCGACGATTTTCCCGCTCAGCGAGAAGCTGTTGAAAGCGCTCAGGAAAATGCTGACGATGATGATCACTTTACCAGCACGCAGAACGAAGCCTTTCAGACGCTGCCAGGTCTGGATAATCAGGCTTTTAACGTGTGGTACATGATAGACCGGCAACTCCATGACAAACGGCGTCGCTTCACCGCGCATGATGGTGTACTTGAGCATCAGGCCAGTCAGCACCGCCATCACAATACCCAGCATATACAGCGAGAAGACCGCCAGCGCACCGTTCTGCCCGAAGAAGGCAGCCGCGAATACTGCGAAGATAGCCAGACGCGCGCCGCAGGACATAAACGGTGCCATCATGATGGTCATCAGACGTTCACGCGGTGCATCAAGCGTACGTGCACCCATTACCGACGGTACGTTACAACCGAAACCGACGATCAGCGGCACAAAGGATTTCCCCGGCAAGCCCAGCGCCTGCATCAGACGGTCCATCACAAACGCCGCACGCGCCATATACCCGGAGTCCTCAAGGAAGGAGAGGAACAGGTACATCATGCCAATCTGCGGCACCAGTGGCAGCACGGTGTTAATGCCGCCACCCAGGCCCTGGGCGAGGAAGATAGTCAGCCAGTCCGGGAAGTGGAGCGTGTAGCCAATCCATTGAATACCATGCACAAATAGCGCCACGGAGCCGACGTCAAACAGCGGCTGTAACGCCCCGCCGATGTTGATAGCCAGCAGGAACATCAGGTACATCACAAAGAGGAAAATCGGCAGACCGAGGAAACGGTTGAGCACGATTTTATCTACCGCAGTGGTGAAACGGCTGGGTTCTGCCGTCAGGGTGTTGCTTACCACATCACAGATGGCAGCAATGCACTGGTAACGCGCATCGGCAATGTGCAGCGCCGGATCGTCCATCTCATTACGCAGACGGGCGAGGGCGGCATCCAGATGCTGCGACGCTTCACCGGCGTAGGCGCGGCTGTAGATATCGCCTTCCAGCATTTGCAGGCCCAGCCAGCGACGTTGTTTCAGCGGGATGTCGGAAGGCATCACTTTTGCCAGTGAATCTGCTTCGTTGAGCAGCGGCTGTGCGTAATGCACCAGTTCCACATTCTCGTTAGCTTTATAGCGATCAATCGCCAGCTTGAGCGCTTCAATACCGCGACCACGGGTTGAAACCAGCGGGATCACCGGACAGCCCAGACGCGCCGACAGAGCATCAATTTCAATACGAATATTTTGCTTCTCGGCAATGTCGAGCATGTTCAGTGCCACAATGCAGGGAATGCCGAGTTCCAGCAGTTGTAGCGTCAGGTACAGGTTACGCTCAAGGTTAGACGCATCCACCACGTTAATCAGCAGGTCGGCGTCGCCACTCAAAATGTAGTGACAGGCGATTTGCTCATCGAGCGAGGTCTGCGATGAGATGGTGGTCAGAGAATAGGTGCCGGGCAGGTCCACCAGCGTGACCTGATGATCGGTGGTGGAGAATTGCCCTTCTTTACGTTCGACGGTAACGCCAGCCCAGTTACCTACACGCTGACGTGAGCCAGTGAGCTGGTTAAATAACGTTGTCTTGCCAGAATTTGGATTACCAATTAAGCCAATGGTTAATTTTTTCATTGTTGTTATCACCGTATTAACAGGAAACCGCTTCCACTTCTAATAAGGCCAGATCTTTTTTGCGTAATACCAGGCTCACACGACGGGTTTCGATATGAATGGGGTCGCCGAGTGGAGCGACGCGCACCACATTAAAAGAGGAGCCAGGTAACATGCCAAGAGAAAGCAGTTTTTGGCGATATGCCGGGCTGATTTCACGGGAAAAGCCAGTGATTTTCCACGCAGTATCTGGAGTGTATTGCATAGGTGCCTACTTGTTTCTCATTAACTGGATAACTACCTCATGGGGCGTTTGACAGCGACATGAGACCAGATGATTTGCCAACAAAGGAGAGATTAAATAATCAACAACACAATGATAATGAGAATGGTTTCTATCAGCAATACTTAAAATGTGTGCGAATGTTGGTTTGAATAATAATCTGACTCAATGTTGATGTGGCTCAAGGTTATATCGCAGCGAAAATATAATTCGAATAGTGAATTACCCGGACTGGCTAATGTTTAATTAAGGTTTCAGTTGTTAATGAAATGATAAATGT
>OLQB01002762.1_pt1 | contig 11080 bp, 10 predicted proteins | sample 1672681 | NCBI WGS metagenome assembly OLQB01 (sample SAMEA3136713, study PRJEB25190) | human gut metagenome | reverse complement strand
GGAGGTATTAAGTTATGAACATCGGAGTAACAGAAATCAGCCCAAGAGCGGTGCAAAGAGCAGCAGAGAAGAATTTTAAAAGTGGATATTACTGTTGTGAGGCACTGATGTGTACGATCCGTGACGAATTCAAACTGGATGTGCCAAAGGAAGTCATTGCAATGTCATCCGGTATGGCTGTCGGAGCAGGCAAATCGGGATGTGTCTGTGGCGCATTCAACGGAGGTCTGCTTGCACTTGGAATGTTCTTCGGAAGAACAGAGCAGAACGGGCCAACCAATCCAAAGAGCGTAAAATGTATGGAACTGGTTCACGAACTGCATGACTGGTTCAAGAAAGCTAATGGGAAGAATGCAATCTGCTGCAGAGTTCTAACAAAAGAATTCAATATGGGACAGGGTGAGCACAAAGAACAGTGTATCTTTTTCACAGGACTGTGCGCATGGAAAGTAGCACAGATTGTCTGTCGTGAACTGGGAATCAAGAACCTGGATGAAATTGATGAACCAGCAGAACGTCGTGCAATTGCAGATATCTAGAATACATAGATCCAGACTAGAAAGGAAGACAAGATATTATGAAAGATGTAATCAAAAAAATACCGATTCCAATCTGCGGAGTCATGCTTGGAGCGGCAGCATTAGGTAACCTGCTTCAGAGCTATTCCGAAGGAATCCGTTATGTGTGTGGAGTGTTCGCAGCATTTCTGCTGATTCTGGCACTTCTGAAGCTAATTATGTTTCCGGGAGCTGTGAAGGAAGATATGAAGAATCCGATCATGGCAAGCGTATCAGGAACATTTCCGATGGCACTTATGATCTTAAGTACCTATGTAAAACCATTTATCGGACAGGCGGCTTATTATATCTGGCTGTTTGCGATCGCATTACATATCGTGCTGATCATTTATTTTACGGTGAAATTTGTATTTAAATTGCAGATGCCAAAGGTATTCGCAAGTTATTATATCGTATATGTTGGAATTGTCGTTGCATCAGTCACGGCACCTGCTTATGAGAAACTTGCAATCGGGAGTGCAGCATTTTGGTTTGGATTTGTGACACTGATCCTGTTACTGATCCTGGTTACATACCGCTATGTGACGGTGAAAGAAGTACCGGATCCGGCAAAACCACTGATCTGTATCTATGCGGCACCGACAAGCCTCTGTATCGCAGGATATGTACAGTCTGTCATGCCGAAATCTTACGGATTCCTGATGGGAATGTTTGTAGTTGCAACGGTGATCTACATCTTTGCACTTGTAAAAGCAATCGGCTATTTGAAGATGCCATTCTTCCCAAGCTATGCGGCATTCACCTTCCCATTTGTCATCAGTGCGATCGCTTCAAAACAGATGATGGCATGTGCAATGAATATGGGACATCCGATGCCGTTCCTGAAATATGTGGTATTGATCGAGACGATTATTGCGGTTGTTCTGGTTGTGTATACTTATATCCGATTTATGGGATTTATCTTTGGTGGAAAGAAATAAATAAAATAATAAAGAGTGGCTGCTTGTTGTAGGGCAGCCGCTTTTTGTGTTCTTGCATAGCCTTGAAAAAAAGGTTATACTTTATGATATGTTTTTTTGTTTGACATGACAGTTAATAATAAGATGTATATGGAAGCATTGCTAAACCAGAATTAGGGAATTGCAATTTGCGGGAAAGAAAATATTCGAGGTAGCAGGGTGAAATGGTAAAGATAGATCTGATCACAGGATTTTTAGGATCCGGAAAGACAACATTTATAAAAAAATATGCAAAATATCTGATAGACCAGGGAGAAAATATCGGAATACTGGAAAATGATTACGGTGCAGTCAATGTAGATATGATGCTGTTAAAAGATCTGGAAGGTGAGAACTGTGAACTGGAGATGATTGCCGGAGGATGTGATGCGGAATGCCACAGAAGACGTTTCCGCACAAAACTGATCGCAATGGGAATGTGCGGCTATGACCGTGTGATCGTAGAGCCGTCGGGTATCTATGATGTGGATGAATTTTTCGATGTATTACGGGATGATCCGATCGACAGATGGTATGAGATTGGGAATGTGATCACGGTCGTTGACGCAAAACTGGAGGAGAAACTGTCGGATGAAGCAGACTATCTGCTGGCATCCGAGGCTGCGAATGCAGGATGCATCGTACTCAGTAGAAGCCAGGAAGCGTCGGAGAAAGAGATTGAAAATACAGTCTCACACCTGAATGCTGCAATGGAGAAAGTACAGTGCAAAAGAAGATTTAAGGATGAGATTGTGGTAAAAGACTGGACGGCATTTGATGCGGCAGATTATGAGACATTTTTATCCTGTGGATATGTACCGGAGAATTACCGGAAGATGCATATCGAAGAGGGAGAGACATTTAAATCCCTGTATTTTATGAATCTGGATAAGACGACAGACGAGATCATAGAAGCAGCAAAGAACATTCTGGAGGATAAAGAATGTGGACGAGTATTCCGTGTCAAAGGATTCTTGAAAGATGAAGCTGGCGAGTGGCTGGAATTAAATGCCACACATCAGGAGATGAGAATTTGTCCAATTCCGGAAGGACAGGAAGTTGTGATCGTGATCGGAGAAGAACTGAATGAGGAGAGGATACAGCAGTATTTTTCGATGCAGTAAGAAGATAGAGAGCAGAGAACAATTTAAAGAAATCGTTAGAAAATAACTATAAAAATAAATATCAAAAATAAGAATGCCATATGGTACTGTGCAATCACAGATGTGAACTGCACAGTCCATATGGTATATTTGATCTCCGACAGACTTCCATTGGGTGAGATCAATGAAGTATTCAAAATCCGTGGCAAAAATGGTAAAATGATGATATTCCCAAACGAGTAAAATATGACAATCAAAAGGAGGAAGAACAACATGAAAAATTACGCAACAGGAATCCAGCACATCGGAATTCCAACAAAGGACATGGAAGCAACAAAAGCATTTTTTGCAAAACTTGGTTTTGAACCGGCATTTGAGACGGTGAATGAGAGTGCAAAAGTAGCATTCTTAAAATTAGAAAACCTGGTGATCGAGACATATGAATCAGATGAGGCAACGATGAAAGCCGGAGCCATTGATCATGTCGCAATTGATGTAAAAGATATCGAAGAGACATATAAAGAAGTCTGTGCAATGGATCTGAATACGACAAATGACGAGATTCATTTCCTGCCATTCTGGGACAATGGAGTAAAATTTTTTACGATTAAAGGACCTAATGAAGAGAAGGTAGAGTTTAGTCAGTTTCTGTAATTCTTTGTGAAATATAGAGTTTGTTAGAAATGCATCAGGCATGTTGATGTAATAACTAAAAATATTTGTTGAAAAGGCAAAAAAATGATGCATTTCAACAAAATGAACTGGAAGGAGAATTGTATATAATAGATGAAAAACAAAAAAATGACAAATGTCATTGAGAAAAATTGTGCACTGTGATATAGTAAACGCAGTTGAACAAAAGAGTTGAGATAGGAGAGCGGATACAAGTAATCAAACGATTGCTTTTAGTCGCGCTCCTTTTTTTGAAAAATAATACAAAATGTAATAGAATAAATTGAAAATATAAAAGTTTGACAAAAGGATGAGAGATGGAAAAATGGATCAGATATTTTATGATGCAGTCGGGAGTAATCCGATCATTGCGGCTGTGAAAAGTATGGAAGATATAGAAAAATGTTGTGCAATAGAAGAGATACAGGTGATTTTTATATTATTTGGAGATGTCTGTTCGATAGACAGGATTGTAAAACGGGTGAAAGATGCCGGAAAGGTTGCGATGGTACATGTAGATCTGATCAGCGGACTCAGCCCGAAAGAAATTTCGGTAGAATATCTGCAAGAACATACAGAAGCAGATGGAATCATATCAACAAAGCCGTCACTGATCAAGAAAGCGAAAGAACTTGGAATGTATACGGTTCTCAGATATTTTCTGTTGGATTCCATGGCATTTGAGAATATCAGACAGCAACAGCATATAGTAAGACCGGATTTCATAGAAGTACTTCCGGGTGTGATGCCAAGAGTGATCAAACGGATCTGTGGTTCAGTGAAGACACCGATCATAGCAGGAGGATTGATCACAGATAAAGAAGATGTGATGTCTGCATTATCAGCCGGAGCAATTGCAGTATCATCAACCAATCATCAGGTATGGAAGATGTAATAACTGTATAAGAGAAAACAAAGTATTTAATTGCTTGAGGGAGCAATTTAAATAGAACGCATGCGAAAAAGTAACAAGTAAAATGAAACGAAAAATCAGGAGGAAATGAATATGGCAAAATATGTAATGGCATTGGATGCAGGAACTACCAGTAACAGATGTATTCTGTTTAATGAGAAAGGTGAGATGTGTAGTGTGGCACAGAGAGAATTCACACAGTATTTCCCAAAACCGGGCTGGGTAGAACATGATGCAGATGAGATCTGGGCAAGTATGCTTGGTGTTGCGGTAGAAGCAATGAATATGATCAATGCAGAAGCAGAAGATATCGCAGCAATCGGTATCACAAACCAGCGTGAGACAACAATCGTCTGGGACAAAGAGACAGGAGAACCGGTACATCATGCGATCGTATGGCAGTGCCGCAGAACATCAGAATATTGTGATTCCTTAAAAGAAAAAGGATTAACAGACAAATTCCGTGAAAAAACAGGACTGGTCATTGATGCATACTTCTCAGGAACAAAGGTAAAATGGATTCTGGATAATGTGCCGGGAGCAAGAGAAAGGGCAGAAAGAGGAGAATTGTTATTCGGTACAGTTGAAACATGGCTGATCTGGAAACTGACCAAGGGTGCAGCACATGTGACAGATTATTCGAATGCTTCTCGTACAATGTTATTTAACATCAATACACTGGAGTGGGATGATGAGATCCTTAAAGAACTGGATATTCCGAAATGTATGTTACCGGAACCAAAACCATCCAGCTGCATCTACGGAGAGGCTGATCCGTCTTATCTTGGAGGACCGATCCCAATCGCAGGAGCAGCAGGAGACCAGCAGTCAGCATTATTCGGCCAGACATGTTTTAACGCAGGAGAAGCAAAGAATACATACGGAACAGGATGTTTCCTTCTGATGAATACAGGAGAAAAACCGGTATTTTCTAAAAATGGCCTGGTTACAACCATTGCATGGGGATTAGATGGCAAAGTTAATTATGCACTGGAAGGTTCCATCTTCGTAGCAGGAGCTGCAATCCAGTGGTTAAGAGATGAACTTCGCATTATTGATTCTGCACCGGATTCTGAATATATGGCAAAGAAAGTAAAAGATACCAATGGATGTTATGTAGTACCTGCATTTACAGGACTTGGAGCACCACACTGGGATCAGTACGCAAGAGGAACTATCGTAGGAATCACACGTGGAGTAAACAAATATCACATTATCCGAGCAACGCTGGAATCACTGGCATATCAGGTAAATGATGTTCTGGTAGCAATGAAAGCGGATTCCGGAATTGATCTTGCTGCACTGAAGGTTGACGGCGGCGCAAGTGCCAACGATTTCCTGATGCAGACACAGGCGAATATCATTAACGCACCGGTAAACCGTCCGCAGTGTGTAGAGACAACGGCAATGGGAGCTGCTTATCTTGCAGGTCTTGCAGTCGGATACTGGGAAAGCAAAGAAGATGTGATCAAGAACTGGGCAATCGATCAGACATTCGAGCCTAAGATTGATGACGAGCAGAGGAGCAAGATGATCAAAGGCTGGAACAAAGCTGTAAAATCTGCTTACGGCTGGGCAAAAGAAGATTAAAAACTGAATAAAGACAGATAGAAAAAAGGGGGAACAGTTCAGATCACCATCGCCTGGGGACTTGCAGTTATGCTGCCGGCATGTATATTTGGAGCTGCATCCGGAGCATCCTTTAACCCGGCGCTGACCTTGGCACTGGCGGTCGATGGAAACTTTGCATGGTCTATGGTTCCTGGATATATTGTGGCACAATTCGCAGGTGCGTTCGTGGGTGCAGCAGTTGTATATCTTCTGTTTAAAGGACAGTTTGACGCAACAGAAGATCAGGCAACAAAACTTGGGGTATTCTGTACCGCACCATCCATTCCGAATCTTGGCCTGAATATTTTCAGTGAGGCAGTCGGAACATTTATACTTGTATTTGCAATCAAAGGAATGGCAAATGTGCCGGAACTTACAGACGGACTTGGCAAATTTATCGTATTCGGAATCATCGTTTCTATCGGTATGTCACTCGGTGGTCTGACAGGATATGCGATCAACCCGGTAAGAGATCTTGGACCACGTCTGGCTCATGCAGTACTTCCAATCAAAGGAAAAGGAAGTTCAAACTGGGGATACGGTATCGTAACTTTAGTAGGACCGATAATTGGAGCTGTCGCTGCGGTATTGCTTTATGGTGCCATTCCGTGGTAGAATAATAAAAAAATAGAATAAGAGGCGTGAGAGAAGAGAGCCTGGCAGGATAACCGCATATTCGTGATGCGTTTACTTGTCAGGCTCTTTTTTCAAAAGCCTACGGGTATCAGAAGTGATGCCTGGGATATGGAAGACATATAGAAGGAGAGATGGAACATGTATGATGTGATGATAATCGGAAGTGGAGTATCCGGTTCAGCGGCTGCAAGAGAATTGTCCCGCTATAAAGCAAAAATCTGTGTATTGGAAAAAGAAGAAGATGTCTGCTGTGGAACGTCAAAAGCCAATAGTGGAATTGTGCACGCAGGATATGATGCAAAAGAGGGTTCACTGATGGCTAAGTTAAACGTCCGCGGTAATGCAATGATGGAACAGTTATCTAAAGATCTTGACTTTCCATTCAAAAGAATCGGTTCACTTGTGATCTGTCTGCGTGAAGAGGATATGGACAAATTACAGGCATTATACGACAGAGGTGTGGCAAATGGTGTATCGGGACTTCAGATTCTTAATAGAGAAGAAGTACTTGAGATGGAGCCGAACATTGCAGACAATGTATATGCGGCACTCTATGCGCCGACAGCCGGAATTGTATGTCCATTCGGATTAAATATTGCGATGGCAGAAAATGCCTGTGAAAATGGTGTAGAATTTAAGTTTGATACAGAAGTAAAAGAACTGAAAAAGACGGAAGATATCTGGGAAGTCCACACGAATCAGGGCGTTTTCAAGACAAAATATGTGGTGAATGCAGCTGGTGTGTATGCAGATAAATTCCACAATATGGTCAGTGAAAAGAAAATCCACATAACACCGAGAAGAGGAGACTACTGTCTGCTGGATAAAACTGCAGGCGGACATGTAAAGAGAACAATCTTTGCACTTCCGAACGAATTCGGAAAGGGAATTCTTGTATCGCCGACAGCACATGGCAATCTGCTCCTTGGACCGACAGCAATCGATATTGAAGAAAAAGAAGGAACCAATACAACAAGAGAGGGACTTGATCAGGTACTTACAAAAGCAGGGCAGAATGTAAAAAATATTCCGATGCGTCAGGTCATTACATCATTTGCCGGACTTCGCGCACATGAAGACGGACATGAATTTATCATAGAAGAATTAGAAGATGCGAAGGGATTCATTGACTGTGCAGGTATTGAATCTCCAGGACTTACCAGCAGTCCGGCAATCGGAGAGATGGTTGCGGGAATTTTGAAAGAAAAGCTTCATCTGGAAGAAAAAGAAAATTTCATTGCTACAAGAAAAGGAATCCTGGATCCAAACACTCTGAGTAAAGAAGAAAGAGTGAAATTAATCAAAGAGAAACCGGCATACGGTAATATTATCTGTCGTTGTGAGATGATCACGGAAGGTGAAATTATCGATGCGATCCATAGACCACTCGGAGCAAAGTCGTTAGACGGTGTAAAACGCAGAACAAGAGCAGGTATGGGACGGTGCCAGGCCGGTTTCTGTTCCCCTAGAACGATGGAAATCCTTGCAAGAGAACTGGAAATCCCAATGTCAGAGATCACAAAGTCTGGCGGGAAATCAAGGATCATTGTAGGAGTGAATAAGGAGGACATCTGATTATGAAAACATACGATATAGTAATCATCGGCGGCGGTCCGGCCGGACTTGCGGCAGCCGTATCAGCAAGAGAAAATGGAATCCAGGATATCCTGATCCTGGAAAGAGATAAAGAACTTGGGGGAATCCTGAATCAGTGTATTCATAATGGTTTCGGCCTTCATACATTTAAAGAAGAACTTACCGGACCGGAATATGCCGGAAGATTCATCAAACAGGTGAAGGATCTTGGCATCGAATATAAATTGCATACGATGGTAATGGACATCAGTTCGGATAAAATCGTAACCGCAATGAATCGTGAAGAAGGATTATTTGAAATACAGGCAGGGGCAGTGATCCTGGCCATGGGATGCCGTGAGCGTTCCAGAGGAGCACTGAATATTCCGGGTTACCGTCCGGCGGGAATCTATTCTGCAGGAACAGCACAGCGTCTGGTCAATATGGAAGGATATATGCCGGGAAGAGAAGTCGTGATCTTAGGCTCCGGTGACATTGGACTGATCATGGCAAGACGTATGACACTGGAAGGTGCGAAGGTTAAAGTTGTGGCAGAACTGATGCCGTATTCCGGTGGATTAAAACGTAATATCGTGCAGTGTCTGGATGATTATGATATTCCATTGAAATTGAGCCACACGGTTGTGGATATCAAAGGAAAAGAAAGAGTTGAAGGGATCACGCTGGCAGAAGTAGACAGCAAAGGAAAACCGATCCCGGGAACAGAGGAAGAATACACCTGTGATACATTATTACTTTCCTGTGGGCTGATCCCGGAAAATGAGATTTCCAGAGGTATGGGCGTAGATATGAATCCGGTAACTTCAGGACCGAAGGTCAATGAAAGTCTCGAGACGAATATCGAAGGCGTATTCGCCTGTGGAAATGTACTGCATGTACATGATCTGGTGGATTTTGTATCAGAGGAAGCAAAGACTGCAGGACGAAATGCAGCAGAATATGTGAAGAACTTACAGTCAGATACAGACGATGAGGAAAAGAGCAGTAAGGAAGATACAGCAGATATTACACTGAATCCGGTAGAAGGCGTACGCTATACAGTTCCAAGTACGATTAATCCGGCTCATATGGATGAAAACATTACTGTGCGCTTCCGTGTAGGCGGTGTATATAAGAACTGCTATGTAAGCGCATATTTTGACGATGAACGGGTGATACATAAAAAACGTCCGGTTGTTGCGCCGGGAGAGATGGAACAGATTAAGCTTACAAAAGAACAGCTTATGAAGTATCCGGATCTGAAGACGATTACAGTAAAGATAGAGGAGGCGTAGAGGATGGAAACAGTAACAATAAGAGAACTGACATGTATCGGCTGTCCGATGGGCTGCCCTCTGACCGTGACAATGGAAGCAGGTGAAGTGATCAGTGTAACAGGAAATACCTGTAAACGTGGAGACATCTATGCAAGAAAAGAAGTAACCAATCCGACCAGAATTGTGACTTCGACGGTAAGAGTAACCGGAGGAGATGCAGATATGGTATCGGTGAAGACAAAAGAAGATATTCCGAAAGACCAAATTTTTGCCTGTATTCGTGCAATGAAAGGAATTACTGTACCGGCACCTGTACATATCGGAGATGTGGTTTTGCATGATGTAGCGCACACTGGGGTGGATGTGATTGCCACAAAAAATGTAGAGATTTAAAGATATCTTTTTTTTCTTTCACAATACACAGGAAAACTCATGTAAATTCCATTGACAACTTTTCTCTAACATACTATCATTAAAACAGTATGTTTTCCTGAAAGATCCACCCGAATATGGCGGATCTCGTTCGGGAAATGGTATAGTCAGACAAAGGAGAAACACAAGATCATGACAATATCCATGATAGGAATTGATCACGACAGAGCACCCGTAGATATTCGGGCTCTGTTTGCGTTTACAAAGAAAAATGCGGGAGAAGCAATGGAACGACTTAAAGAGACGGCAGGAATTTATGGCTGTATCATTTTGTCGACCTGCAACCGACTTGAAATATGGACCAGTCACGAAGAAGAACAGGAAATTTCCATGTATGAGTGTCTGTGCCGTCTGAAGGGGATACAGGATACTTCTTACGAAAAATATTTTATCACACGTAAAGATAAAGAAGCTGTAGAGCATCTTTTTTATCTTGCCGGAGGACTGAAATCTCAGATTCTCGGTGAAGATCAGATTCTGACGCAGATTAAGGATGCTCTCAATCTTGCACGTGAACATTTTACAACAGACAGTGTGCTGGAAGTACTGTTTCGTATGGCTGTAACCGCCGGAAAGAAGATCAAGACAGAAGCGCCTCTTGCACATGGGAACCCTTCTGTTATTCATCAGGCAGTCAGCCATTTGAAAGAACAGGGGTATGATATGCATGGCAAAACATGTATGGTCATCGGAAATGGTGAGATGGGGAAAGTGGCTGCCCAGGCACTGCGGGAAGCAGGTGCAGATGTGACAGTGACCATCCGTCAGTACAGAAGCGGAGTTGTGAATATTCCGCTGGGCTGCAAGCGTATTAATTACGGTGACAGAATGGAGTATATGCCACAGTGTGATCTTGTAGTAAGTGCAACTGCAAGCCCGAATTTTACATTAAAAGAAGAATTGTTCTATAATGTTCTTACTGAAATTACTGGTGTTAATGTAAAAAATGAAGGAGATTTATTTAGTATCATTGCAGAGCTTTCAACTACCAAGAAAAAATATGATAAAATAGCATATGCATTAGATGAGGTAAATCGCAAAGGGTATGGAATTGTAACTCCTTCTATGGATGAACTTATTTTAGAAGAACCTGAAATGGTAAAACAAGGTTCAAGATTTGGTGTTAAACTAAAGGCCACAGCTCCTTCTATACATTTAATAAAAACAAATGTAGAAACAGAAGTTTCTCCTATTGTTGGCTCTGAAAAACAATCAGAAGAGCTTGTGAATTATTTACTTTCTGGTTTTGAAAGTGATCCAAAGAAAATTTGGGAATCTAATATATTTGGTAAAAGTTTGCATGAACTTGTAAATGAAGGATTACAAACAAAACTTTCAAAAATGC
>OLQB01002759.1_pt1 | contig 11095 bp, 9 predicted proteins | sample 1672681 | NCBI WGS metagenome assembly OLQB01 (sample SAMEA3136713, study PRJEB25190) | human gut metagenome | reverse complement strand
TCGCTCAGCTTCTTGGAGTCGTTGATGCCGTAGACCGGAGCCTCGGGGTCAAGGATGCAGGCGGCCACACAGACCGGGCCGCACAGCGGGCCGCGGCCCGCCTCGTCTACGCCCGCAAAACAGCCGTACTTTGCCCGGATGTCGGCATCGTAGGCGTAGAGCGGCGCGGAGATCTCCTCATCCGTCCGGCGCTTCATTCCTCGTCCTCCTCGGCAAAGTCGGCCATGTCGTCCCGCTGCGGCGGGCGTTCGAGGGAGATGCGGCCCCACTTGCAGGCGCGGAACTCATCCACCAGCATCACGGCACAGCGCTCGGTGTTCACCTCGCCGCCCCGCACCAGCAGACCGCGCTTGCGGCCGATGGCCTCCATCAGCTCGTAGGGCGGCAGAGCCAGCGTCTCGGCGTCCAGCTTGTAGCGCTGGGCCACGAGGTCGGGATAGTTGCGGCGCACCTCATCCAAAAGGTTCATGGCCAGCTCCTCGACATCAAGGATGTCATCCTTGATGGAGCCGATGAAGGCCAGATTCGAGGCGATGGTCTTGGAATCAAACTTCTTCCAGAGCACACCGGGCATATCCAGCAGGTCGAACTTTTCGGTGCTGACCCACTGCTTGCCCTTGGTCACGCCGGGACGGTCAGCCGCCTTGGCGCGGGCAGAGCCTGCGAAGGTATTGATGAAGGTGGATTTGCCCACATTAGGGATGCCGCAGAGCATGACCTGCGTCTTGGCACCGGCCATGCCGCGGTTCTGGCGGCGTGCCAGCAGGCCGGACAGTTCCTTTTCGATCGCGGCCTTGACGGCGTTCGTGCCGCCTTTCTGCTTGGCGCTGATGGCGACACAGCCCGCATCCGCCTCGTGGAAGTAGCGTATCCACTCTTCCGTCACGGCGGGGTCGGCGAGGTCCGCTTTATTCAACGCATAGAGCTTGGGCTTGCGGGCCGTGATGCGCTCGATCTCCGGGTTGAGGCTGGACAGCGGGATGCGGGCGTCCAGCAGTACAAGGCTGGCGTCAACATGCTGGATCTCCTGCTCCATCATCCGCAGAGTCTTGGCCATATGGCCCGGGAACCACTGGATGGCATATTGGTTTGCAAACCGGGTGTCCTGATTGTTCATTTTACTACTCCAAAATCCGAAAAGGGCAAAAAGCAGAGCAGCACTTTGCCCAGTATATCCTGTTCGTCGATGCAGCCGACATAGCTCGAGCGGCTGTCCAGCGAGGCGTTGCGGTTGTCTCCCATCACGAACACCGTCCCCTCAGGCACAGTGTACGGGAACTCCACATCATAGCCCAGATAGGTCGGCTCTGCGATGTAATCCTCTTCCAGCACCTTTCCATTGACCTCTACCGCTCCGGTGGCATAGTCGATGGAGATGGTGTCGCCGCCTTTGGCGATGACACGCTTGACCAGGGGGCGGCCATAGCTGGTGTAGCTGTCCACGATGACCACATCGCCCCGCTGAGGCTCATAGCCTGCGCCCCAGACGACGAGTTTATCGCCGTTTTCCAGCGTAGGCACCATCGACTCGCCGTCCACCTGAATGATACGGAAGAAAAAGGAAAACACCAGCACCAGCACCAGCGCCGCCGAAATAAGCGCTTCGTACCATTCCAGCAGGCCCTGACCACGGACAGCAGGCTGTGACTGTTCCATATCCGATGCACCTCTTTATCCGGGCTTCTGCCCGTTTTTATTTTCTCTGTCTCTGCTCCAAAAGCGCCGTATAACAGAAAAAAGGGGACAAACGAGTTGTCCCCTTTTCTCCCGCTTTGAAACGGGGAATCATCAAATATCGCTCTTGACCTTGGCAGCCTTGCCGGTACGACCACGCAGGTAGAACAGCTTTGCGCGGCGGACCTTGCCCTTACGGACAACAGTGACCTTCTCGACGAAGGGGCTGTTGATGGGGAAGACACGCTCGATGCCGACGCCGTAGGAAACGCGGCGAACGGTAAAGGTCTCTGCGACGCCGCCGTGCTTCTTAGCAATGACGGTACCCTCGAAAGCCTGGATACGCTCGCGCTCGCCTTCCTTGATACGAACATCAACGCGGACGGTATCGCCGACGTTGAACTGGGGCTTCTCAGCCTTGATGCTGCCTTCAGAAATAATCTTCAGTGCGTCCATTTTTGAATCCTCCATTTGTTTTTAGACGTTCATGCACGGCATAGCCGTCAGAGGACCGCCCGTTTAATGATAAATACTTGTCATTAACCCCGCTGTGGTCTCAGCGGACACTAACGCCTTAATAGGATAGCACAAACCGCCCGTAAAAGCAAGCGTTTCGAGCAAATTTATGCAAAAATTTTCGCACTGGCTTTGATAGACCGTTCTTACTCGAACTTCTGCTTGTCTGCCGTCAGAAATTCGGTGCGCAGGATAGAGGCGGTTGCCGCCGGGACGCTGAATTTTGCTTCCAGCGCCGCCGTCAGCAGCGAGGGGTTCAGGTTCAGGTCCTGCGAGGCAGGCAGGCAGACCGCAAAGCTTACGCTCTCCCCTTCCGTCTCAAGCTCGAGAGTGGGGACATACTCCTTCATCTCGACCATCCTGACGCCGCGCTTGCTCTTTTTCTCCACCGGCACGCTGTCGAGGGCATTGTACTGCGCAAGCTTTTCCGCGGCGTCCACCGGGTAGCGGATGCGGTAGCAGGCGTAAGCGATGGCGTCGGCCTTCATCTTCACCGGTTCCACGCGGTAGACCTCGATTCCGGCAGGCATGATAGCGTTCAGCGCCGTCTGCCACTGGGCAAAATCGGGGTTTTCGGCCTCGGTCTTGACATCCACGCACTCGCACTGGCTCTCCTGCCCCAGCGAGAGCGGGCAGGCAAAAGTCATATAGATGTGGGGATTAAAGCCCAGCGTATGCCATACCGGCAGGCCGCTGCGCTTGAGCACCCGCTGCATCACCCGCTGCATATCCAGCAGGGAGATGTAGGAGGCTTCGTTCATCTTCTTAAACGAGATCCTTACTGTAATCAAAGCACGGTCCTCCTAACAGATGGTTTGCGCCGCAGCCGTGGCAGGCACGGTTGCAGGGCTGAGTGGTCTGAGCCGCGAGGGCCTTGTTGTACTCCCGCACCAGATATTCGTGGGTGACGCCGTAGTCCATGTGGCTCCACGGGGTCACTTCGTCCAGACCGATCGCGCGCTGGCAGTAGAACTTGGGGTCAATGCCCATGTCCTCGAAGACCTGCATCCAGGTGTCGTACTTGAAGCACTCTTCCCAGCCGTCAAAATAGCAGCCGCGCTTGTAGGCCTCGAGGATGACGGGAGCCAAGCGGCGGTCGCCCTTGGCAAAGACGCCCTCGAGGAAGCTGGTGGTGCTGTCGTGGTAGTTGACCTTGATTTTGCGGCTGTGGACGCTTTCGAGCAGGTGCTTCTGCTTGGCCTGCAGCATCTCTTCGGTATCCATCGGGACGAACTGGAAAGGGGTGTGGGGCTTCGGCACGAAGCAGGCGCAGCTGATGGTCACCTGCACGCCGCGGCCCTTGGCGTGCTTGGGATTGGAGTAGAACAAATCGACCACTTTCTGAGCGGTCTCGGCGATGCCCTCGATGTCCTCCATCGTCTCGGTGGGAAGGCCCATCATGAAGTAGAGCTTGACGGAGGTGTAGCCGTTGGCAAAGGCCAGCGAGCAGGTCTTTTCGATTTCGTCCCAGGTGACGTTCTTATTGATGACGTCGCGCAGGCGCTGGGTCCCGGCCTCAGCGGCAAAGGTCAGGCCGCTTTTGCGCACCCTGGTGGTTTTTTCAATGAGGCTCTGGGAGAAGTTGTCCATTCGCAGAGAGGGCAGCGACAGGCTGACGTGCTCTTTCGGCGCCCACTCGTTCAAATCGTCCAGCAGCTCTTCGAGCTGGCTGTGGTCAGAGGTGGACAGGCTGGAAAGGCTCAGCTCCTCGTAGCCGGTGTTGGCGCAGAGGTCCTGTGCGGCCTTGTTCAGCAGGCTGGCGTCGCGCTGGCGCATGGGGCGGTAGAGGAAGCCTGCCTGACAGAACCGACAGCCGCGCACACAGCCGCGCAGCACCTCGACGCTGGCGCGGTCCTGGATGGCACCCACCATCGGGACGACGAAGTTGGTCGGGGGCGCAAAGTCGTTCAGGTTCTTGATGATGGCCTTGGTGATGACCGCCGGGATGCCCGGCTCGTTGGGGGTGATGGACTTGACGCGGCCATCCTCGTAGTATTCGATGTCGTAGAAAGCCGGGATATAGACGCCGGGGATCCTGGCGATGCGGAGCAGCAGCTCTTTCTTGGAGACGCCGCCCTCTTTCTTGGCCTTTTCGATTTCGGCGCAGATGCCGGGCAGCTGGTTTTCGCCCTCGCCCAGCTGGACGACGTCGAAGAAGTCGGCGATGGGCTCGGAGTTGCAGGCACAGGGGCCGCCCGCCACGATGAGGGGCCAGCTCTCGTCGCGGTCTTTCGAATAGAACGGGATGCCCGCCAGATCCAGCATGGCGAGGATGTTGGTGTAGGACAGCTCATATTGGAGCGTAAAGCCCACAGCGTCGAAAGCCGTGAGGGGGTCTTTGCTCTCCATCGTGTAGAGGGGCAGGCTCAGGCGCTCCATCTCAGCCTTCATATCCAGCCACGGCATAAAGGCGCGCTCACACCACCAGTTTTCGTGGCTGTTCAGCAGCTCGTAGAGGATTTTTTCGCCCAGAAAGGACATACCCACTTCGTAGGTGTCCGGGAAACAGAACGCGAAGCGGACGTCTACCTCGTCTTTATTTTTATAGACGCTGCCCGGTTCGCCGCCGGTGTAACGGCCCGGCTTCTGCACCCGGGACAGCGCTTCTTTCAGTTTCGGATCAAACATCAAGTTCCTCCATTTAACAACACGGATTGCATATTTATATATTCTACCCTATTTGGGCGAAGATTGCAACAGACATCTCAGCATTTGAGCTCCATCCAGCGGTGGGATAGGCAGAAGGTTGAACGCCCCGGTGAGCAGATTGGCCGCAAGGAACGCACTGCCCCGGATGGTTGCACACTGCTCCATCCTCATTGCCCAGATGGCGGCCAAGAGGCCATTCATGCCCGGCCCAGCGGCAGCGAGCAGAAAGTTCTGCCCCCGGGTGAGGGTCTGCCCCCATGTCCGCATACAGAAACCGGTCATGGTCACTTCGATGACGGGAAAACGCCGGAACAGGAGCAGATAGACAAAGATATGACCTATTTCGTGGAGGATGGCGGCGCACAGACCGATGCGCAGGAAGCCGCTGGCGTCGAACCAGAGCAGCAGATACAGCGCCCCGCAGAGCAGCAGCGGGTCACGGAACACCAGCGGCCCCAGCCGGACGAGCCGCCTCATGGCAGGCCCAGCAGAGCCCCCGCATCATAGCGGACGCCCTGTTCCAGAAGCTCAAAATGAAGGTGCGCCCCGGTGGAGCGCCCCGTCTCCCCCGCTGTCCCCAGCGGCTGACCTGCCTGCACCACCTCTCCGGCCCGAACGAAGAGGTATTGCAGATGGGCGTAAAGCGTCTCCTGCCCGCCGCTGTGGCTCAGGCAGAGGTAGTTGCCGTAGGTCGCGCTCCGCCGGGCGGCAATGACGACGCCGTTCATTGCGGCCAGCACCAGCGTACCTTCCGAACATGCAAGGTCAGTGCCGCGATGGAACGTCTCTTCGCCGGTGATGGGGTCGGTGCGCCAGCCGTAGGCGTCTGAGACCCGCCATGCCGTCGTACCCAGCGGGAACCAGGCCGTCTGCGCGGGCCTTACCCGTTTCAGCGAACAGCCCTCGGGCGCGGCTTTTGCGGCACAGGCCCGCAGAGCGGCCACGCAGAACAGGACCGCGCAGAACACCGCAAAAATCACCCATCCCTTTGTTTTATGCTGTCTTGTCCCCATCGGCGTCCCTCCTGTTTCCTGTACTGTATGCGGCAGGACAATATAAAATGCCGCCGGCCTTGCGGGCCAGCGGCATCGGGGATTATTTCAGGAAGTGCTCGAGCAGGCGGCTCAGCAGACCGGTGCGTCGGGGGCGGCTCTCGGTGACGACGATGGGCATCGGGGCGGGAGCGGCCTTTTCCGGCTGTACTGGCTGTTTTTCCGGTTCTACGGGTTGAGGTACTGCCTTTGCCGGTGCGGCAGGCTTTTCCGGAGCCTTGACGGGCTGGGGCTTCGGCGTCTCGACAACGGAGGCCGGTGCAGGCGCTTTGTCGCGGGCCGTCCAGTCGTCGCGGAGAAGGTCGTACATTCCCATCTGGCTGTTCACCAGCGGCTCACCGGGGGCGGGCTTGACTTTCTGGTAGCTGCCGTCCGGCTGCATCTCGCGGGCGTTGACGTTGTCGCTGAGCTGGAGGCGGAGGATACTGTCCAGCTTCTCCTTCAGCACGGGGTCTTCTACCCGGACGCCGACTTCCACGCGGCACTCGGTGTTGCGGGTGAGAAAGTCGCCGGATGCGATATAGATGCGGGTGTTCACGCCGTCATAGAAGCTGTAGATTCGGCCATGCTCGAGGTAGCGGCCCACGAGGCTGCGGATGTGAAGGTTTTCGGTCTTGCCCGGCACACCGGCGCGGACGCAGCAGATGCCGCGGACAATGAGCTTGATCTCAACGCCCGCCTGGGACGCCTGGCGCAGCTTGTCAATGACCTCACGCTCCGTGACGGAGTTGACCTTGAAGCAGAGGTACCCCTCTGGCCCTTTGGCGATCTGCTCGTCGATGAGCGCTAAGATACGGGGCTTCAGGCCGTAGGGGGCCACCCAGAGGGTCTGATAGCTGCCCTCCAGATTGTCCGTGAGCATGTTGCGGAAGAACGCCGCGCCGTCGGCCCCGATGCTGGGGGAGGCCGTCATCACGCTCAGGTCCGTGTAGAGGGCGCTGGTCTTTTCGTTGTAGTTGCCGGTGCCCACCTGGGTGATGTAGTGGGTGCCCTTTTTGTCCTGGAGGGTGATGAGACAGAGCTTGCTGTGGCACTTGAAGTTTTCCATGCCGTAGATGACCTTGCACCCGGCCTCCTCCAGCATCTTGGACCAGGCGATGTTATTGGCCTCGTCAAACCGGGCGCGAAGCTCCATGAGGGCCACGACCTCTTTCCCGTTCTCCGCCGCCCGGCATAAGATCCGGGCGATCTTTGACGTGGAGGCCAGGCGGTAGATCGTGATCTTGATGGATTTCACGTCCGGCCGCTCCGCGGCCTCCTCCAGAAGCTTCAGGAAGGGGTCGATGCTGTCGAAGGGGAAGAAGAGCAGGCGGTCTTTCCGCTGGATCTGCTCGATCATGCTCTCCTGCCGGCTCAGATCCTCCGGCCAGCGGGGGGTGTAGGGCTGGTAGGTCAGGGAGCGGCGCAGGTCCTCCGGCAGGGCGTTTTCCAGGCCGTAGACGTAGCCCATGGCCAAGGGGGCACTGTCGCAGTAGATCTGATGGGTCTGGACCTGGATGCTCTCTCCCAGCAGACGCAGCAGCTCCTGCGAGGGGCGGCGGTCCATCTCCAGGCGGACGATGGCCTGGTTGGCCCGTTTTTTCAGCATCTGGGTCATCATGGTCCGGAAATCCCGGTCGCTGTCCTCAAATTTTTCCCGGTCGAAGCTCAGGTCGGCGTTGCGGGTGGCGCTGATGACGCAGAGCTCCTCCACCGTGTATTTTTTGAAGAGGGTCGGCGTCCAGTGGCATACGATCGTCTCCAGCCGCAGGAACCGCCCGCGGCTTTCCGGCAGCGGGAAGATCGGCGGCAGGGACGCCGGGCAGGGGACAAAGCCCAGCGCCGCCTTGCCGCTCTTGCTCCGCAGCAGGGCCGTGATATACAGCGCCTTGTTGTCCAGGCGCGGGCTGGGGTGGCGCTGCCCCACGATCTGGGGGGAGAGCACGGGCAGGACGACGGCCCGGAAGTAGTCATCCACCTGGGCCTGCTCCTCCGCAGTCAGGTCGTCGTAGCTCAGGTCCTGCTTGTTGACGATCTTCACGATGGCTTCTTTGATCATGGTTTCAATTCTCCTTCAAAAAGTTTTCCAGCATGGTTTTGCCGTTCGGTGTCATAATGGATTCGGGATGAAACTGAACCCCGTAGATGGGATAGTCTGTGTGCTGCACGGCCATGATCTCGCCGTCGTCTGTGACGGCGGTGACTTTCAGGCAGTCCGGCATGGTGGCGGCGTCGGCCGCGAGGGAATGGTAGCGCGCGACGGGCGCGGTCTTGGGGCAGTTTTGGAAGAGCCGCGAGCTCGTGTCGAAGTGGACGAGCGACTGCTTACCGTGCATTAGCTCTTTAGCATAGGTCACGGTCGCACCGAAGGCGGCACAGATGGCCTGATGCCCGAGGCATACGCCGAGCGTCGGGATGCGGGGCGAGAGCGTCTTCACAACGTCGATGAGAACGCCTGCGTCTTCGGACCGCCCGGGGCCGGGGGAGAGGATGATGCGCGCGGGATGCAGCGCGTCGATCTCTTCGATGCGCAACTCATCGTTACGGATGACGCGGATGTCTGGATCGATCGCGCCAACGAGCTGGTAGAGGTTATAGGAAAAGCTGTCGTAATTGTCGATCAAAAGGATCATAGGTCTTCCTCCTGCGCAAGCGTCAAGGCGCTGACCACGGCCTTCGTCTTGTTGATGCATTCCTGATACTCTGTTTCGGGGACGGAATCTGCCACGATGCCCGCGCCGCTGCGGACGAACACGCGCCCGTTTTTCTTGTAGGCGATGCGGATGGCGATGCAGGTGTCCATGTTGCCGGTGAAGTCGATGTAGCCGATGGCCCCGCCGTAAATGCCGCGCTTGTTGTTCTCAAGCTCACCGATGAGCTGGCAGGCGCGGATCTTCGGCGCGCCGGAGAGCGTTCCGGCGGGGAGCACGGCCTCAATGGCGTCAAGCGCGTCGCGGTCATCGCGAATCTCGCCGCGCACGGTGGAGCCGATGTGCATCACGTGGGAGTAGCGCTCGATGGAATGCAGCTTTTCGACCTGCACCGTGCCGAATTTGCTGACCTTGCCGAGGTCGTTGCGCCCGAGGTCGACGAGCATATTGTGCTAGGCAAGCTCCTTTTCGTCGTGCAGGAGGCTCTCTTCAAGCGTCTTGTCCTCCTCGTCCGTTTTGCCGCACGGACGGGTCCCCGCGAGGGGAAAGGTGTGCAGCACGCCGTCTTTGAGCTTGACGAGCGTTTCGGGCGACGCGCCCGCGACCTCAACGTCGGTGCCGGAAAAGTAGAACATGTACGGCGAGGGATTGATGGTGCGCAGCACGCGGTAGGTATCGAGCAGGCTCCCCTCGAACGGTGCGCTCAGGCGGTTCGAGAGTACGATCTGAAAGATATCGCCCTCGCGGATGTGGTGCTTGGCGGTTTCGACCATCGCGCAGAACTGCTCTTTGGAGAAGAGCGGCGTGACTTCGCCGAGGAGCCGCCCCGGCGCTTCCTGCTTCTTTTCGCCGGTTTTGAGGAGCGAGACGAGCTGCTCAAGCTCGAGCTTTGCCTTGTTGTAGCCGACCTCGACGTCGCTGAGCGCCATGTTGACGATGAGCACGATCTTCTGCCGCACATGATCGAAGGCGATGACCTTGTCAAAGAGCATCAGATCGACATCCTTGAAGCTGTCCTCGTCCTGCTCGCCGCAGCGGACGCACTCGCGCAGGATGTAGCCGTCCCCGGTCTCCGTCGGCTCCTGCCGCTCGGTCTCCTCCATATCGCTGTGGGCGACAAATATCTCGTCCCCGCCGATGTAGCGGTAGCAGTAGGTGGAGAACTGACCGTAGTTTCCGCCGGTGGCATCGTAGCCGCCGATGTCCTTGCCGTAGGCGAGCGTAAAGCGGAGGTAAAGCACGTCGCCGTCCTGCAGATACCGCTGGGACATGCCCTTGGGAGCGTATACCGATCCGTTGATGGAGTACATCCAGCCGGAGCCGCGCGTGAAGTCAAATTCGCCTAGACTGTCGCTCGAGCGCTTCACGTTTCCGGCGCCGTCGTACATGATGCCGATGCCGTCGCGCTCTACCGTCGTCCACAGCCGTTCAGGGACCGTGCCAACGTTGATCGAGCCGGAATCCAGACTGCGGATGTAAAAGCCGATCTTTTCCGTGCCGTTATAATTGACGTTATAGCCATATTCCGGCAGCACCTTGAGAACGAGCGAGGAGATCGGCACGTCCTGCTGCACGGGTACGTCGTATATCACGTCCAGCACGCCCATGCCGACGGTCGTGGCGTCGATGACGATGGTGGCTTTGCCGATCTCGTCGCCGGTGTCGATGGCGTTGTAAGTGAGAAGGTATTCTTTGTATCTTGCCGAGCAGCCGTCCTCGTCCCAGGCGGTGATGGAGATCGTATAGGTGGCCACATCGCCGCGGTTCGGGCGTTCGAGCCACAGATCGAAGACGTAGCCGTCGTTTGTGTAGCGGACGACATCGCCGTAGCCGTCACGGACGACCACAGTCATATTCTTGCTCGGCGTGAGGCGTTTGCCGGTGTGCGTGTCCGTCACATTCGGTTCAAAGCTGAAATTGTGGTTGCTTGTCACAAGCGGCCAGCTGCTCTCGTCCGGCGCGGCCATGGTGATCGACGGGGGATAATGGCCGGTCTCGGGGGTATCTTTGTCCGCCTTCTGGATGTACTGGATAGGGTAGCGCTTGGAATCGAGCGCTTTTCCGTTCTGGCGGAGCGTGATGGTTATGTAGTTCTTGCCGAACTGGAGCGGCGCTTTGTAGTCCTGCCGGCCGTTCACATAGAGGATGCTGCCGTTGCCCGTGTCCTTCTCATGGCGGAAGCGGACTTCGAGCGAGAGGCCCGTGCCGCCCTCGGCGCGCGCATGGAACGCGAGCATCCCGTCCGTCAGATCGGCGGGCGATACGGGCACGCCCGTATACTGGCCGAGATCCGTGACGATGTACACTCCTTCGGGCGTATCGTCCCCGCCGTCGTCGCCGGTGTTGCCGCCGGGATTGTCGCCCGAGCCGTGGCCGCCGTCATCGCCGCCGGTATTGTCGCCGGGGGTATCCTTCCCATCGCCGGGATCGGAGGGGCGGCTCGTCGTTCCGGGCGTCGGGCTGGGGCCGTCGGGTCCATCCGGATCGTCGGGCGCGGAGGACGGATCCGGAGATTTTTCCGGGACTGAATGGCTTTTGCCGTTTCCGTTGCACCTTTGCCGCCATTTAGGAATG
>OLQB01002749.1_pt1 | contig 11146 bp, 9 predicted proteins | sample 1672681 | NCBI WGS metagenome assembly OLQB01 (sample SAMEA3136713, study PRJEB25190) | human gut metagenome | reverse complement strand
GGGAAAGTATTCGCATTCCCTGTTGCAGAAGAAAGCATAATGCCTGCCCTTCCAGTCCCTGTCCATAGAGCCGCCTCCTGAACCATCACGATAAAAATAAGGCCTCCGCTACGATAAGGAAGAGTAGATGGCACCAGGCGGAAAAGCAAGACGTACATCTCTTCACGACTGGCAAAAAATCTCCACGGTATTGCCCCAGCGCCCGTTTTGCGCTATTCAGAACGGTAATTGTGGGATCTGGAGGGGGTCCCTCCGTTTTTAACCGAGCGCGGCGTACCGGGGAAACCACCGGATAGCCGGGCTATCCAGGGAATCAGAGGTACGGGTGCCTGAGGCGCCGCGGCAGCGGTCCCGGTCAGAATGCTTTCCGCATCCTCTTCAAGGAGTTTGTCATGAGGTTCTTCTTCGTTCTTCTGGCTGCCCTTTCATTTGTCTGGGCAGGGAACGCACAGGCTAGGGACATGAAAGAAGCCACGGCTATGACCAAAAAGCCCATCACCATTGAAGCGACAGGCGGCAATCCGTACTTCAATGTGGTCTTCAACCACAAATCGCACGCCAGAATCAGCTGCCGCGTCTGCCACCACGAGGAAGGAAGCGAAGGGTATTACGTGTCCTGCACGGAATGTCATGACGCGGCCGGCGCGCATTCCAATGACCCGATGAGCGCCTTCCAGGCCTTCCATTACACCGGCAAGGCCGGAAGCGGAACCTCCTGCCTCGGCTGCCACAAGAAACTCCTTGAACAGAATCCCGAAAAGTATGCCGCCTTCCGCGGATGCCGTCCCTGCCACGCTTCCACCTCCGGCAGAGAACAGATAAAGCTCGACCTCACCGCCGCGCAGGCGAAGGCCGAGGCCGAACACCTCGAGAGCCAGGCCAGGGCCGCAGCCGCAGCCCTGACAGCTGCCCAGATCAGGGCTGACAGCGCGAAGGCAGAAGCCGAGACCGCCAGAAACAAGGCGGATGCCGATGCAAAGGCCGCGGCCGACTACAAGGCAAACAGGGCGAAAGCCGATCTGGCCGCCGCCATGGCCAAGCCCGAACCCAAGGCCGCACCCGCTGAAACCAAGGCTGAGGCGAAGGCTGAAAAGGCCGCTCCGGCTGAAAACGCGGCTGAGAAAAAGACTGAAAAAACCGCTCCCGCCGGAGCAAAGGATGCAAAGCCCGAGCAGAAGCCGGTCAGCGGAAATCAGCAGATGCAGAAGGACGCCAAGAAGGTGAAGGCGCCCCAGCATGGCGAAACCAAAGCCCAGTAACCGTTTTTCTTTCTGACGTGCAGGCGCGCCGGTCCCGGAAAGATCGGCGCGCCTTTCTGTTTTCTCCGTCTTCTGCTTGCACATCATCACGTCCTGGATCATTCTTGGGGGAAGCTTTGGCTGAAGACTTCAGGAGGAAGACATGGCCCGCAAATTATCCGACGCCGGACCTCTGGAAAAATTCATCGCCCTTTTTGACCTTCTTCTGACAGAAAGGCATCCCGTCACGCTCAAAGAAATGGCCGACGAGCTCGGCTGCTCGCGCCAGACAGCTTCCCGCCTGCTCACGAAGCTTGAACTTTCGGATGTGGGACGCAAGTACCTCGAGGTCAACCGTACCCGTACGGTCACCGCCCGCTTCAAGCGCCAGCGCGGCCTCCCTACCCTCAACCTCAATGCCGAGGGATTTTTTCAGCTCATCCTCTGCCGGGACTTCATGCTTAACCTGCTCCCGGCCACCGTGCGCTCGCAGGTGGACACCACACTCAAAAGGGCAGCTGAATACGTGGACGGAAGCGTCCCCGTACCGGACGATCTGCTGGACATGGGAGAGCCCTCCAGCAAGGGGCGCGTGGACTACACACCTTTCCAGGGTCTCCTGCACACCATCATTCAGGCCCTGCAGTCGGGGAAAGTGCTCTCCATCGGCTATCAGCCCGAGCTGGACGGCGAGATAAAGCACTATTTTTTCTCACCGCTGAGGCTCAGGTCAAACAGCAGCACCATTTACGTGAGAGGCTGGCTCCTGCAGAAAGACGGGGACGGCAGCCTGAAAAAGCGCCACGACAATCCCTCGAGCCTGCCCCTGCAGCGTTTCAGAAAGGCGGAGATCACACAGTACCGGTTCGGGACGCAGGAGGCCGGTGAAAGCGCACCCGACACTTTCGGCATCATCGAGGAATCCCCCTTCACTGCGGTCATAAAGTTCCCGAAATCCGCGGCCACGTACGTGGGCGAACGCATCTGGAGCGAGGGGCAGCGCATGGAGCGCACACCCGACGGTTCGCTCATTCTCTCGCTCAAGGCGTCCAGCCGTGCGGAGATCGTGTCCTGGGTGCTGAGCTTCGGCACGAACGCCGAGCTCCTCGAACCCGCGGATCTGCGGGAAGAGCTCAGGAACATATCCCGGAATCTCAGCAAATGTTACGGGGAGAAGAAGGACTGAATCCCGGCCTCTTTTCCCCGGGCTCCGGCCCGCTATTCCTGTTCCCCGCCGCTGTCCCGGTCTTTGCCCACAGCCTCTCCGGCCATACGGGCGATACGCAGGGGCTGACGCAGGGAAAGCAGAAAGCCCAGACAGGCCAGGGACACAAAGATGGCACGTACGCGGAGCATTCCGGGGCCGGCCGTCCACACGCCGGCCGTCGGACAGGCCAGAAGCACTACGGCGAGAGCCGCGGTGAGAAGGTGCAGGGCCGCGAGGGAGGAGAGACTGGCGATCTCACTGCCGGTGTTTTCCTTTTTCATTCCCCCCCTGCGGACAGCCCAGACCTGGGCGGCCATGCAGAAGAGATCCATGATCACAAGGGCAGGCATAATACAGATCACGCCGATTTCCAGGAGGGACCAGTCAAGATACAGAGCGTTGAAAACGGACAGCAGCCCGAGAGCGACGGAAAGAAGGACGGCGAAACCGAAGTAGAAGAGACGCACGGTGCGTAATCCTCCTGTTAGCCCGCGTAATAATGCCAGAATTTAATCAGCACGGGCCACGTCGGGCCGGCCATGCAGGAAGCGACAAAAAGCAGGGCTCCGTAGAAAAGCCCGGAATAGCGGAACCACCAGTAGAGACAGACGCCGAGCACGAGCCCCACGCCGATGCAGTAGCCCGGGGAATAGGCGAAGAGCTGCAGTATGGACGGAGCCCAGGCCAGGAGGATTTCAGAGGGATCCCAGAGCCTCTGGGCGGGCTCTCCCGGGAGTACGTAATTCCCGATCCAGGTGGGGATGAAAATCATGAGCAGGGGCCAGGCCCAGTACATAATCCGTGAAAACGCGCTTTTCTTCGACATGGCTGTCCGACTTTCCTTATCGTTCTGACAACGGCCCCTTATGGCGCGTACGCGCCGAAGGGCCCGGGTCTGTGTCCGGCTGCACCAAAACCGCGGAATCCGCCGCGGAAAGCACCCGCTGGCCGCGTATGTTGGAGTCTATGCCGGAGCGTGTCAAGTGCGCAGGGGATCCGCGTCCCGCCCGCTGGCTGCCTTCTCACAAAAAAAGGGAGGCGCGCCCTGAAAAAACGCGTCTCCCCCGGAGAGATAGCTGTATTGCCGCGGAAAACTACTTCACGTTGCGGTAGCCGTCGTACTTCTTGAGCTTGCCGGTCAGTTCGGTGCAGCCGTTGATGAGATCAGCGGGAGTGGAGCCTGCCTTCAGCTTTTCGTACCAGCCCTCGGCCTTCTTGCTCAGGAGTTCTTCCTTGTCCTTGCCAAGGCGCATGACCTGCGGCTTCGCCCACAGTGTTCCGCCGTTCTCATTGCGGCCCTGCAGGAGGAACCGGATGTCGCCGGCCCTGTTGGCTGCGGCAACGGAAAGCTTCGCGTCGTTCTGATAAAGGGCGATGGCGGCCAGAATGCCGGCGTCATCCTTTCTGGCGCGGTTCAGGACCAGCGCAGCCTTCGTGTCAGCGAACTCGGTGACGAAGTTGAAGTCACCCTGGGAATCGCAGGCCACAAAGACGGGGCCGCGGCCGTTATACAGGGGAAAGAGGATCTTCTGGATAGTGTTGCGCTTGCCAACGCCCTGCGTCTGATCGTGGAAATCGTAGTCGTAGTCGGCGATGTAGCGGCCGTTTTCCAGCTTGTTGGTCATGGCGAGAATTCCATCCACGCCCCTGATGCCAAACGTAGCGGGATCGACGGCAGCGGAAATGACGTCAATAAACGAAGCGGAGCAGATCCAAACATCAATGCCATCCTGATGCAGGGCGCTGATGAGCTCCTTCAGCTCGGGAGAAACGGTGATGCCCTGATTGAACTCAATGGAGAGCTGTCCGGCGCTGGCGCCGTGATAGTTCTCGGGGCTCTTCCAGGTCACCTTCTTCCAGAAGTCCTTCTTCTGGGAGGCCTTCGCGTAATACGTGTAGGCTTCCATGGCCATGGCGCGCACTTCCTGAGGCGTCATGCCCGTGAACCAGTAGGTGACCCAGGGATAGGATACGGAGACGTCGTAGGCGTCGCCGATAGCGTCATAGAGCCAGCGGGCCTTGGTGGCGAATTCCTGCCAGTCCGGCGAGGCGTGGACCTTCTTCAAATCGAGCTTCTTTCCGCCCGTGTCGACCATGCCGGCCTTCCACAGGCGTCCGTAGGCGTCAGCCGCGTCCGTGGCCACCATCTGCACGGTAAGGTTGTTCCACTCCTTGCCAAGGTCCTTGGAAGGATCCGGCACGCCCGCGGTCAGAACGGAGAACATCTGCTCAGGCCTGATATTGAAGCGCATTTTTTCAAGCTGCCAGATAGCGAGCTGTTCCTCAACATCCAGGATGGAAACGGTGTTATCGAAGTCGAAGACAGCGTACGGACGCTGCGTGGGATTATAGGCAGGGCTGTTTCTGCCAACATCGGTCAGGAGTTCGTTCAGGCACGCCTTCACGGACGGATCCCAGTTAGTGCTCTTCAGGAGCGTCAAAGGGGCGGACTGCGCCGCCACTGCCACGGACAGGATGCATGCCACAAGGAGCATCCGGAGAACGATTGCCAGATTTCTCATACTTCACCCGGTCTGAACGACCCTTCTTTACGGGTTGGCTGATGGTTTCGGAACATATGCGGCTCCCTGCCCCTTTCCTCCCGGGTCACGGGGCGGATGGGAGCCTCTCTTTTGACAAATCCCGCCGGACACAGGATCCGGCATGACCGGCAGCTGGCTTACCGCGTGCCGGAAAAAGAAGGCGCGGCACCCGTCTGTACGTCCGGGTGGCCTCTTGCCGCGCCTGTTCCCGGAAAACGGGAACGTAAACTTTCATGAGGGACCGGATCTCCTGCCCCTGATGATCGGAGCCCCGGGCCGTCCGCAGAATTCCCCCCAGACTTCAGCAGACGGCCGGGATTGCTCCGTTCTAGCGCGCCCCGCTCAGCGAAGAGTACTGCGGCGCGAATGGGAGATAGCCCGCGGGCATGTCGTCTTTGAGGCTGACTCCCGAAAGTTTTCTGACGAACGCCCCCTGCAGGAGGTAGCAGAGCTTAAGAACCGCTTCCTTCACGGAAAGGCCGGCGGGGCGGACATTGGAAATGCAGTTGCGGGCCTCATCCGTGCAGCCGCGGAACGGGGCGTAGGTCATATAGACGCCCAGCGAATCGGGAGAGCTCAGCCCCGGGCGCTCACCGATGAGGACAACAACGCTCCTGGCCCCGAGGGCCACGCAGACATCGTCACCGAGGGCCACGCGGCCGTGTTCGGCAAGCACGACAGGAGCCACGCTCAGTCCAGCCTTCCGCGCTTCCCCGATAAAGGAAATGGCCACGGAAGCGGCGTTTTCCTGCACAGCCGTTGAGGAGAGGCCGTCGCAGATACAGACGCAGACGTCCTTCCCCTTCTGGGAAGAATCCAGTCCCGAGAGCAGGGCGCGCGAGCTTTCCGAAAGGCGGCGGCCCAGATCAGGGCGCTGCAGGTACGTCTCGAGGCTGCCGCAGGCGCTCTCCACATCGATGACCTCATAGCCCGCGTTCTCCAGGGGGACGCGCACCGAGGCCCTGTCGAGGGGCTTCCTGACGGCGTCCCTGGCTTTCGCGTGATCGAGGCTGAAATCAAGCCAGGCTTCATGGGGAACCCCGGCGCCACAGCGGCCGAGCGCGATGCGGGCGTCCGTGAAAGACTTCAGCTCTGTCCATGGGTCTCCGGTGACATTCGGGCGCTCCCCGGCGCGGGAAGGAGAAGCGCCTGCTCTGCTGCAGGAGAGACGGACCTGGGCATCCCCGGCCCCATCCTCTTCCTCCATGGAACGGCAGGAATGAGTCCCCGTGCCGCTTATGCCTTCCTCGAGGGCCCTGAAAGAGCCGCCGGCAGGGAGGAGATTGCCGTCCCTGTCGTGCACGCCCATGCTCTCAAGCCAGGATTCGAACTCGGGCGCCGGACGCAGGCCGAGGAGACGGCGCACGTACACGGCGTCATGGAAGGAAGTGGACTGATAGTTGAGCATCACGTCGTCCGCGCCGGGAATGCCGATGACGTAATTGCACCCGGCCGCGGCCAGCATGGTCAGGAGGACATCCATGTCATCCTGATCCGCGTCAATGTGATTCGTGTAGCAGACGTCACACCCCATGGGCACGCCCATGAGCTTGGCGCAGAAGTGGTCCTCCAGGCCCGCCCGGATGATCTGCTTGCCGTTGGCAAGGTATTCAGGGCCCATGAATCCGACCACCGTGTTCACGATGAGGGGCCTGTAGCGCCTCGCCACGGCGTAGGTGCGGGCCTCTATGGTCTGCTCGTCGCAGCCGAAATTGGCGTTGGCCGAAAGACCTGTCCCCTGCCCCGTTTCGAAATACATGCAGTTATCGCCGACCGTGCCGCGCCGCAGGCTCTTCGTGGCGTCCCAGGCCTCGTCCAGGATGGAGAGGCTGATGCCGAAGCTCGCGTTGGCCTTTTCCGTTCCGGCCAGGGACTGGAAGGTCAGATCCACGGGAACGCCGCGGTTGATAAGCTCGATGGTGTTGGTCACGTGCGTGAGCACGCAGCTCTGGGTCGGGATATGGTATCTCGAAATGAGGCCGTCCAGCATGTAGAGGAGACGGGTGATGTTGGGCAGACTGTCCGTGGCCGGGTTGATGCCGATGACGGCGTCGCCGGAACCGTAGTAGAGGCCGTCGATGGTGGCCGCCAGGATGCCCTTCGCGTCGTCGGTGGGATGATTGGGCTGCAGCCGTGTGGCGAAGCGCCCCTTCAGGCCCAGCGTGTCGCGGAATCTGACCACGACGCGGCACTTGGAAGCCACGCTGACGAGATCCTGGAGGCGCATAATCTTGCTGACCGCAGCCGCCATCTCGGGAGTTACACCGGGGGCGACGGCTGTCAGGGCCGCCGTGTCAGCGGCGTCCGAGAGCAGCCAGTCGCGGAACTGTCCCACGGTGAAGGAGGAAATGGGTGCGAAGGCCTGGCTGTCATGGCTGTCCATGATCAGCCGGGTGACTTCATCGTCTTCATACGGAACGACCGCCTCGTTCAGGAAACGCTTCAGCGGCACATCGGCCAGAGCCATCTGCGCGCGGACGCGCTCTTCCCCGCTTTCGGCAGCCACTCCGGCCAGGACATCCCCCGATCGATAGGGGGACGCCTTGGCAAGGAGTTCGCGGAGGGTGGTAAATTCTGACATCTTCGTACCCCGGACCCGGATTACATATGGTGAGGCAGGTACATGGCGATTTCAGGGAAGACCATTACCAGGATGAGGCCGGTCACCATGATGAGGCACATGGGAATGATGGAGGCGTAAATATCCTTCAGTTCCACGCCCTTGGGAGCGAGGGCCTTCATCAGGAAGAGGTTGTAGCCGAAGGGCGGGGTCATATAGGCCACCTGGCAGGTGATGGTGTAGAGGACGCCGTACCAGATGGGGTCGAAGCCGAGGCTCTTCACGAGCGGGATGTAAAGCGGAGCGACGATGACCAGCATGGCCGTGTCATCGAGGAACATGCCCATGAAGAGGTAGGAAATCTGCATGACGATAAGCACGCCCCAGGGGGACAGGTTCCAGGAATCGAGGAAGAGGTGCTTGATGGCGTGCACGGCGCCGAGACCGTCGAAAACAGCGCTGAAGCAGAGGGCAGCCATCATGATCCACATGAACATGCAGCTGACGCTGAGGGTCTGGACGAGAACCACGCGCAGAACCCGCTTTGTGAGCCTCTTCTTGATGAGGGCGGCCACGGTGGCCACGAAGGCGCCGACAGCGGAGCTTTCAACGAGGCTCGTGAAACCGGCCAGGAAGGCGCCCGTCACGGAGAGGATGATCGCCAGGGGAAGGAGGCCGTTTAAGAGCAGGCGGTGCTTTTCCTGAGGCGTGATATTCGCGAGGTCTTCCTTCGAGAGGCGCGGGGCGAGGGAAGGATTGATGCGGCAGCGGATGATGATGTAGGCGATGAGCATGGCGGCGAACATGAGGGCCGGAATAATGCCGGCCATCCACAGCTTGCTCACGGGCTGGCGGGCGATCATGCCGTAGAGAACCATGACAACGCTGGGCGGCATCATGATGCCGAGAGAGGAGCCGCCCTGGATGATGCCGGAAACCATGCGCTTGTCATAACCGAAGCGCAGCATCTCAGGCATGGCAATGGTGGCGCCGATGGCCATGCCGGCAACGGAAAGGCCGTTCATGGCGGAGATAAGCACCATGAGGAGGACGGTGCCAATGGCGAGGCCGCCAGGCAGGGGGCCGAACCACACATGAAACATTCTGTAAAGGTCAGTGGCAATACCCGATTCGGAAAGCATGTAGCCCATGTAGATAAACAGGGGCAGTGTGATCATCGGGAACCACTTCATCAGTGTGATGCTGGCGTTGAACGCCATGGAGCTGCCGCCGCTGCCCCACAGAAAAGCGCCGGCTATGGCGCCGACGACACCGATGGCGGCAAAAACCCTCTGTCCTGTCAGCATGAGCATGCCCATGGAAGCGAAGAGCAGCAGGGCAATGGCTTCATGCGAAAGCGTGAACGTAATATCAAACATGGGGGGATCCTTTCATTTCCACCAGGCAAAAAAAAAAGTGGCAGGCCGGCAAGAGAGAAACCGGCCTGCCGCAACGGCCGCCTACGCGTTGGCGTGGGCTGATTCTGGGAGAGGAAATTCGAGACCGGACTTGCGGTCGGATTCCGTCTTCTTCTCTTCCACCTCGACATTGCATTCGCGCTCGAGCAGGATGCGTTCGGGGATTTCCTCACCGATGGTTTCACCCTTCGCGAAGGCGTAAGCCTTGAAGAATTCAGAGACGGACTGGAGAATGGTCAGGACAATGCCGCAGCCCATGATGATCTTGATGGGGGCAAGAGCGGGAGCCCAGGCGGAGTTATTGTGCTGATGGAAAATGATGGAATACCAGGCGCTGGTGCAGCAGCCGTAGAGAAGCAGGGCGAGATACGCGAAAAGGAAGATGGCCGTGGCGACATCCATGCGGGCCTGCTTCCTTCTGGTCCACTTCGAGTAAAAGACGTCCATGCGCACATGGGAGCCGAGAAGGAGAGCGAAGCCGCCGCCAACCATGAAATAGGCGGCCATGACGAACTGCGTAAACTCAACAGCCCAGAGAATGGGATGGTTGAAGAAGAAACGGGAAACAGCCGAGAAAAGCAGGACTCCCATCATGACGAAAATCAGATACATGCATCCGCGGCCCACGAAGCGGTTGATGCCATCGACGTAATGAACATAAGACTTAACGAAACCACACATATGCTTTCTCTCCCTGGGGGGCGGTGCCGGTTTTTCCTCTCCACCGGCACCGCCTAACAGCGCAGTATTTCAGACGACCGGACGTAATGCGGAACTAATAACGGTAAGGACGGCCGGCCTTGACCATCTGGTCATTGTACTTTGTGAGAATGTCCACGACCTTGGCGCAGCGGGGGCTCCGCTTGGCCACTTCAGCCCAGAACTTGTGGGCCTCATCCTCGACCTGGGCCCATTCGCTGTCCGGAATGGAGGTGAGCTCCATCTTGCCGCCGGTGACGCGGTAGTTCGCTTCACCCCACCAGTACCAGTGCTGGCGGTAGAGGTTCGAGTTGTCGCAGGAAAGCTTGAACAGGGCCTTCAGGTGATCCGGCAGCTCCTTCCACTTCTTGGAGTTGACGAAGTAGGAACCGATCCACGCGCCGCAGATGTTATTGGTCAGGAAGTAGTGGCAGTTTTCAGCCCATCCGGAGGTGTACATTTCCGTGATGCCGGACCAGCACACGCCATCGAGTTCCTTGGTCTGCAGGGCCACCTGGATGTCTTCCCAGGGAAGCGTGGTGGGAATCACGCCGAAGCGGCTCATAAACTTGCCGCCCGTGGGGAAGGAGAACACGCGCTTGCCCTTAAGGTCAGCGAGGCTCTTAATCGGGGTGGTGGTGGAGAAGTTGCAGGGATCCCAGGAACCGGCGCAGATCCATTCCACACCGGGGATTTCCTTGTAGGCCTCCCGCCAGATTTCATTGAGTCCCCAGTGGTCGAAGAGGGCCGGCACATCCAGCGAATAGCGGGTGGCGAAGGGGAAGTAGGCGCCGAAGATGCTCACGTCAGCGGGCGAGGACATGGAGTCTTCATCGCTCTGGCACGCGTCAATGGTGCCGTCCTGGACAGCCTTGAAAAGTTCGCTCTGGGGAACCAGCTGATCGGACGTATAGAGCTCGATGACCATTTCGCCCTTGGCGGCCTTGTTGAACGCCTCAATCTGGGGCTTGATGACCTGCTCGGCGAGAGCGGCGCCGGCGTAAGTCTGCATGCGCCACTTGATGGGGGCCTTGTCAGCCTTTGCAGGGGTGGAATCAGAAACGACGCCGGCTGTCGCGGCCATGGCCATGGTGGCTCCGATGCCCATATTCTTCAGAAAATCACGTCTTTGCATTGAAAAATCCTCTTTTTTGAATGTCTCCAGCCGGATCCCGGCCCCCTGCTTCGGGAAGCCTCCCAGGAGATTCCGTTGCTTTCGTCAGGAATAATGCATCAGGCGTGCCAACTCTGATCAAGTTTCCGTCTGTAATCATTAAAATTTAATAATTTCAAGTAGTTATTATCGATTATCCTTTTTCTCTGAAAAACAGAATTTTTTCTGACAACTTCTTTAATATCATTATCATTGAAAAGAAAATCTCTTTTGTCCTCTGGAGTTAAATAATATCGATTTGTAAATTGTTTTCCCATCGCTTTTTGTTCTGCTTTTACGATATAGCCTTTTTCCGCTAATTTGTTTG
>OLQB01002744.1_pt1 | contig 11160 bp, 8 predicted proteins | sample 1672681 | NCBI WGS metagenome assembly OLQB01 (sample SAMEA3136713, study PRJEB25190) | human gut metagenome | reverse complement strand
AACAGTCGGGCATAAGCGAATTTGCAGGTTCCCGGCGCTATTTTGCGATAAAGTCCGAATCTGTACGAATGAAAAGGAAGGACACCTGCTCAAGAATATTCTGATAACATATGTAGAATGATGGAGGAAGAATGATGAACAAGAGATTGAATGACCGCGTGTTTTATGAAATATATCCCCCTAGCTTTTACGACTCTAACGCAGATGGAATAGGCGATATCCCAGGAATTATTGAAAAACTGGACAATATTTCTCAGATGGGATTTAACGGAATTTGGCTTAACCCTTGTTTCAAATCTCCATTCTTTGATGGTGGGTATGACGTTGAGGATTATTATACAGTAGCACCTCGTTATGGAACAAATGCGGATTTGAAGAAGCTGTTTGTAGAAGCACATAAGAGAGATATATTGGTTCTTTTGGACTTGGTTCCGTGCCATACGGCAGTAACCTGTCAGTGGTTTAAGGAGTCAATGAAAGCCGAGCATAATGCATATACGGGTCGTTATCTCTGGACGGACTCGATTGAAACTGTGTTTACAGATGTCAAGGAAGTAACCGGGACACTGCGGGGGATATCGGAACGTAACGGAAATTGTGCAGTCAGCTATTTTTCAACACAGCCTGCATTAAATTATGGATATGCAGAATGCATACATGAGTGGCAGCATGGTGTAGATTCACCGGATGCAAGGGCAACGCAAGAAGAATTGATGCAGATAATGCGTTTTTGGCTGTCAATGGGGTGCGACGGATTCCGCGTAGACATGGCTGCGTTCTTGGTGAAAAATGACAGGGAACACAGTGGGACAATTGCACTCTGGAAGAAAATTCTGGGTGAGGTTCGTAAGGAGTTTCCGCAAGCTATATTTGTTTCTGAATGGAGTGAGCCGGAAAAAGCTATCGCTGCTGGATTCGATATGGATTTTGTGCTTGGCCCGATGTATTCGCAAGAACTATGGAGAACAGAGAAATCGTTTTTCTCGTCCAATGCCGAGGGCAATTTAGGACTATTTTGGGAGAAGTACATTGATCAGAGCGCAAAAATTAAGAATAGTGGTGTCATGTGCTTCTCCAGCGGAAATCATGATAATACACGTTACGCAAAAACAACAGACGAGATTCAAAGAAAACTCGTGATGGCATTTCTAATGTCCATGCCAGGCGTACCTTTTGTGTACTACGGTGATGAAATAGCAATGCGTTACTTGAAGTGCTTGAAATCTGTTGACGGTGGTTACCACCGAACCGGCTCCAGAACGCCGATGCAGTGGGACACCAGTACAAACTGCGGCTTTTCAGCTGCAGCGAAGGACAAATTGTATTTGCCGATAGATCCGTCTGAAGACCGGCCAACGGTTGAGCAGCAAATGCAGCAGGAAAATTCTCTCTTGCACCATACACAGCGCTTACTCCGACTGCGGAAGGAACACCCAGCACTACAGGCAGAAGCGGACTTTAAACTGCTTACAGAAAAGGAAAGCTATCCACTTGCATATCTTCGCAGCAGCGCTGAAGAACAAGTCCTTGTTGTAATAAACCCAGCCGAGAAATGTTATAAAATAAGTATTCCAAATGAAATTGGCAGATTGGGACAAATCTTTTCATGTTGCGGAAACATCCAAAAAGAGGGCGGTCAATTAAGTATTTCGCCTTGCAGCGCAGCAATTTATAGTGTATTGGCGTGATTTGTGCATGTTGCACAAACGCATAAAAAAGCAGCTTGTTTTTCACCTTGAAAAAGTAGTTTTCAATATTGAGCCATTTCTTAATAGTTGCTAAGATTTATCAAGAGGAGTGATGTTCGTTGAAAGGGTCAAAAGAAATCGTTTTGGAGAACGAACCAAGAAAAATGAATCCGACGCTAAAGAGAATAGTTCGCGACAAATATTTGTACCTGATGCTGCTCCCAGCTGTTGCGGTAATGCTGATTTTTAAGTATCTGCCGATGGGCGGACTATTAATGGCATTTGAAGACTATAGTCCTTTCAAGGGAATCTTCGGCAGTAAATGGGTCGGATTTGCTAATTTCGTTAAAATCTTCACACAGCCCAAATTTACGACTGCGATTCGAAATACATTGGTAGTTAGTCTGCTGGATCTGGTTATTGGTTTCCCGGCTCCGATCCTGCTAGCCCTTCTTATCAATGAATTGGAAAACAAAGTATTTAAGAGAATTGTCCAAACCGTAAGCTATCTGCCGCATTTCTTGTCTTGGATATCGGTTGTCGGTATCGTTTCGATTTTGTTTGGACGTGACGGTATTGTTAATGACATCCGCATCGCACTTGGCGCACAGGAAAGAATTGTTTTTTTAGCAAAGCAGGAATGGTTTATATGGTTTTTGCTTGGAACAACGGTATGGAAGGAGACGGGTTGGGGAACGGTCATTCATCTGGCGAATCTCTCCTCCATTAGCCCTGACCTCTATGAAGCTGCCAATATTGATGGCGCAAACCGTTTGCAGCAGATTCGATATATTACGATTCCCCATATGATGCCAACAGTCATTGTGCTTTTGATCTTCAAAATGGGGACGCTGTTTAGCAGTAATTTTGAATTGATATATGGCATGCAAAATCCCTATATTGATTTTGAAGTAATCTCAACGATTGTATTCCAAACCGGTATCAAGACGGGAAATTACTCTGTAGCCACTGCGATTGGTCTAATGGAAGGCCTCGTTGCGCTGATTCTTGTGCTTGGGTCGAACTGGATATCAAAAAAAGTGACTGGCGATGGAATCCTCTAAAGTAGAAAATGTGCAAGTGAGGCATACAAATGGTAAAAAGAGATTCTACATCAAGGAAAATATTTAATTTCATAAATGTTTTCTTTTTGGTTCTGTTGATGGCATCTGTGTTATTTCCTTACTTAAATGTGCTTGCAAAATCATTTAACGATGGAAATGACACAATGCGCGGAGGAATAACAATTTATCCGCGTGAATTCAGTCTACAAAACTACGACGCAATTCTTGGAGATGACGCTTTTGGCCGGGCCTTTATCGTTTCGGTTTGCAGTGTCGTTTTAGGAACGCTGCTGTCCATTCTGGTTCAATTCATGGCGGCATATGTTTTTTTGCATAAGGATATGTTTGGAAGCAAGCTGCTCTATGTGTTCTTGATTATCCCAATGTATTTCGGCGGAGGAATCGTTCCGACCTACATCCTTTATTCGCAGATTGGCCTGATCAACAACTATATGGTCTATTTCCTGCCGGGATGTTTCAGTTTCTATAACATGATTATTATCCGGTCGTATATGAGTTCCCTGCCGTATAGTTTGCACGAAGCAGCTAAGATTGACGGTGCAAATGATTTGTGCGTGTTTTTCAAAATCATTTTACCGCTTGCGAAGCCGATCCTAGCAACAATTGCACTTTGGACGGCAGTAGGAATCTGGAGCGATTGGACTACACCGCTATACTACATTACAAAATCTAAAATGTATAACCTTCAATACCTGCTTGTTCAGGTGCTGAAAGAAGCGGAGAAAGTCAGCCAGCTAATCACGCAGGCAGCGCTTAGAGGTGAAATCATAGAGACGAAGAATACAACAATTACGACCGAAGGCGTGAAATGCGCGCAGATGATCGTTTCGACAATTCCGATTGTTATTATTTATCCGTTCCTGCAAAAGTATTTTATCCAAGGAGTTACACTTGGGGCTGTCAAGGATTGACTGCCTGAAATGATATACTGGCGGCAAGCCATTATATAAATAAAACAAAGGAGAAATGAAAGTGAAAAAACTGGCAAAAATTATGGCTGTTCTTTTGGCGCTGTGCATCTGCCTGTCTGCTTGTGCAGGGACAGCAAGCGTAACAGAAGATACCAGCAACGGCAACACTGCAAGCGATTCCAGCAAGACAAGCAGTGACGCTGCAACCAACGGCACAGAAGAATCGACAGAAAATTATTGGGATATGCTGGACAGCGTATCTGATACGTCTGAACTCCCTGACTGGACGGGAGAAACGCTCGAAGTAAACTACTGGTGGGCGGCCGGACAGTCCTCCAGCTATACGGATCTGCCTTCCGCAGATGATGTCACGCTCAAAGAGTTTGAACGTGTTACCGGCGTTCGGTTCCTGAACGATGAGTGCATTGATAACGGCGGCGACAGCTACGGTGCGAAGCTTCCCATGGTTCTGGCTTCGAATGATCTGCCGACGATGATTGTTGGCTATGATATGGACAACCAGCTCAAGGAACTGTATGACAACGGTTATCTTGCAGATTTGTCACAGTATTTCACGGATGGATCCCTCTCGCATATGCTGAAGTATTTCCCGCTTGATGCATTTGAGAACAATCTCTATGCGCATATGAAGGCTGACGATGGCGCATACTTCCGTATTCCGGCCGACTCCAACGTGATTGATCGGTATTACGCCACGGGTTATTATCCGGATAATCTTGATCCGGAATACTATAGCATGTATGGCAATAATCCTATTAGCTGGAGTGGACATTCGGCAAGCAACTGCATTTATGTCCGTGATGACGTTCTTAAGGCACTGTATCCTGATGCAATGACAGAGGCAGATATTCAGGAAAAGTATCTTGAAAACGGAAGCTTTACGAAGGATGAAATTTTTGACCTGAATCTGATGTCTGCGGAAGATTATTTCAAGCTGCTCCGTGACATCCAGACTGTAGTTGCTGATGGAACTTATACCGGTCTCGATGGGAAAGCAGTTGAGGTTACTTATGGCCCGCATACCGATACGGATAACTGGGACTGGATGATGGGCCTGCATTCCCTGCTTTCTGGCTACAATGCGCAGACTGACTATTTTAGCGTTGTAAAGTTCAACTCTGAAAGTGCAGACAACTGCCTGGAATGGAGTATCGATAACGAAGATTATATGGGTTACATGGCGGAGCTCAATAAGCTGGTTCAGGCGGACGTAATTTCCCAGAACTCTCTTGTGGATAACAGCGCTGCCTTTACCGAGAAGATGATGAATGGCCATTATGCTGTCATCTATGGCAATAGCATTGCACAGGCAGCCGGTTCCAGCGACATCACAGGAGATGGCTGGGCGTATCGTCCCGTTTGGGTGAATGTCCCGATGAACAAGACGTATGGCGGTGTAGCCAGTGCGCAGAGCTGCATGTCGATTTCCATTTTTAACGGTGATCTGACCAGCGAGCAGCTTACTCAGCTTGTGCATGCGCTGGATTACCTTTACTCCGATGTAGGCGTCAATAATATGTATTGGGGTCCTGCATCTGCTGGACTGTATACAGTCGATGATAATGGCAATCGCTATTATACGAATGAAGATGTGAAGGCAGAAATGCTGGAAGGCGCAGACAATGGCGCTTGTGCCAAGTATGGCATTGTTAAGGATGGAAATCCCGGCCAGCCGTGGATGCTTATTGCAATGGCAAACCCCGGAAGCAACCTCCTGAAGCCGAAATATCTTGCAGCTGGAAGCGCAGAAAGAGATGCTGCCAGAGCGGATTACTACTTCAACCCCGGAACGCTGTCCGGATATAGCAAAGCAGAGAACACCATTATGCTGAACGCAAATGCAACAGTCTATTCTTATGGTGCAGCAAATGTTGAAGCGCTTGCAGAATTCTGGAATGCACGCCCCGGTTTTGAAAACCAGATGAAGAAAGTCATTTGCGCTGCGAATGAAGATGAGTACAACAAGCAGTTCCAGGTGCTCGTTGATTATGCAACCGAAAATGGATTGACAGATGAGTCCCTTAAGACTTTTACTGATCTCTTTGTTGCGGCAAATGGTGATCTTCTTAATGAATATGGTATCGTCAAATAAAATGTAAATAGGATGCATACAAGATAGCTTGCTTAATTGAGCAAATAGGTATATTCTTTTTAAGCGGGCATTTTGAAGGCAGAAAATTTCAAAGTTGGCTAAGAAAAGGCGGCGCACTATTTTTGTGAATGATCACGGTGCGTCGTCTTTTCGTTCAAGGTAGGTGCGCTATGAAAGATATTAAAAACATCTTGAGGCATTTCACGTTTCAGCAGAGAATAGCAGCAATTATTGCAGTGATTGCCATGATTCCGGCGTTCTTGCTTGGAATCGCGTATGTTTCTGTGGCGCAGAAGCAATGGACAGAAGAATACTTGGATATTTACAATGGTGAAGTGCTGCTGTTACAGGAACGAGTATCAAAGATTGGTAGTTCATTAATTGAGAAAATGAAATACATTAAGGGCAATCAGGATTTGAGAAGCAGTTTATCAAAGGTGGCAAACGGCACACTATCCGAAGCGATTGATTATATTTATACGCTGGACGGAATTGTAAATTTAATCAGTGTTAACGACAAGGATTTGTCGGCGTGCTGTTACCTGCCGGGAATTGAATACGGATACGGAAGTCATAGCTATACCCTGAACACGTTAAAGGATGAGTTCGAGAGCGATGGAGACGTTGAAAAATACACGCAGATCTCCGCTCTCCGCGAAAGTGAATCTATGTGGCTTATCAGAAACGTTGCAAGAAACGGATCAGATGCAGGCCAGAGAATCTGTCTTTATTCAAAAATAGCGCAGCAGCACGCAGGGAGCGGGATACTGGAGTTAAGCATTCCCGTGGATTCATTAATTGATAATAACATTCTTTGTGCTGATGATGCGTGTATACTTATTATTAGCTTGGGGCAGAGCGAGGATCAATCCTATTTTTCAAAAGAGGAACTAAAAGAAGGACTGAGAACCAGCGAAATCCTCGCGCAAATTTGGGGAGATGAGAAAGTTATTCCTCCAAACTATAGACTTCTATGTGAAAAAAACAACGTAGCGGCCGTCGCGTATATATTGCCAGAGTCGTTTGTTAAAGAAAATGTTCGTCCGAGTGTTGCACTGGTTATTCTGATTGGACTGTTTTTTATGGTTGGCGTTTTAACTGCAAGTATTTATACCAGCAAAATGCTGACAGGACGGATCGTTTTTGCAATTGGTGAAATGAAGAAAGAAATCGAAACGATTATTGATCAGCCGGATGTACTTGACGATGAGAATGAAGTTGACGAAGTTGGGCAAGTAACTGCCCATGTTAAACAGCTCGTAAAAAGAACGAAAAACTATATTTTGGAGAATGAACGGTATAAAGAGCAGCATACCAAGCTTCAAATGGAGCTTTTGCAAATGCGTTTTAACCCGCATTTCTTATATAACACGTTAGCAAGCATTCGCTATCAGGTACACGATAAAACGATCCGAAAGTCCATTGAGCATTTGATTCACTATTACCGCGTTGTATTAAGCAATGGCAATTTGAATATTTCCGTAGCACAGGAATTGGAAATGGTACGGGACTATCTGGAGATTGAGAAGTTTGCATACAAGTTGGACGGTATGGATTATCAAATTGAAATGCAGCAGGAGATATCTGAATGCACGCTCATTAAGCATATTCTTCAGCCTATTGTCGAAAATTCAGTGAAACATGGTATAAGAGCCAAAGATGGTGTTGGAGAAATAAAGATAGATGCAAAAAAAGTTGGCGAAAACCTTGTTTTTACAGTGTGTGATAACGGCGTAGGGATGTCCGCTGAAAAAGCTAGAGAACTGCTTGATGGGCCAACGGACGCATCAAAAACCGGTGGATACGGAGTTTATAACGTCCAACAGCGCATTAAAACTTACTATGGCAACCAATATGGACTTCAGATCGAGAGCCAAGAAAATATTGGGACTAAAGTCACGGTTGTGATTCCGGATCAGTTGGATGGTAGAGACAATCCTAATTAAATGATACAGCAGAGGGGGATACGACGTGTTTAAGTTGATGATTGCGGAGGACAATCCATACCAACTGGATGAAATAGCAGATATTATAGACTGGGAAGATTATGATATCTCGCTATCCGGGATGTTTACAAACGGGAAAGACCTTATAAAAAATGCAATGTTGGAGCAGCCGGATATTGTCCTTACAGATATTTCGATGCCGATTATGGGGGGTATTGAAGTAGCGGAAAGGATCCGGTCTATGTTTCCGCATGTTCCGGTAATTTTCATGTCCAGCTATTCGGAATTTGAATACGCGAAAGCTGCATTGGATTTGGATGTAATAGGTTATATTCTAAAGCCGATCCAAAGAGAACAAATTAAGGAAGTCATGCAGCTGGCCTTGACCAAGCTACAGGAGGTACAAAGACAGAAAATTGAGAAAGAAGTGCAAATACATGAAACTGACGAACTGCGTGCATTTGCATTAAAAACATATTTACAGGCGCTTTTGGGCTGCAAAGAAGATGAAAATAAGATTCACGAGAAAATGGAAGTTCTTTGTATGCCAGGAATAAAGGATTGTATTCTATATGTTGCACGTTTCGCGTTAGATAATATTACCGAGAAAACGCCTGTGAATGAAGAAAAGGTGCTTTCTACAACATTAAAAGCTTATGCGGACAGTAATATACAATTTCGGCTGGTCGAGATAAAGGACAATTACGGAACGATACTGTGTTTGGCAAAGCCAAATATTGATATTGCCGTAATGTTAACAAAGCTGTGTGTCGATGTGGAGATCACCATGAGCTGCAGATGTACAATAGGCTATAGTAAACCCGGCAGAGGGTTTAAAAGGTTAGCTGGATTGATGCAGCAAGCGAACGTTACGCTTTACAGCATGCTTAAAGAAAAAGCTTCTTGTCCGATTGCAGGATACGAAGATATTCATCCACTGAATGCGCACAGCCAAGAGGATATCCAGATAGATATTCTTGAGTGGCTGCAAATAAATGATGAGCTTACTGATACGGGCGAAAGTGACCAACGTTTCCTTAGTAAGAGAACCATTCAGGAAATTGAGAAAATTGACTGGAAATTGCAAGATTTCCTGAAAGAGCAGGATGTTGAGTTTATCTTACACGCGAATACAAATGATGCAATCCGGCGAATCCTCAAGTGCCTTCGGAATGCGAAACAGAGCGCGAAAGATGATGCTTCACATGTATACAGCAAAAACGTCAAAGCAATGAGAGAATATATCTTAAACCATTTTTCGGAAAAGATATCCGCAAAAGAAGTTGCAAAAGCGGTGTTCCTCTCTGCCAGCTATGCCAATGCACGTTTTACGGAAGAATGTGGAATTACGATATTTGAGTATATCATGGAATGTAGGATGAACCGCGCAAAGCATTTGCTGCGAACAACGGAGGAACGAGTGAGCTGGGTTGCAGAACAAGTTGGTTATGGTGAAAAAACAAGCTTTTATTTGGCGTTTAAAAGAAACGTCGGTATATCCCCAACGGATTACCGTACTCAGCTAACTGAATAATGAGGAAACAGTATGAAAAAAATATTCGACTATGAATCAAAATTTATGGAGCGAGTCTCGCAGATAGGAGAACTTGTCTGGCTGAGTTTGCTGTGGCTGCTGTTCTCTTTGCCGGTAATAACGATTGGTGCCAGCACTTGTGCAATGTATTCTGTGTGTTATGGTATGCATGAACGAGAGAATGTTTCTACATGGACATCGTTCATGCGAGTGTTTCGCCGCGATTTCTGGAAGGCAACAATTTCATGGATTGTGTTGACATTATCAGGAGTAGGAGTAGCTTTTTTTTGTGCTTATCTGATCCATACAAAAGAGAACTCTGTATTCTCTTGGCTTACCTTCATTATTGTAGCGGTAGTGTGGCTGATACCGGCGACCTATATGATACCGTTAGTTGCAAGATTTGACAATACGATCTCAGCGACAATTAGAAACTGCTATGTTCTGTATCTGACTAATCTTCCGCGTTCAGTACTGGCATCTGTTTTGACTCTGCTCCCATTGAGTATGTGCTTTTCGGTAAAAGTGTTTGTTTGCACAGTGCTGCTGTGGGGAATGGTTGGAGTAGCTGCAGCTGCGTACTTTAACTCGCAGAATTACTTGCAGATATTTGAAACATATTCCTCAAAGCACCCGCAGGGGAATGCGGACAAATCTACAGCAGCGGTTGAGAAATGAGTGGGCCGGTTGTGCGCATTATGTTGCACATAGCATAACAGAGATTTTTGCCTTTGATAAGAGGCGGGAACGTAAAAATGAGATTCTATGAGAAACCGGAATATATACAAAAAAACCGACTGACTCAACGAGTAACTGTAAGCGAAATTGCAATCCCGCCCGATTAGCTATCTGACGAAGGGTGTCTATCGGATTTTTACAGAATAGGAGTGTCTGCGCAAATGATTTTTCGTTCCGACCGTGTTGCATGGAGTCTTCGGGACTCCTACTATCGTCTTTATGCCAGCAGCTCCGGCATTTGCCTGCAAACGCTGGAGGATCGCACAAAAAACCGAAACCTGTTTTTCATGGAAAACACAGAGGAAGCCGATGTTCATGTGCAGGAAAACCGAATTTCAATCATAAGTGAACGCGCCCGTTATGCGTGGACGTTCTATCAGGGCTTTTATGCTGTTCTAAAGGGAAATGCCCCTCTGGTGCTGCATTATGATGATAACACTGCCTACCGCGCGCATACCGCTGTGCAGCAGGATCATGTGATACATATTTGTGACACCAAAACGAATGCGCATATCTGGCTCTATGCAAAGCAAGGGAAGATGCATTTGGACGCAGAATGGAAGCCAGGACAGATCCACAGCGGCAATGTTTCCGTTCACATTGAGCCGGAAGGTTCAGACTTTGAAGTGGTAATCTATAAGACATACTCCATCGGCACGCCGCGGCTTTCCTGCCCGGATTTCGAGCAGTGCTGCGCCGAAAAACGTGCAGACTTTTCTGACTGGTGTGAGAAAATGGGGGTGCGCTCCGATATCGACCGGGAGATGGCTTTCGTTTTGTGGCAAAGCATCGTAGCTCCGCTTGGAAATTACAAAGAAGAAACAATCATTTGCAACAAGGAGGGCATGAACGCGGTCTGGTCATGGGATAACTGTTTTCATGCGCTTGGCGTAGCAAAAGCGTTCCCGGCTCTTGCGTTTTATCAACTTCAGCTTGTCTATGATAATCTGGATGCAGAGGGAGCAATGCCAGATACCATCTGCCCATTTGGTGTGGAGCGCGGCTTTACGAAGCCACCAGTTCATGCGTTTATTTACGCAATCCTTATGAAGCTGCATCCATATTTCTGTGAGCGGACACAGATCGAGCGTATTTATCCGGCGATGCGGCGCAACTTTTTCTGGTGGCTGCACGGCCGGCAGAAT
>OLQB01002742.1_pt1 | contig 11162 bp, 8 predicted proteins | sample 1672681 | NCBI WGS metagenome assembly OLQB01 (sample SAMEA3136713, study PRJEB25190) | human gut metagenome | reverse complement strand
CGTTTCCACCAACCATGAAACCGGTCAGACCATCATCGCTGGTATGGGTGAGCTTCACCTTGAGATCATCGTTGACCGTCTGCTCCGCGAGTTCAAGGTTGAGGCTAACGTTGGTAAGCCCCAGGTTGCTTACCGTGAGCGTCCTGGCCATGAAGTACTCAACGCTGAGGGCAAGTTCGTTCGTCAGTCCGGTGGTCGTGGTCAGTATGGTCATGCCATCATCAACATGTATCCGCAGGAAGCTGGCGCTGGCTATGTCTTCGAGAACAAGATCGTTGGCGGCGTAGTTCCCAAGGAATACATCCCCGCTATCGACAAGGGCATTCAGGAAGCACTCAACTCTGGCGTTCTGGCTGGTTACCCTGTTGAGGACATCAAGGTTGAGCTCATCGACGGTTCTTACCACGATGTAGACTCCTCCGAAGCTGCATTTAAGGTTGCTGGTTCTATGGCAATCAAGGATGCACTGAAGAAGTCCGATCCTGTTATCCTCGAGCCTGTTATGGCTGTTGAGGTTGAGACTCCTGAAGAGTACACCGGCTTCGTTATGGGCGATATCCCCAGCCGCCGTGGTCTCATCCAGGGCCAGGAGCAGCGTGGCAACGCAGTTTGCATCTCTGCTAAGGTTCCGCTGAGCCAGATGTTCGGTTATGCAACCGACCTGCGCAGTGGCACTCAGGGTCGTGCTACGTACACCATGCAGTTCGACACCTACGAGCCCGTGCCCAAGAACGTGGCAGAAGAGATTATCAGCAAGGCTGGTGGCAACGCTTAAGCCCTCGGGCTCAAAGCTTTCCCACCGCTCACTATGGAGGTAAAAGTGGCTAAAGAGAATATCCGCATCCGCTTGAAGGGTTACGATCATGAGATCGTGGATCAGTCCACCAAGCTCATCGTAGACACCGCTCAGAAGACGGGTGCTAAGGTTTCCGGTCCTATTCCGCTGCCGACCGAGCGCAACCTTTATTGCGTAGTTAAGGGTCCGCACGTAAACAAGGACTCTCGCGAGCAGTTTGAAATGCGCACTCATAAGCGCCTGATCGACATCCTGGATCCGACCCCTTCCACGGTTGATTCCTTGATGCGTCTCGATCTTCCTGCTGGCGTTGACATCGAGATCAAGCTGTAGGGGAGTGTGATACTGAATGATTAACGCTATCTACGGTACCAAGATCGGCATGACCCAACTCTTCGACGAAGACGGCCAGGTTACGCCCGTTACGGTTATCAAGGCAGACCCCAACAAGGTATGCCAGGTTAAGACCGCTGCTACCGATGGTTACGAAGCAGTTCAGCTCGGCTTCGGCACCATCAAGGAAAAGAAGGTCAACAAGCCCATGGCTGGCCATTTCGCCAAGCAGGGCGTTGAGCCTGTTCGCCATCTCCGCGAGGTTCGCGTAGAGGATGCTTCCGAGCATGCTATTGGCGAAGAAGTTACCGTTGCCGCATTCGCTGAGGTGAAGAAGGTAGACGTAACCGGTACTTCTAAGGGTAAGGGCTTCGCAGGTGTTATGCGTCGTTACAACTTCGCAGGCGGCCCTGGCGGACACGGTGCACACTTCCATCGTGCTCCCGGTTCCGTTGGCCAGTGCGCATATCCTTCCCGTGTGTTCAAGGGCGTTCGCCTTCCGGGTCACATGGGTTGCGATACCGTTACGACCAAGAACCTTGAAGTAATCCGCGTTGACGAAGAGGCGAACCTCATCATGCTCAAGGGTGCAGTTCCCGGCGGCAAGAATGGCGTAGTTCGCGTTCGCATGGCGTAAGAACGGTGCGAAGGAGTTTATAAATTATGGCAACTATTGAAATGAAGGACGCGAGCGGCAAGAAGGTCAAAGACGCCGAGCTTTCCGCAGCAGTCTTCGAGATTGAGCCTAACGTGCATGTTATGCACGAAGTGGTTCGCTCCCAGCGCGCTGCAAGGCGCCAGGGAACCCACGACACCCTGACCCGCGGTCAGGTTCGTGGTGGCGGCAAGAAGCCTTGGCGCCAGAAGGGTACTGGCCGTGCTCGTCAGGGTACGATCCGTGCTCCTCAATGGGCAGGCGGCGGCACCGTATTCGGTCCTCATCCCCGCTCTTATGCCTTCAAGGTACCTGCCAAGGTTGTAAAGCTGGCTATGCGCTCTGCGCTTTCTGCTAAGCTTGCCGACGGCGAGATCGTTGTTGTTGATCAGCTTTCCTTCGAGAAGCCTTCTACCAAGCAGGCTGCCGAAGTACTGAAGAACCTCGGTCTTGAGGGTCGCGTTACCATCATCGTTCCCGATGACGAGGTGAACACCTTCCTGTCTTTCCGCAACCTCTCCAAGGTTCGCGTGATCGGCGTTTCCGAGCTCAACACGCTCGACTTCATCGATAACAAGGCACTCGTTCTTACTGACGCTGCCCTGACCCGCATCGAGGAGGTGCTTGCATAAATGAAGGATCCTCGCGAGGTTATCATCCGCCCCGTCATCACGGAGCACAGCTACGACATGATGGAGAAGAACACCTACACCTTCGAGGTCGCCAAGACCTCCAACAAGGTTGAGATCCGTCAGGCAGTTGAGGCCATCTTCAACGTGACGGTGACCAAGGTGAACACCCTGAACGTGAAGTCCAAGCCGAAGCGCATGCGCGGTGCGGCTGGCCGTACCCGTACGTGGAAGAAGGCCATGGTCACGCTCAAGGAAGGCGATTCCATCGAGCTGTTCAACGCCTAGAGTCCTATCTCTGAGCGTTTGACGCCTGCTAGTAAGCCCCAGGTTATTTGACCTGGGGCTTTTTCTATCTCGAGGCCCGTTATCCTTTGCTCTTGAGCAACCTCGAGCGCGTTTAACGGTGTAGTTTCGCTATAATGGGACAAACGACGATATTTCGAGGAGTCCGCATGGCGTTTATCGAGTTCCGCGATGTCCGTAAAATCTATCAGATGGGCGAGGTTGAGGTCGCTGCTGTTGACGGCATGTCGTTTACCGTCGAGAAGGGCGAGTTCGTCGTCGTGGTCGGGCCGTCGGGCTCGGGCAAGACCACGCTTTTGAACATGCTCGGCGGCATGGATTCCTGCACGTCGGGCACGATTATGCTCGACGGGCGCGAGGTGAGCGCGTTCGACGAGAAGGAGCTTACGTATTACCGCCGTTACGACATCGGCTTCGTGTTCCAGTTTTACAACCTCGTGCAGAACCTGACGGCGCTCGAGAACGTTGAGCTCGCAAGCCAGATCTGCACCGACCCCCTTGATGCCGCCGAGGTGCTTGCCGAAGTAGGCCTCTCTCATCGCATGGACAACTTCCCCTCGCAGCTTTCGGGCGGCGAGCAGCAGCGCGTGGCCATCGCACGCGCGCTCGCAAAGAACCCGAAGGTGCTTTTGGCCGACGAGCCCACAGGTGCCCTCGACTACAAGACGGGCAAAGCTATCCTCAAGCTTTTGCAGGACACGTGTGCGAACACGGGCAAGACCGTCGTGCTCATCACGCATAATTCCGCGTTCACCGATATTGCCGACCGCGTGATCCATATCCGCGAGGGCAAGGTTGCCGCCGTGGAGCAAAACGCCCACCCCGCCTCCGCCGAAACGATTGAGTGGTAGCCAATGGCAGGGGCATTCCGCAAAGAAGTAGTCCGATCGATCACCCATTCGCTTGGGCGCTTCCTCGCTATTGCCATCATCGCAGCGCTCGGGTGCGGCTTCTATGCGGGCTTGCGCCTCACCGGCCCCGACATGCGTCTTGCGGGCGATACTTACTACGACGCGACCAACCTGTGTGATCTGCGCGTCGTCTCATCGCTCGGGTTCACCGATGATCAGATCGATGAGATTTCCCAGGTAGAAGGCGTGAGCGGCGTCATGCCTGCTTACGAGTCCGACGTCATCGCGCAGATTGACGGCGTGCAGTACACAACGCGTATCCATTCCCTCAATGTTGATAAGGCTCGGGCGAGCGAATGTGATGACGGGCTGAATGTCGAATCCGAGGACCCGAACTATATCAACCGACCCATCCTGGTCGAAGGGTCGTGGCCCGAATCGAATGACGAGTGCCTTTTGTCCGCTGACACGGTGTGGTCGACCGAGGTGAGCGTCGGCGATAAGGTCCTGCTTGCGGAGGGGACCTCCGACCTCGACGATACCTTCGCCGTCCACGAGTACACGGTTTCGGGTTTCGTGCGCTCTTCGTATTACACGTGCTCGACCTCGGTGGGGTCAACGTCTCTCGGGTCGGGGCAGCTCGCAACCTTCGCTTATGTTCCCGAAGGCGCCTTCGCGGAGGATTTCCCTTATACCGAGGCGTTCGTCACCGTTGACGGTGCCCGCGAGGTGCAGTGGGCGACCGACGATTACCAATCGCTCGTTGATGCGACGGCATCGCGCATCAACGGCATCTCCGATAATCTTCTGGCCTCGCGTCTCGACGGTATTCGGGCCGATGCGCAGGCGGAACTTGACGAGAGCCGTGCCGACTTCGAGGCCGAGCGAGCCGATGCGCTCCAGAAGCTCGACGATGCGCAGGCGGAACTTGACGACGCGAAGGTGAAGCTTGACGACGCGGCCGCGAAGCTCGCGAGCTCGCAGGCGACCCTCGACTCGAGCGCTCGCGATCTTGCGAGCGGACAGGCGCAGGTCGATAGCGGACGGGCGGAACTTGAAGCCCAGCGCGCGGCTGCCGAGGAGCAATTTGCGGCTGCCGAGGCCCAGCTCGACGCCGCCCAGGCAAGCTATGACGCCGCCATGGCTCAACGTGCGATGCTCGCCGAGCAGCTCGAGCAGGCGCAGGCGGCGGGCGCGTACGATGTCGTGGCGCAGCTCGAGGCGGCCATCGCGCAAATCGACGCGCAGACCGCGGGCGTTCCCGAGCAGATTGCGCAGGGGCGTGCCCAGCTTGCTGAGCAGCGCTCTCAGGCGCAGGCGAGTATGGACGCCGCTGAGGGCGAGCTTGCAAGCTCGCAGGCGGCTATCGACAGCGGTCGCGCTCAGCTGGAATCGGGACGTCGGCAGCTTGCGTCGGGACGCTCCGAATACGAGGACGGCCTCGCGCAATACGAAGAGGGTGCAAACGAGCTGTCCACCCAGCGCGCGGATGCCGAGGAGCAGTTCGCCGACGCCGAGGCGAAGCTCGCCGATGCCCAGGCCGACGTAGATGCGATCGCGGATACCGAGGGCGAGGTGTACGTGCTTGACCTCACGAAGAATATCGGCGCCGAGAGCTTCAAGTCGGATGCGGGTCGCATTGATCAGATTGCGCAGGTCTTCCCGTTTTTGTTCTTCCTCGTGGCGGCGCTTGTCTCGCTTACCACCATGACGCGCATGGTGGAGGAGGAGCGCGTGCTCATCGGCACGTTCAAGGCGCTCGGCTACAGCAAGGCGCGTATCACCTCGAAGTACCTTATCTACGCCATCGTGGCGAGCGGAGTCGGCGCGATCATCGGTATCGTCGCGCTCTCGAAGTTCTTGCCCTGGTTCATCATGGGTGCCTATGCGATCATCTACGCCGTTCCGTGTCGCCCCTGCCCGATCGACCCCGCCATGACCGCCGTCGCCGCGGGGCTCGGCGTGGGAATCACCGTAATCGCGACTTGGTTCGCTGCCGCCTCGACGCTGCGTGAGCGTCCGGCGTTCCTCATGCTTCCGCGCGCGCCCAAGGCGGGCAAGCGCATTCTACTCGAGCGTATCCGCCCCGTGTGGCGTCGCCTGTCGTTCTCCTGGAAGGTCACCTCGCGCAACCTCTTCCGCTACAAGCGTCGCTTTATCATGGCAATCGTGGGCATCGCCGGCTGCACGGCGCTCCTGCTCACAGGCCTGGGGCTGCAGAACGCCATCAACGACATCATCGACAAGCAGTACGGCGAGCTCTATCACTACAACACTATTGTCCGCATGGCCTCCGATTCTGCGGATGATGAGAAAAGCCAGGTAGAGCAACGGGTTGAAGAAGATGCATCGGGAGAATACGCCTGGCTTGCCACCGCGAACAAGCAAGCGCAGTCGATCTCGGACGACGATGGCGCGGACATAAGCCAGCACCGCATCGACATTATCGTTCCCGAGCATCCTGACACGTTCTCCAACTTCATCACGATGCGCACGCGTGAGGGGCACGAGGAGCTTGCGCTTTCCGACGACGGCGTGCTCGTGAGCGAAAAGCTCGCGATGGAGCTCTCCCTTACGGTGGGCAGCACGTTTTCCATCTTCGACGAGGATGCTGTGGGCGACGCGACGGGCGACGGGCGCGAGGTCACCGTGGCGGGCATCATGGAGAACTACGTCGGGCACTACGTCTACTTCACGCCGACGCTCTACGAGCAGGTGATGGGCGAGGAGCCCGTTTTCACCACGCTCTATGCGAACGAGGTGGAAGACGAAGGTGCGCGCGAGGTGCTCTCCGACGAGCTTCTGGCAACCGACGGCGTGAAGACGGTCACCTACAACGATGAGACTATCGATAGTTACCGAACCATGCTCAAGAGCGTCGACAGCGTGGTCGTGGTCCTCGTCATCGCGGCGGCCCTGCTCGCGTTCGTCGTGCTCTACAACTTGACGAACATCAACATCACCGAGCGTGTCCGCGAGATCGCCACGTTGAAGGTGCTCGGCTTCACCCCGCGCGAGGTCGATGCCTATATCTACCGAGAAACGCTTTTGCTTGCCGTAATCGGTGCACTCGTAGGCCTTTTGCTCGGCATCGTGATGGAGGGCTTCGTCGTGGTGACGGCTGAGGTGGACCAGGTCATGTTCGGTCGCGACATCCATGCTGCAAGCTTTATCATTGCGTTCCTGTTAACCATGGTGTTCTCGGTAATCGTGACGCTTGCCATGCGCCCGAAGCTGCGCCGGATCGATATGGTCGAAAGCCTGAAATCGAACGAATAGGCGCCTACTTGTACTTGTGAATTGCCGAAGATGAGGGGGTAATCCGCCCCTTTCATACGTCTTGCAGGATGCGTATCGCGCAAGTTGCGCTACAATTTTTACAAATGAGTTGGAGTTTTCTCATTCGAAAGGGGAGCTAGTTCAATGAAGGTTACTCAGCGAAAGCTCGATGACGGCAAGCTGCGTCTCGAATGCGTCGCAACGCCCGTTGAGGTGAACGAGGTGCTGCAAAACGCCTACATCCAGTTCGCTCAGCAGATGGGCCTGCGCCCGGAAAAGGACAAGACGGTCGCTCAGGTCGCCGAGGAGCAGATGGGCATCAAGAATCTCGACTCCATCGTGCAGGATCAGGCGATCGAGGGTCTTGTCCCTTATGCTATTGATAAGAAGAACCTTACGCCCGCGTACCCGCCGAAGGCCGAGCATGATCGCGCCATCGCTCGCGACCGCGAGTTCGCGTTCACCGTCGTGGTGCTCCCGAAGCCCAACTACGAGCTCTCTTCCTATGAGCCGGTTTCCATCACGGTGCAGCCTTTCGAGGTGAGCGAAGACGAGGTCCAGCGCCATATGGATGAAACGGCGGAGCATTACGCCGAGTACGTCGCCGACGACCCGCATCCGGTTGCGAAGGGCGACAGCGTGAAGGTGAAGCTCGAGTGCTCCGAGGGCGGCAAGCCGATGCCGGGCCTGACTACCGAGGGCCGCACCTACACCACGGGCGCCGGCTACATGCCCGACGGCTTCGACGAGAACATCATCGGCATGAACGTTGGCGAGACGAAGGAATTCACCTTCGAGGGCCCGAGCCTTGACGACGACGGCAACGAGTGCACCCAGAAGGTGGAATGCCGTGCCACGGTGCTCGAGATCCAGAAGAAGGTCATCCCCGCCATTACCGATGAATGGGTGACAAAGTACATGCCGATGTACAAGTCGGCAGACGACTTCCGCAACAGCATTCGCGAGAGCCTCGAGAAGCAGGGCCGCGAGCAGTACGACGACTACAACCGCCAGCTCGCTGCGAGCGAGCTCGCCCGTCGCTTCCAGGGCAGCATCGCAGACGAGGTCTACGAGGCAATGCGCGAGCAGCTGATGAACAACGTGCGTCAGACTGCTCAGCAGCAGGGTAAGACCCTCGACGCCTTCATCGAGGAACAGGGCGGTCAGCAGCAGTTCGGCATGATGATGATGATGCAGATCCGCGAGCTGCTCGTGCAGGGATTCGCTCTCGACGCGCTGTTCCGCCACGAGCACCTCGTGCTGAACGACGACGACATCAACGCCGCCTGCCGCGCTATGAACCCGCAGGTGAACCCCAAGATGCTGCGTCAGCGCCTCGAGCAGACGGGCCGCGGCTTCATGCTGCGCGAGGCTGCCGAGCGCTTGAAGGCGAACAACTGGCTGCTCGAGCACGCGAACATCAGGATTGCAGGCGAGCAGGCTGATGCTGACAAGGCCGAGGCTGAGGCTGCGGACGCTGCTGAATAGCCGACTAGCCGTTTTCCTGAATCACATGGAGGGGTGAGGCCCCGCTTGGAGGCCGACTTCCGCCTTCGCAAGCGCTCCGTTGGACGTAAGGTTCAGCGGGGCGCTTTTCTTTGGCTCCAGTGTCCCAATCGCACGCGCGCCGAATGGTTCGGCGGATGCCATCGAGGCGCAATCGTTCGCAACCGAACATTTCCCCAACTACGGTTTCAGCGATGTCGATCCAGGTGAGTGGTTTGCGAGTGACGACATCTTGCAGTATGTCCTCCAACATGGTCTCCGCGCTCGATCGCGACCCTCCCGAGCGAGCTTCTCGCTCCCGAGAGCACGGCCGTGCAAACGTTCACCCAGAAGGTAACGGTTACCCTGAATTACGGTCAGCTGCTGTATCTGGAGAACGCTCTGTTGGTCGCTAAACCTTAGGCGATGTAGCGAATGCAAGCGGGGCATGTCGTATAATACGGGGCATGTCACATTGCTTTCGAAAACTGCTCATCATCGCGAATCCCGTTGCGCAAAACGGTGAAGGCAAGGCGTGCGCTTATCGGACGCGCGCCTTGCTTGCGTCTGCGTTAGGGGAAGCCGCCTTCGCGCTCGAGTTCACCGAGCGCCCGGGGCAGGCGAGCGACATCGCCGCCCGTGCCGCATCGCGCGGGTTCGACTGCGTCTGCGCGCTCGGCGGCGACGGTATCGCAAACGAGGTTGCCTGCGGGCTCATGGAAGTTCCGGCAGGCGAGCGGCCTGCTTTCGCACTGCTGCCCGTCGGCTCGGGCAACGACTACGCGCGCACGCTCGGCATGTCGACCGACCTTCCCACGGCGGTCTTGCAGCTGTGCGATGGCGAATTGCGCTCGCATGACGTGGGGAAATGCAACGATCGATGGTTCTTGGAGACGCTGTCGTTCGGTCTGGACGCGGCAATTGCGCTCGATACCGTCGAACGCCGCGCCCGAACGGGGAAGACGGGAACGATGCTCTATCTGCAGTCGGGCATCGACCAGTTGCTCCACCATATGGACCTGCGCCGCTACACTGCCGTGCTCGACGGCGGCGAGCCTGTCTGCGGTGAGTCGTATCTCTTCGCGGTTCAGATCGGGCAGACTTACGGCGCCGGCTTCCGCATCTGCCCCGACGCTGCGCCCGACGACGGCCTGTTCGATATCTGCATCGCGCATCCGCCGTTGACGCGGTTTTCCGGTACCTTCATCTTCCTTATGGCGAAGGATGCCCATCATACGCGCTTCAAGCAGATCGAGTTTCGCCGCGCGGCGTCGATCGACCTTCGCTTCGACGCGCCGCTTCCCGTGCAGATCGATGGGGAGGCGCTCGTGGCCGATTCCTACCACATCTCCATTACCCCGCGCGCCCTGCGCGTCGTCGTTCCCTATCAAGGCGAAAGCGCGCGCTCATGACGAAGCGCTCGGCGAATCGCAAGGACGCTGCGCGGGCAGGGGAGCGGCCTGGGGAACGGACTCGCTCCGATAAGCAGGCGGCGGAGGATGCGCGCGCCTATCGTGCGCGGTTTCTTCCCGTGAACCGCGAGGACATGCGCGAGCGCGGCTGGGATGAGTGCGACTTCGTGTACGTGTCGGGCGATGCGTATGTGGATCACTCGTCGTTCGGTGCGGCCATCATCTGCCGCCTTCTCGAGGCGAACCACTACAAGGTCGGCATGATCGCCCAGCCCGATTGGCGCGATCCGGAAAGCGTCGCTGCGCTCGGGCGCCCGCGTCTGGGGTTCCTCGTGAGCTCGGGAAACATGGATTCCATGGTGAATCACTATACGGTCGCCAAGAAGCGCCGCCACTCGGATGCCTTCTCTCCTGGGGGTGAGGGAGGGCTGCGCCCCGACCACGCGGTTGTGGTGTACTCGAACCTGATCAGGCGCGTGTTCAAGGACGTTCCCATCATCATCGGAGGTATCGAGGCGAGTTTGCGCCGCCTTGCCCACTACGATTACTGGTCGGACTCGCTTAAGCGGTCGATCCTGCTCGATTCGAATGCCGACCTTGTTTCATACGGGATGGGGGAGCATTCCATCGTGGAAATCGCCGACGCCTTGAATTCGGGGCTTTCGGTAAGCGACCTTACCTTTATCGATGGCACGGTGTTTCGCACCCGTTCGCTGGAACACGTGGTTGACTACGAGATGCTGCCCGGCTGGGAAGAGGTTTCGGGCGACAAGCGCGCCTTCGCGGAGAGCTTCGCCACCCAGTACCGCGCGAGCGACCCGGTGTGTGGCAGTCGCTTGGTGGAGACCTATCCCCATGGCGTGTATGTCGTGCAGAACCCGCCGGCTGCGCCGCTGACCCAAAATGAGATGGACGCCGTCTATCGCCTGCCCTATGCGCGCACGTGGCATCCTTCCTACGACGAGGCCGGCGGCGTGCCGGCGCTTTCCGAGGTGAAGTTCTCGCTCACCTCCTGTCGCGGCTGCTTCGGCGAGTGCGCCTTCTGCGCGCTCACTTTCCACCAGGGGCGCATCGTCACGGGCCGCTCCCACGAGTCGCTGCTCGACGAGGCCCGCGTCATGACGGCCGATCCCGAGTTCAAGGGCTACATCCACGATGTGGGAGGTCCCACGGCCAACTTCCGCGGGCCGGCTTGCGCCAAGCAGCGCACGCGAGGCGCCTGCACAGACCGCCGCTGCTTGGGCACGAAGCCCTGCCCGGCGATGAAGGCCGATCATCGCGACTACACGGGTCTTCTGAGCAAGCTGCGGAAGCTGCCCGGCGTGAAGAAGGTGTTCGTGCGCTCCGGCATTCGCTTCGACTACGTCATGGCCGACCCCGATCCCGATCGCACGTTTCTGCGCGAGCTGGTCGAGC
>OLQB01002741.1_pt1 | contig 11162 bp, 10 predicted proteins | sample 1672681 | NCBI WGS metagenome assembly OLQB01 (sample SAMEA3136713, study PRJEB25190) | human gut metagenome | reverse complement strand
CAGGCGATGCCTTCCTGATTAAAATTAAGATTTTAATCAGGAAATAGTATTAGAATCCGAGACGTGTTCTGGAATACATGTGGAAACTTTCGCGAATCTGTTCCGGAGTACACTCGCTCATCAGAAGCAGAATCAGCAGCATCCTTGCCTTCAGACAGTCGAGCTGGCCGGTTTTCAGATAGCCTGCTTTGTCAAAATAGCTGGGAGAACCTTTGTAATCGCCATAGGTGACCATAAACGGCTCCCCCTTGCCGATGCGCGTACCGACAACAATCGGCAGCTTGTCGCCGTATTTTTCATGCAGCGCGTCCAGCTTTTCAAAAACGGGTTTTGCAATGTCGCATCCGCCTGTGCCGCCAACAACAATACCGTCGTAGCCGTCTTCTTCAATATGATCGAAGACCTTGGCGTTCATGCCGAGATAGCAGGTCTGGAGCAGAACGTCCTTGATACCGGTTTTGATATTGATCCACGGCATCTTCCGGCGGATCGGCCTGGTGCGGATGCTGACGTCTCCCTCGGCGACCATACCGATCGGAAATTCAGAGCCGAAGGCGGCGCAGTTGGACGGGTGCAACTTCTGCACATAAAGGGCCGAGTGAATCCACTCGTTCAGGATGACGACAACGCCAAGACCGGAAAGCGCATCCGAAGCGGCGGCGCGGATGGCGTTGAGCAGATTGGCAGGGCCTTCCGCGCCGCGGGCGGTTGCCACGCGCATGGCGCCCGTCACGACAACGGGGACATCGGTCTGCAAGAGGGTTTCAAATGCGAAGGCTGCCTCCTCCATGCAGTCGGTCCCCATGATGATCACAACGCCGTCGGCCTGATCTTCGTCAATTGCTTTGCGAACCTCCCGGACGATTTCCAGAACATCCGGAATCTGCATACCATAGCCTGCGGCGATATCCTCACGGGCTACAATGGAAATTTCAATGTTTCCGTCGAACTCGTGCATCGAGCGGATATACTCCGCAAGGTCAGTGCGGCTGGGCTTGCCTGAGGCGTCTACCTGGTCAGCAATCGTGGAGCCGCCCAGCAGGAGCGCTCTGACGTGTTTCATAACAACACTCCGTTCTCTTTCTGTTTGTTCCGAAGACCTATGTGCCCTGCCTGCAGTACAGAGCGAGGAGATCATCAGAAATTGTTAAACTCGATTCACTAAATAGTATTTAGTGAATACAATTTAATACTAATACTTTATTTACAAAAGTCAAGCAGAATATGACGACCCTAGTACAAATCGTGGTTTTCGTCAAAAATTCGACTTGGTTTTCTGGCAAATCGACGAACGGCCAGAAGATGCATACCATTTTTATATGGATCGGTGGGGCTCTTTGATCTGGTTGACTTGACATTTCGTTGAATGATGGTTAAAATTAAACACAATATGAGTGTTGAGAGGTAGCATATGGCCACTAGAAAAGAACAGTCGGACGCCACAAGGGCTGCAATTCTGGAAGCGGGGCGCAAGCTTCTGGCGGAACGCGACGTCAAACATATTTCGATTTCTGACATTATGAAGCAATGCGGCCTTTCCAACGGCCTGTTTTATCACTATTTTGCGTCCAAGGATGCATTTATTACAGCGCTGATTTCGGACGAGTGGTCCGAGAAGGCGCAGTCCCTGTATGATACGTCACTGCCGCCATTGGAACGGCTGCGCAAATACTGTACGCTCAGCCTCCCCGACATGAGCCCGGAGAGTTTTCAGCTCCACCGGAACACGATGGCGTTCAAGCTGACGGATGAATATATCCGCGAGCGCGAGAGCCGGTACGCGGACGACTATATGTTCAAGCATGTGATGCTGTATTTTGAGAGCTGCATCTCAGACGGCGTTTTTTCTGCTGACGTTCCGGCGGAATTTGTGGCCCGGCTGCTGGTCTATGTCAACCACGGCGTGAGCTTCCATGTGGCGCTCTATAAGCGCCAGCCGGATGAGGCGCAGATTATCAGCTGGTTCAACCAGTTCTTTGATTCCCTGGAGGAAACAAAACTCAAGCCGTACCTTCTTTAGGCGTGTGCGGGGCGCCCGTGAAACGGACGCCCCGGGGCTTTTCGCGTTTGCGCGCGGCCTGGCGCCGATGGTATGGAGAGGCAAAAGCTTATCAAGAAATGGGGGAGGCTGAGGCGGCAAGAGTTCATCTTCAATACTACGCAAAATACATTCATACTGAACTCCAATTAAAACCTTTTTTAAAGATTTTAATTGGAGTTCAGTATGAGAAGTCCGGACGCCTGATTGCATTTTGACGGATTCATTTTTCTGCCATGTTCATGAAATAGAAGAGCCCCTGCCATGGTTCTGCTTCGGGCTTGACGCGCCATGCAGCAGTACATGACAAGGGCTTTCGGTGCATTAAATTTATTGCTGCGTCCCCCTTCCTGAAGGCGGGGATGCAGCTTGCAATCCAAGTGCCTGCGAAATCGGACAGAATCAGCGAAACGCCAGCGTTTTCAAAGCTTCCCGCCTCTTTGTGCTTGGGAAAACGCGGAATCACATACTGCGGCTTCTGCATCAGCAATCCCTCTGCGGTGAGGACGCGCCATATCATCCAATTTGCGGATGTCACGGGATATTCGGAAGATGGTGTCAGAACAGGTTGAGGGTCAAAAACAGCATAAGCCAGCCGAACATGGAAAAAACGGAAAACAATGTGGAAATGACCACGATCTGCGCTGCGAGGGACGGCTTCCCACAATAACCGGTGCAGAAGGAGTATGTTGCGGTAGCACTGGGGCAGCAAAAAATCACCATCAGCGAGGCAAGAACGATCCCGCGGAATCCCAGCAGCACTGCCACAAGGAGGACAACGGCGGGAATAACAACGCATTTCAGCAGAGCAACCCCTGCGGCATACCGATTCTCAGTGCGGTTGCTTGTCAGTTTGAAGGAACTGCCGAGAGCAATCAGGCACAGCGGTGATGCGATAGAGCAGACGCTGGACAGCGTTGTTTCCAGAAAAGTGGGGAACACGACCCGAAGCGCATTGCAGGCTAGGCCCAGCAGCGTACCAATTAAAAAAGGCGAGGTCATTATGTTCTTTATCGTTTTCATCGGGGAAAGCGTCTCGCCCTGAAAGTGGAGATGCTCATATACCATCAACGGGTTGATCAGGGGGGAGGTACAGGCAACCAGAATGGAGTAGAATGCCATTTGCTCGGTCCCGAACAGATTCTGTATCAGCGGCAGTCCCAGAACCGCAAGATTCCCGTGGGACAGGCCGTGGATGAGTGTCGCAGATATTTCATTGGAACACTTCAGCACCCGGGGCACGAGATAAAAGGAGAGAAGGAATACGAAAATCAGCGCAAGCTCCATAAAGACGACGGCCTTCAGCTGAAAGTCCTTGGAAAAATCCGCGTGATATACGTTGCTGAATAGGACAGCCGGGATGAAAATCTTAAAGCACAGCCTGTCCATTGCGGCAAAGCCGGCATCCGGGATAAAGCGGATCCGCTTCAGGAAAAGACCAAAGAGCATCAGCAGAAGCATGGGCATAATGGCGTTGAAGCACAGTAGAAAATGGCCCATATGTCACCCCATGTATCTGCCGCCGTTGACCAGAATGGACTCGCCGTTGATATAGTCGCTCATGGAAGAGGCGAGAAACAGCGCGCAGTCCGCAATATCCTTTGGGGTGCCCATCCGGCCAAGCGGAAGCGTCGACAGAACTTTTGCGCGGTGTTCCGGCGTCCAGGTCTGTGTGATCTCGGTATTCACCGGGCCGGGAAAAAAGCGTAGACCGGCGAGGGGGCGCTTGCGCTGGAAATGGACTGCAAAAGCGGGCGCGGCGTAAACGCCTTTCCCGCCGAATTCCGCGGCCAAATGCCGAACGAGGTAGACCATACCGGCTTTGGATGCACCATAAGAGGGAGAGGCACCCAGGTTAATGTTTTTTGCGGCGGTAGAGGAGATCATTACGACCTTCCCGCCTCCGTGTTCAACAAAATAACGCACGCACTGAAGGCTGAGCATCGTGGGAAAGGTCAGATTAACTGCCATGACACGGTTCCAGTCGTCTTCGGTTGTGTCGAGCGTGGGGACGCGGGAGGCCATGCCGGCGCTACACACCAGAATATCTACCCGGCCGAAGGTGTCCAGGGCAAAATGGAAAAGTGTCTCCGCAAAATGGGAATCTTCACCGCTTCCGGCCAGATAGGCGCAACCCCCAAAAGGACGGATCTCTTCCGTCAGGGAAATCAGGTTCTCTTCCCGTCGGCCGGTAACGACGACATTGGCGCCTTCCTTTGCAAACTGAATTGCGATCTCCCGGCCAATTCCACTGGTGGCGCCTGTGATAATTGCGGTTTTGTTTTTCAGTAATGCCTCCATTTAACTTGCTCCCTTGGTCAGATTTTAACGCGGGTCATCCCGGCGCTGATTCATTATAGAAAGGCTGAGCTCCCGTTGTCAAGCTGATGACTGCTTTTTTGTAGGCTGCAACAAAAAAATAAGCAGGTACTTGAAAATAATTCCAAATGAGTGTATTATAATGGAACAGTCCAGAAAAAAGACGGGGGAGAGAAGCTGTGGAAAAAGTACGGGCATTGGTAATTGCGCCTTATGCGGGCCTTCGCGAAACAGTCAACGCGATTTCCGGTTTCTACCGGAGCCAGTTGGATGTCTCCGTGGTATTGGGTGATCTGGGAAGCGGTGTTATGCAGGCGCGGAAGGCTGAGGAAGAGGGATTTGACGTCATCATTTCCAGAGGAGGAACTGCGGAATTGATCAGTCAGAATGTCTCTCTCCCTGTAGTTAATATTGAGATCTCCGGCTACGACTATATGCGCTCCATTCGGTTGGCCGGCAATATCTCCGGGCCGAAGGCGCTGGTCGGATTCTCTTATATTACGGAAGACGCCAGCAGCGTCAATACGCTCCTGCAAACGGATGTGGAGATCAACACGGTTCGCAGTCTGGAAGAAATCAGCCCCACGCTGACACGGCTGACTGCACAGGGGTGCGAACTGATCATCGGCGATGTGTCTACTTGCCGAACCGCGGAGGAATTGGGAATTCCGAGCCTGCTGCTGCAGTCCGGCGAGGAAAGCGTCAGAAGCGCTCTGGAAAATGCCATCAAGCTGGTCAGGGCGTACAGCGGTAAACTGGAACAGCTGGATTTGCTGAAGCAGGCGCTTTCGCAAGGAAATGAACATATAATCGTGATGGATTCGGTCGGAAACATCCTGTTTCATTCCGCTGATCTTGTGCGATTTTCTCTTTCGGCCGGAGATCTGGAGCGCCTGTTTGAGGACACAGAGGACAGTTTGGACCGGGAGATCGTCCTGCTTCGGGAGGGGGGGACGTTGCGTATCTCCTGGCAAGGCCTGTCTCAGGGGCGCAAAGCCTATTATCTGCACTGGATCCAGTCGGAACGCCGTCAGCAGAATAATGGAATATATGTCACGAATTTCAAGGTAAGACCGGTCGTGAACGAGTTTTCCAAGAAAAGCAGCATCTATGATGAGAAAACAAGCCGCATTGCGCGGTCCTTCTGCGCCTGCCAGGACTCTGTGCTCATCACGGGCGATTTCGGAGTGGGCAAGTCGGACATGGCGCTGGCGATCCACAGAAACTCATCCCGCTGGATGGTGCCCTTCATTCAGATCGACTGCGCCATAGCAAAAGCGCAGAACAGCACGGAATGGCTGAAGGCTGTTTCTGAGAAACTGGAAAAGGGCGCCTGTGTCTGCTTCGAAAATGTAGACAGCCTTGAAAAAAAGGGACAGATGCAGATTCTTGAGACGGTGCAGAATCTGTCCGGGAAGAAGTGCCGCTTTATGGCGACTGCTTCATCAGAGATCCGCGTGATGGCCCGGGAAGGCAGCTTTGACAGGAGACTGCTGCAGATCCTTGGCGAATTGAGCCTGCATATCCCGAACCTGAAGGAAAGTCACAAGGATCTGGAGCGCATTGTGGGACTGGACATCATTGATGCCAATGCCCGCCTTGGCAAGCAGATCGCGGGTGTCGAGCCGGAAGGAATGGAGATGATAAAGAACCATACCTGGCAGCAGAATTTCGCGGAACTGCGGCAGGCGCTTTATCAGATGGTGCTGCTTACGAACGGCACGTATATCACGGAAGAGACGGTTCGGGAGACGCTGGCAAGCCGCGAGGTCAGCAAACCCTCCGGCATATCCCTCCAGGGATCTTTGGAGGAAATCGAGCTTCGGATCATTCGCCAGGTTCTGGAAGAAGAAAACGGCGTCATTTCCCGGGCGGCAGAAAGGCTGAATGTCGGCAGAAGCACCTTGTGGAGGAAGCTCCGTGATGCGGATAAGCAGCAGGAATGAGCCTGGAAAAATACAGGTCTAATTACACAAAAGAACAAAGCGCATTTTGGCAATAAATAATAGAGATTCCTATCGAATGGATTATTTTGAAACGTTCGACAGGAATCCCTGCTTTTTTGCATAAAATTTATTGACAAATTTCGCTAATTGTGTAGTATTAATACATAAGAACTGACTTCTACCAAGCGAAGTGGTCTTAATTTGAACATTTTCTGAGAGGTGCGTATCAAAATGAACAAGATAGTGATCTCGCATCCGCTGTATCGGGATGGTATGGCTCTGCTGGAAGGGAAAGCTGAGATCGTTATCACCAATGATGGGGATAGCGACAGAATTCTTGACAGTCTGATTGATGCGGACGCCTACATCCTGCGGATCGGGAAGATCGACAGAAAAGCGATCGAGCGCTGCGAGAAGCTGAAGGTGATCACCCGCCCCGGTGTGGGGTATGACAGCGTGGATGTTCAGGCAGCTACAGAGCGGGGGATCCCTGTTGTGCTGTGTCCCGCCGCAAATGCCAGAGCGGTGGCTGAGCATACGGTCGCGCTGCTGCTTGCCTGCGCAAAGAACATTGTCGAAAGTGTTAATGAGACGAAGGCAGGTAACTTCGGGATCCGCAACCGGTATGCTGCGGTGGACATCGTAGACAAAATGCTGGTAGTTCTGGGTTTTGGAAATATTGGGCGTCAGGTAGCAAAGCTCTGTGCTGCGCTTGATATGAAGGTGGGCGTTTTTGACCCCTTTGTAAAGCGCGAGACCGCTGAAGAAATGGGTTATGTTTATTTCGAGAATATGCTGGATGCGCTGGCGGCTGCGGACTTTGTGTCTTTGCATATGCCGTCCATGCCTTCGACCCGGGGCATGATCGCTGCCGAGCAGTTCAAGGCAATGAAGCCCACCGCCTTCTTCCTGAATGCGGCCCGGGGCGATGTGGTGAATGAGCCTGCCCTGATTGCCGCACTGAAGAACAGCGAGATCGCCGGCGCGGGACTGGACGTCCTGGTTGAGGAGCCCTTCCCGGCAGATCACCCCTTTATGACGATGCCCAATGTTGTGCTCACGCCGCACATGGCGGCGCAGTCTCAGGAGACAGTCTCCAAGCTGGTCACCATGGCTGCGGAAGGAACGCTTGCGGTTCTCCGGGGAGAGAAATGGCCTTATGTGGCAAATCCGGAGGTGTATGACCATCCTCGCTGGAAGCAGTAGAGCCTGAAAACGATACAAGCCGAGGGGGCGTGACATTGAAACCAATCGTTATCATCGCGGATGATCTGACAGGCGCGTGCGACACGGGGATCAAATTCCATAATGTGGGATTGAAGACAAGAGTCCTGACCAGCCCTCTTGCTGTCGGATCTTTCCTCCCTCCGGATGTGCCGGTAATATCCGTCAATACATGTTCCCGGTGCATGCCGGCGGAACAGGCGAAGAAGGTTGTTGGTTCGCTGCTGGCTGCGCTGCACGATAGAGGGGATTTTTACCTGTACAAAAAGGTTGATTCCGTCCTGAGAGGAAACGTAATGGCAGAGATAGAAGGCGTGTTCGACACACTTCGGCCGGACTTCGTCATCGTGGCTTCCGCGTTTCCCGAAAACGGAAGATATGTCCGCGGCGGTGTACTGCATATTTGCGGTCCTCAGGGGCAAAAGGATACGCTGGATGTGCTGCGGCTGTTTCAGAGTCAGACGGAACGCAGATGTGCGCGCATCGACCTTGAAGTTGTACGGGAGGGCGCAAAAGCTGTTTGTGCACGTGCGCAGGAGCTGTTCGGCGGAGGCGCAACGGTGCTGCTGGCAGATGCTTGGGAACAGAAGGATCTGGATATTCTGGCCGAAGTGGTCACGGAGCTGGGCAGCCGCTGCATTCCGGTGGGAAGCGCCGGACTGGCGCAGAGCATTGCCGCAAGGTTCACAGCAGAAGACTCCCAGGTGCAGACACGGGAAAATACGGCCTGGACTTCTGCATTGGTCGTTGTCGGCACCCGGCATCCGGCTACATTACGCCAGCTTCAGCAGCTGAAAGAACGCGCGGACATGAAAGTGTATGTGATTCCGACAAAGGACATTACACAGGAGAATCTTCCCACTATTGTGTCGCGTGTACTGGAAGAACCGATCAATCCGCAGGGACGGGACGGCATTCTGCTGACCACCGACGGTATCTATTACGGAAAGGAATCCTGCTGCGCGTCCCTGCTGCGCAATGAACATAATCAGCTGATCCTGGAAGCGCTGGGACGCGGCGTAGAAGCGCTGGTCAATATGCAGAAGATATCCGGGATCGTCGCAACAGGAGGTGATGTGGCACTGGAGGTGCTGAACCGTCTGCACCTGCATTGGATCGATCTGCAGACTGAGCCAATGCCCGGGATCGTTGCGGGAAATGCGGGCGGAAGCCCGGGAAGAAATTTCCTCATTACCACGAAGTCGGGCGGCTTCGGCGGCACCGACGCGCTGGTGAAAATGCTTCAATATATCGGTTCTGAAAGGAATCCTTGATTAAAACGTCTTAATTATAATCGAAAAAGCACCGCCAGATGGCGCTGCCGTAAAAAAGTCTGTACTGTTCCTGCCTTTCCGGAGGCGCTCAGTATAATCACGGGATAAAAAAGGAGGATACAATGATACGACCGTCCGGAATCATTGCTGCTATGTCGACACCCTTTTTTGAGGATGAGACATTGAACGAAGAAGAACTTAGGCATCAGGTGGATCGACTGATCGGTGCCGGCGTGCACGGCATCTTCGCACTGGGAACCAATGGTGAAAACTACGCGATGGATTTCGCCGAAAAGGTGCGTGTAATGGAGATCGTGATCGATCAAGCCAAGCACCGCGTTCCCGTTTACGTCGGAACCGGCTGCGTGACGACCAAAGAAACGGTCGCTCTAACCAGGAAAGCTGCGGAATTAAAAGCCGATTGCGCGTCGGTCGTGTCTCCCTGGTTTGCGGCGAACACACAGGATGGCCTGTACCGGCACTATAAAGCGGTAGCTGAGGCGGCACAGATCCCCGTTCTTATTTACAATATGCCCGCCCGCACCGGCGTGAATGTGCATTACACCACGATGCAGAAGCTGGGCCAAATTGAAAACATTGTCGGAATCAAGGATTCCAGCGGAAACTTTGACAATATGCAGCGGTACCTGGAAATACCGGATCGGAACTTTTCGGTACTGTCCGGCAATGATTCTCTTATTCTTCCGTGCCTGCTCTGCGGCGGTCAGGGAGGAATCAGCGGTATTTCCAATGTGCTCCCGGAGCGCATGGTGGCCATCTACACGCAGTGGGAAAAGGGCGATTTGAAGGAGGCCTGGCGTGTGCAAAGAAGCATCCGTCCGCTGCGCGACTGCATGGCGGCCGGAAACCCCAATTCCGTGGTGAAGCGCGCCGCATACTTCGTAGGACAAAAGCTTGGCCCTGTTCGTGCACCTTTCAACATCAGCGACCCCGATCTGGATGCCGCCATCAAGAAAGCGTTGGCGGACATCGAAGCCAACTAATGTATTCTTTCGGCATGCAAAAGCTGAAAAAATAAATAATGGAGGAAAAAATATGAAAAAGCTAACTTCTATCGTACTTGTTCTTTCACTGGTCATGTGCCTTTTTGCGGGCTGCTCCAGCACAAAGCCTGCTGAGACGACAGCCGCAGCCGCTCCTGCGGGAACGGAAACCGCCGCGGCAGCCGAGACGCTCAAGTCCAATGAGCCCATCGTGATCGGCCTGCTGGACGCATTCTCCGGTGACCGCGCCATGAATGGCGAGTATACCAGGGAAGGCGCCGAGATGTTCCTGGAGGACATCAACGCTGCCGGCGGTGTTTTGGGCCGCCCTGTGACCATTGTTTACGAAGACGACCAGGGCGCTGAGGCTTCCGCTACCAACGCCTATCAGAAATTGGTCTCCGAAAATGACGTCTGCGCTACCGTTTTGAACAAGTATTCCTCCGTGGTGCTGGCTATGGAGCCCTTCGTTGCCGACGAGGAGATCCCCGCCATTTGCTCCGGTTCTTCCGTGAAGCTGGAGGCCTCCACGAACGAGTGGCTGCTGTCCACCCGCAGATCCGATACCGGCTCCGGCGTTTCCATCGCTTTGCACTGCAAGTCCGTTGGCGCTACCAAGGTCGCGATCCTGCACAGCCCTGATGCCCTGGGCACCGGCATCACCCCCGTTATCGAGCAGACTCTGGCGGACAACGGCATCGAGGTCGTTTCCGTTCAGCAGTTCACCAATGATGAGAAGAACTTTGCTCCCTACATGGCTAAGATCAAGGATTCCGGCTGCGATATGCTGGTCGCCATTGCCCAGACCAATGAAGCCGCTCTGATCATGAAGACTGTCAAGGATGCCGGTCTTGGCATTCCCTGCATCGGCAACTCCGCATTCGCCCAGAGCTCTACGCTGAGCAACGCTTCCAATGAAGCCTCCGACGGCTGGTACTCCGTCACCGCGTTCTCCTACAAGGCGACTGTCCCCAAGACTGCCGAATGGGTCGAGCGCTACAACGAAAAGTACGGCAGAAACCCGGACATGACCTCCGCAACCACCTATGATGCTTTGAGCCTGATCTGCAACGCAATTGAGACCGTTGGCACGGATGATCCCGCTGCCATCAACGAGCAGCTGCACAAGCTGGATGGCTTTGAGGGCATCGCTTCCGATTACGCCTACCAGGGTACTCCCATGCTGGCCACCTCTGAATATGTCATCCAGATCCAGAACGGCGAGGCCGTCGTTATCGACCGTATTTCCACCAAATAATTCCGTTAAGCATTTTATCAGGAGAAGATGCCGCATAACGCGGCATCTTCTCCTAGCAAAAGAATTTCCAAGATAAGGAAGGTGAGCATGATATGTACA
>OLQB01002729.1_pt1 | contig 11195 bp, 7 predicted proteins | sample 1672681 | NCBI WGS metagenome assembly OLQB01 (sample SAMEA3136713, study PRJEB25190) | human gut metagenome | reverse complement strand
ACGGTATTGTCCTCGCGCGGATTCGGCACGAGCTCCGCCGTGAAGATCGCCTGTGGTTCCGCCTCGTTCTCGTCGCGGATGAGCGCTGCCGTCACGGTGTACACATCTCCGCTTTTCACACAGTCTTGTATGTCCACGGAAAAGCCGCCGCCGCTTATAGGCCGCGCATAGGTGTCGCTGTCTGCATCGTACGAAATCTCACCCGAAAGCGAGTCGGGAATATCCGGCAGATCTTCATTTGCGGCGCTTTCGAATAGTCCGCTCACAATTTCTTCCATCACCCCGCGAGAGAGCACCAGCGCGCTGCCGGTCGTCTCTGCGCTGTAAAACGTCATGCCGCAGTTGTCCACCGCAAAGGCCGCGGTCTGCCAAAAGTAAACGGGATCATTCGCGTCAAACGCCATGCCGTTCATCTGCGCCAGAATGTGTGCTTCCAAAAGCGGCGCTATCGCTTCAATCTCCGCGGTGATCTCTGCGTTTTCGCTTACCTCGTTGCTTTTCGGTGCGGGAGATGCGGTGGATTTTACCGTCGGCTCGGCGGTAGGCGATGCCGTTGCGGTCGCTTCGGGGGAAGGCGTCGGCGTTTCCGCTACGTGCTCTGAAGCCGCCGCACTGCTCACACTTTGTGTGTTTTCCGCTGTGCCGCAGGCGGCCGCAGAGAGCGCAAGCGCCGCAGAAAGCACGGAAGCTAAAATCGTTTTTCTAAGCTGCATGTGGTTTTTCACTCCTTTCAGCCGTTTTTTAAGTATAAGACACTTTTAGCACAAAACTGTGAACGCCGTTTGAATTTCGTGCATTGTGCAAAAATTTTTCATTTCCGTGAACATTTCGGAAATACGCTTTACAAATCGGGGTCTGTCATGTAAAATAAGTATAAGTATAAATCTGTGCATTTGCAAATTGAAAAAATTTGCGAGTGTGCGTCACAGGATATGGAATACTAAAGAATCGAGGATGAACGTATGAATTTGAAGTACAAAAGAGTTCTCTTAAAGCTCAGCGGCGAATCGCTTTCCGGCAAGATCGGTCACGGCATCGATTTTGACACCGTTGTCAAGATCTGCGAGCCCATCAAGAAGATCGTGGATATGGGCTGCGAGGTCGCCATCGTTGTGGGCGGCGGCAACTTCTGGCGCGGCCGTTCCAGCGGCAAGATGGAGCGTACGCTGGCCGATAAGATCGGTATGCTGGCAACGGTGATGAACGCCCTGGCTGTCTCCGACAAGCTGGAGCAGCTGGGTGTGCCGACCGAGGTGTTCACCTCCATCACCATGCCGCAGGTGGCCCCGGCCTTCACCCGCAAGGACGCTCTCCACGCAATGGAAGAGGGCAAGATCGCCATCTTCGGCGGCGGTACGGGCAACCCCTTCTTCTCCACCGACACGACCACTGCTCTGCGTGCCGTTGAGGTGAGTGCAGACATCATGTTCAAGGCCACGATGGTGGACGGCGTCTATGACAAGGACCCCCATAAGTACCCCGATGCCAAGAAGTACGAGACCCTTACCTTTACCAAGGTGCTGGAAGACCGTCTGGCTGTTATGGACGGCACTGCCGCCACCCTCTGCCGGGACAACAAGCTCCCCATCCTCGTGTTCGACCTGGCCGACCCCGACAACATCGCCCGCGCTGTGCAGGGTGAGAACGTGGGTACGCTGGTCTACGAGGGCTGAGCATACTGCCCCGCTTCCGACAATAGAATATGCCAGACGCCTTTTCGCGGCTGGTGAGAATTGATAACAAACAGGAGACAAGGACAATGAGCAGCAACACCAAGGCATTCGAAGACAAGATGAAGAGCGCAGTCGAGCATCTGGAGCGCGAGCTGAAGACCGTGCGCGCAGGCCGTGCCAACCCCGGCGTTCTGGACAAGGTGACCGTGGATTACTATGGTTCGCCCACGCCCATCCAGCAGGTGGCTTCTGTGGCTGTCAGCGAGGCCCGCACCCTGACCATCACCCCCTGGGACCGCACCCTGCTGCGTGCCATCAGCAAGGCCATCATGGCCAGCGACGTGGGCATCAACCCCATCGACGACGGCCAGACCATCCGCCTGAACTTCCCGGCTCCCACCGAGGAGCGCCGCAAGCAGCTGGCCAAGGAAGTCTCCAAGATGGGCGAGGAGGCAAAGGTCGCAGTCCGCAATATCCGCCGCGACGCTATGGACAAGGCCAAGGCCATGAAGAAGGCTGGCGAACTGACCGAGGACACCCAGAAGACCATGGAAGAGGACGTCCAGAAGCTGACCGATAAGTATGTGAAGAATATCGACGCTGCTGTGGAAGAAAAGCAGAAGGAGATTATGTCCGTCTGATTCTGGCTGCAAGCAAGCAGGGAGGTGCCGTGCGCTGAAAGAAGGTGCGCGGCACTTTTTGCCAGACTGAAAATAGAGGAATAAGATCATGGAACATCCAAAGGATTTTGCAAAGGGGCTGTCCATCGGCATCATCATGGATGGCAATGGCCGCTGGGCCAAGAGCCGCGGCCTGCCCCGCACCGCCGGCCACAAAAAGGGCGCACAGGTCTTTCAGGACATTGCGAACTACTGCGATGAGCTGGGTGTGGAGTCGGTGTATTTCTACGCATTCTCGACCGAAAACTGGAAGCGTCCCGCCGAAGAAGTGGGTGCTATCATGCGGCTGTTCGGCGAGTACCTTATCAAGGGCTTCGACTACAAGAACCGGAACATCCGCATCTGCTTCATGGGCGACCGCACTGCGCTGGACCCCAAGCTGCAAAAGCTGATGAACGAGCTGGAGACCGACTCGGCTTCCAAGACCGGTCTGACCATCAACATCGCCGTCAACTACGGTGGACGGCCTGAGATCGTCCGGGCGGCCCAGAGTCTTGCGGCCAAGGTGGCTGCGGGTGAGATGAAGCCCGAGGACATCACGGAAGAGGCTCTTTCAGCCCAAATGTACACCGCCGGCCAGAAAGACCCCGACTTCATCCTCCGCCCCAGCGGAGAAAAGCGGCTCTCCAACTTCATGCTCTGGCAGGCAGCTTACTCGGAGCTGGTGGAGATGGACGTTCTGTGGCCTGATTTCACCCGTGATGACCTCGATGCCGCCATCATGGAGTTCAACCGGCGCTCCCGCCGCTTCGGCGGACTTTGAGCGCGGCAAACGATACGCAAGATGCCGCGCGGCGTGCGCGGCCCCCGGAGAGCGTCCGGTATTTCCTCAGGCGCTGACGCTGCAGACCCTGCCAGAGCAGGGGAGCGGCTCCCGGACGAAACAAAGGAGAACATGAAACTATGAAAACACGAATCATCACAGCCGTGGTGGGCCTGATCGTTCTGGCAGGCGTCCTGTTCACCTTCGATACGCTGGTGTTCAATCTGGTCATCGCGGCCATCACCCTCATCGCCCTGCATGAAATTTACTCTGCGCTGGGTTTTGAAAAGCAGGACTGGCCGCTGCTGGCCGTTCTGGTACCCTACACACTGCTCATCATGCTGTCGAACTACAGCGTCTGCCGGGCGATGGTGATGCCCGCTTCCTTCCTCGTGGTGCTGTTCTATGCCATCTACCTTGTAGTGCGCAACGGCGTCATCAGCTACCAGAAAGCCAGCGGCCTCGCCATGTTTTCGGGCATCGTGATCTTCTGCTTCTACTCGTTCATCCGGCTCAAGGAGATGCTGCCGGTGGAGGAATATGGCTACGACGCCATCTTCTTCATCCTGCTCATCCTCTGCTTCGCCTGGGGCGGCGATACCTGCGCCTACTTCGCGGGCCGCGCCTTTGGCAAGCATAAGCTCTGCCCGGTGGTCAGCCCCAAAAAGACGGTGGAGGGCGCTGTAGGCGGCGTGCTGGGTACTATGGTATTCGGTGTGCTGGTCACGGTCATCTACTCCATCGCAGCAGACCGGATGGAAGAGTTCACCCGCTCCAATATTGGCGTATCCATGTATGTCATCATTGCGCTGCTGGCCTGTGTGGCTGCGGTGTTGGGCATCTACGGCGACCTGTTCGCCAGCGTGGTCAAGCGCCAGTGCGGCATCAAGGACTACGGCACCATCTTCCCGGGCCACGGCGGCATCCTTGACCGCTTTGACAGCGTGATGTTCATCGCGCCCTTCGTCACGATGGTGGTCATCGCAGCATTCTACGATTAAAATCAGCAGGAGGTAGATTCTTTATGGCTAAGAAAATCACGCTGCTGGGTTCCACCGGCTCCATCGGCACCCAGAGCCTTGACGTCATCCGTGCTCAAGGGTATGAGGTGTTCGGCCTGTCGGCCCACAGCCAGACGGATAAAATTTTGCAGCAGATAGAAGAATTCCACCCGAAATACGTCTGCATGACCAGTGAGGCCGGTGCCGAAAAGCTTTCGGCTGCGCTGGCAGGCCGCGCCGATGCACCCAAGCTCCTGACCGGCCCGGAGGGCCTCAAGACCCTCGCTGCGATGGACGGCCCGGACGTGGTGCTGAACAGCGTGGTGGGCATCGCGGGCCTCGGCGCAAGCCTTGCCGCCATCGAGAGCGGCCATGACCTCGCCCTCGCCAACAAGGAAAGCCTTGTCACCGGCGGCCATCTTGTCACTCAGGCTGTGGCAAAGCACGGCGTCAAACTGCTGCCTGTGGACAGTGAGCACTCGGCCATCTTCCAGTGCCTGCAGGATAAGGAGAGCGCCAAGAGCCTGACCAAAATTCTGCTGACGGCCTCCGGCGGCCCCTTCTTCGGCATGAAGACCAAAGAGCTGCGGGGCAAGACCAAGGCCGATGCCCTCAAGCATCCCAACTGGAACATGGGTGCAAAGATCACCATCGACAGCGCCACTCTGATGAACAAGGGCCTCGAGCTCATTGAGGCTGTGTGGCTGTTCGGTCTGCCTCCGGAGAAAATTCAAATCGTTGTCCAGCGCCAGAGCATCGTTCACTCGGCGGTGCAGTACAGCGACAACTCCATCATCGCCCAGCTGGGTGTGCCGGATATGCGCATCCCCATCCAGTATGCGCTGACCTATCCGGCCCGTGTGCCGGGCGTCGTGCCGGAGCTGGACTTCACCACCCTCAAACTGCTGACCTTCGATGTGGCCGACGAGGAGACTTTCCGCTGCCTCGCCGCCTGCAAGAAGGCCATCAAGAAGGGCGGTCTCGGCCCCTGCGCCGCCAACGGTGCCAACGAGGAGGCCGTCAAGCTCTTCCTTGAGGATAAGATCGGCTTCCTCGACATCGGCCGTCTGGTGGAGGCTGTCGTGGACAGCGACAGCTTCGGCGGCGACTACAGCCTCGCGGATGTGTATGAGTGTGACCGTATGGCCCGTGCATTCGTGAGAGCACATCTGTAATATAGGAGAAATAATGTCAGTTTTCATCACCTTTGCTGCTGCGCTGCTCATCTTCGGCGCGGTCATCGCTATCCACGAGTTCGGCCATTTTGCAGTGGCAAAGCTCTGCGGGGTCCAGGTCAACGAGTTTTCCATTGGCATGGGTCCGACCCTCATCAAGACCTATCGCAAAGGCACGCAGTATACCCTGCGGCTCCTGCCCGTAGGCGGCTTTGTGGCGCTGGAAGGGGAGGAGAGCCCTGAGAGCGAACAGGCCGAGAGTGGAAGCGGGGACGATGACGGCCCGGACATCCCGCCGGAGGTGCTGGCGCAGCGGACAGGCAAGCCGCTGAACGAGGCGGCTGTCTGGCAGCGGATGCTGGTGATGGCGGCAGGCGCGGTGATGAACTTCGTGCTGGGCTTCGTGGTGCTGCTGCTCCTCATCTCACTGCGCAGTGAGCCGATCACCAGCAAAGTCATCTATGCCGTGGAGGACAACGCCCTCTGCGGCCAGACCGGCCTGCAGGCCGGCGACGAGATCGTGGCCGTCAACGGTCGGCACTGCTTCGTGGCCAACGATATGCTCTACGAGCTTATGCGCACCGAGAGCTACCGTGCAGACTTCACCGTCCGCCGGGACGGCAAGCTCGTGGAGCTGCCGGACGTCCAGTTCGACACCTGGCAGGATGAGCAGGGCCAGACCCACATGACACTGGGCTTCACAGTCTACGGCCTTAAAAAAACACCGCAGAACGTCCTGAAAGAGTCGGCCAACAGCGTCATCTACTATGGACGCATCATCTATACTTCGCTGGCCGACCTTCTGCGGGGCCGCGAGAGCATCAACGACCTGTCCGGCCCGGTGGGCATCGTGACCGCCATCGGTCAGGCCGCAAGCTACGGCTGGGAGGATGTGGCTGAGCTGCTGGCGCTCATCACCATCAACCTCGGCGTCCTCAATCTGCTGCCGTTCCCGGCGCTGGACGGCGGCAAGATCGTATTCCTGCTCATCGAGGCAGTCACCGGCCATGCAGTGCCGGAAAAAATCCAGAGCAGTCTGACCGTCGCAGCCTTTGCGCTGCTGTTCGGCCTGATGCTCTTTGCAACGTACAATGACATCGTCCGGCTCGTGACCGGAGCAATTTGAAAGGGGTAAAACCATGCGGCAGCTGAAACGTGAAGTGAAGATCGGCAATGTGACCATCGGCGGCAAGAATCCCATTGCCGTGCAGACCATGCTGAACGTCCCGGTGGAAGACATCGAGGGCAATGTGGCGCAGGCAAAGCGCTGTGAAGCGGCAGGCTGTCAGATTTTGCGCGTGACCTGTCCCAGCGCGGCAGACGCCAAGTGCATCGAGGCCGTCAAGAACGCCGTGAATATCCCCATCGTGGCAGACATCCACTTCGACTACAAGGCTGCCATTGCCTGCGCCGATGTGGGCGTGGATAAGATCCGCATCAACCCGGGCAACATCGGCGACGATGACCGCGTGAAGGCTGTCGTGGATGCCTGCCAGCAGAAAAATATCCCCATCCGCATCGGCGTCAACGGCGGCAGTCTGGAAAAGCACATCCTCGCCAAGTACGGCGCACCTGTGCCGGAAGCGATGGTGGAGAGCGCTCTGTACCATGTCCGCCTGCTGGAAAAGTTCGACTTCAACAACATCGTCATCTCCATCAAAAATTCCAACGTCCCCCGCATGATGGAGGCATACCGCCAGCTCAGCGCTGTGACCGACTACCCGCTCCATGTGGGCGTCACTGAGGCCGGCACTTACCAGATGGGTCTGCTCAAGAGCGGCATGGGCATCGGCGGGATGCTGCTGGAGGGTATCGGCGACACCATTCGTGTCTCGCTGGCTGCTGACCCTGAGAAGGAAGTGGAAGCAGGCTACAATATCCTGCGCGCTGTCGGCTTTCCGGTGGCCGGCCCGGAGGTCATCACCTGCCCGACCTGCGGCCGCACCCAGTACCCCTGCACCGAAATCGCAAATGAGGTGGAGCGGCGGCTTCAGGGCTGCAAAAAGTCCATCAAGGTGGCTGTCATGGGCTGTGTCGTCAACGGCCCCGGCGAGGCCCGTGAGGCTGACATCGGCATTGCCGGCGGAAAGGGCGAGGCAGTGCTGTTCGTCCACGGCAACCCCGTCAAGAAGCTGACGGGGGATAATATCCTCGACCAGTTCATGGAGGAGATCTATAAGCTGTAAGCTCAAGAACAACCTGCTGCCACGCCCTTTTCTAGGGCGCGGCAGTTTGTGCTGTTATCTGATAGAAAAGGAGTACCACTGTGACACCACTTGTTTCCCAGCTATGGCCGCAGTTTATGGCGGACCCGGACTTTGCGGCCTGTTTTGGCCGCGTGGTCGTCGAGCACGCCCAGATGCTGCGGCAGGAGCGGCAGGTCATCTTTACGCTGCGCAGTTCTGCCCCGCTGGACAAGGGGCTGTGCGCCCGGCTGCTGGCCTCGCTGGCACCGGATTACGAGGGCTTCGAGCTCCGTATCAACAATCTTTTCGGCTATGCGACGCTGGATGAAGCCGGTCTGCGGGAAATGATGGAGGAGATGAAACGGGATGGTGTCCCCATCAACGGTTTCCTCGACCGCTGCCGCATCACCATCACCGGCCAGAACATCACCATCGGCGTCTGCCACGGCACGAAGTTTTTGCAGGAGATGCAGTTCGAGCGCCTGCTGGCGGAGCGCATCGCCGCCCACACCGGCGTAAAGCCCAAAGTGACGCTGGAAAGCAGCGTGGGCGAGGCCGAACAGCGCCAGATGGAAGAAAAACTTGAGCGGAAAATTGCGCCGCCTGTCGTCAAGTTCGAGAAAAAGAACACTGCCCCCTCCATCAAGGTGGAGGGCCTCGACCTTACGGACAAGCCCGTCACCATCTTCCACGGCAAGATGTTCACCCCGAAAAACCTCACCCCCCTCAAGGATTTGGGCGGCGAGGGCGGCAAGTGCATGATTTGGGGCGACGTCTTCTTCACCGAAGTGAAGGGCAACTTCCGCAAGATATACACTGTCTCCATTACCGATTACACCGGCTCCATCAACCTGAAGATCCGTGCGCAGGAAGGGGAGGACTGCTCCAAGTGGGAGTCCATCCCCAAGGGTACGACGGTCGTGGTGCGCGGCGACTGCTCCTACGATAAGTACGAGCACGACTATATCGTCTGGCCCTACGACGTCCTCTTTGTCGAGCGCAAAAAGCGGGAGGACAACGCCCCCGTCAAGCGAGTGGAGCTGCATCTGCATACCAAGCTGTCCAGCATGGACGCCTTCTGCGACCCCGGCGGCATCGTCAAGCTGGCCCACCGGATGGGCCACCCGGCCATTGCCATCACCGACCACGGTGTCTGTCAGGGCTACCCCGAGGCTATGCTGGCTGCAGACGCCATCCACAAGACAGACCCGGACTTCAAGCTCATCTACGGCTGTGAGGCCTACTTTGTCGATGACATGATACCCTGCGTCTACGGCGTGAAAGACGAGCCGCTGAACGGTGAGTTCTGCGTCTTCGACACTGAGACGACGGGCCTCGACCCCGGCGTGGAGTACCTGACAGAGATCGGCGCGGTCATCGTGCGGAACGGGGAAGTGGTGGAAGAATTCGATACCTTCGTAAAACCCGGAAAGGCCATCACCTCCAAGATCACCGAGCTGACCGGCATCACCAACGAGATGGTAGCCGACGCCCCCAGCGAGGCCGAGGCGCTGAAAGCCTTCCTCGACTTTGTAGATGGCCGCATCCTTGTGGCTCACAATGCCCACTCCTTCGACATCCGGTTCCTTCGCGCCGCCGCCAAGCGGAGCGGCATCGAGTTTGAGCCGACCTATATCGACACCCTGACCATGGCTCAGGCCATGTACCCCGGCCTCCACAACTACAAGCAGGGGACCATCAACAAGCATCTGGAGCTGCCCGCCTACGAGGCCCACCGCGCCTGCGAGGACTCTGCCGCACTGGGCCGCATCTTCTGCGTCATGCTGAAAGATCTGGAGGAAAAGCAGGTCACCGCCGTCAGCGGCATCAACACCGGCCTCGGCGGAAACCGCGAGGTACTGAAGAAGAAGTACTTCCACCTCATCATCCTCGTGCGCAACCAGATGGGCCTGAAAAACCTCTATAAAATCGTCAGCGAGGCCCATGTCAACTACTTCTTCAAGAAGCCCCGCGTCCCCCGCAGCCTTCTGAACAAGTATCGGGACGGCCTTATCCTCACTTCTGCCTGTGAAGCAGGAGAACTTTACAGGGCTGTCGTAGAGGGCCGCTCTTACGAAGAATTGAAGAAAATTGCATCGTACTACGATGTTTTGGAGGTCCAGCCCCTGGGCAACAACGCCTATATGGTGCGGGAGGGCAAGGTGGAGAGCGAAGAGGTCATCAAGGACTTCAACCGCACCGTCATCAAGCTGGGCGAAGACCTGCACAAGCCCGTCATCGCCACCGGCGACGTCCATTTCACCGAGCCGGAGGACGCCATCTACCGTTCTGTCCTGCAGGCGGGCAACGGCTTCAAGGACGCGGACAACCAGCCGCCCCTGTTCTACCGCACCACCGAGGATATGCTGAACCAGTTCAGCTACCTGCCCAAGGAAAAGGCCTACGAGATCGTCGTGACCAATCCCCGCAAGATAGCGGCCAGCATCGACGGCAACGTCCGCGCCATCCCGCGCGGCACCTACCCGCCCAGCATCGAGGGCGCAGAACAGCAGCTCCGGGATGCGACCTGGGAACACGCCAAGCGGGACTATGGCGACCCTCTGCCCGAGATCGTGGAGAAGCGCCTGCAAAAAGAGCTGGATTCCATCTGCGGCCACGGCTACGCCGTCCTGTACGTCATCGCGGTCAAACTGGTGGCCTACTCCAACGCGGGCGGCTATCAGGTGGGCAGTCGTGGTTCGGTCGGCTCGTCAGCTGTGGCCCACTTCTCCGGAATCTCGGAGGTCAACAGTCTGCCGCCCCACTACCGCTGCCCCAAGTGCAAGTACAGCGAGTTCATCACCGATGGCAGCGTGGACGACGGCTTCGACCTGCCCGACAAGAACTGCCCCCACTGCGGCACCCGGATGCTGGTGGACGGCCACGACATCCCTTTCGAGACCTTCCTTGGTTTCTACGGCGACAAGGAGCCTGATATTGACCTGAACTTCTCGGGCGAGTACCAGTCCAACGTCCACCGCTACACGGAAGAGCTGTTCGGCAAGGCCAACGTGTTCAAGGCCGGCACCGTCTCCGGTATTCAGGACAAGACGGCCTACGGTTACGTCAAAAAGTATCTGGATGAGCGGGGGAGAACGGTCAACCACGCGGAAGAGAACCGCCTGACGCTGGGATGCACCGGCGTCAAGCGTACCACCGGCCAGCATCCCGGCGGCATGGTCGTCGTGCCGGATACCTACGAGATCTACGACTTCTGCCCCATCCAGCACCCGGCGGACGATGTGGCGGGCGGCCTGCTGACTACCCACTTCGAGTTCAAGTACCTCCACGACACCCTGCTCAAGCTGGACGAGCTGGGCCACGATATGCCCACCTTCTACAAGTATTTTGAGGAATACACTGGCATCCCGGTGGACAGCATCCCCATGAACGACCCCAAGGTGTACAGCCTGCTCACCAGCCCGGAAGCGCTGGGCGTGACCCCGGAACAGATCGACAGCCAGACCGGTACCTTCGGCATCCCGGAAATGGGCACGAACTTCGTGCGCGGTATGCTGGTGGAAGCCCGGCCCAAGAACTTCTCCGAGCTGATCCAGATCTCGGGCCTGTCCCACGGCACCGACGTGTGGACCGGCAACGCGGATGAGCTGATCCGCAGCGGCACCTGCACCATCGCAGAGGTCATCGGCTGCCGTGACAGCATCATGCTGTACCTGCTGCGCAAGGGGCTGGAACCCAAGATGGCCTTTGATATCA
>OLQB01002726.1_pt1 | contig 11206 bp, 9 predicted proteins | sample 1672681 | NCBI WGS metagenome assembly OLQB01 (sample SAMEA3136713, study PRJEB25190) | human gut metagenome | reverse complement strand
GAAGACAAATGGCAATTTTTAAAGGAACAGGCGTTGCAATCGTAACACCTATGCACGAAGACGGTAAGGTAAATTATGAGAAACTTGAGGAGCTTCTGGAGGAGCAGATCGCAAGAGGTACAGATGCGATCATCATCTGCGGAACAACAGGTGAATCCTCTACTTTATCAGAAGAAGAGCACATGGAATGCATCAAATTTGCGATCGAGCGTGTCAAGGGAAGAATCCCGGTGATCGCAGGTACCGGTTCCAACAGTACCTACACAACGATCCAGATGTCAAAAGAGGCAGTAGAAGACGGTGCAGACGGACTGCTGCTTGTAACACCATATTATAACAAATGTACACAGGACGGACTGATCGCACATTATACCGCTGTTGCAAAAGAAGCAAAAGCACCAATCATCCTTTACAGTGTGGCGAGCCGTACCGGTGTGAATATTGCTCCGGAGACAGTTGCAGCTTTACATAAAAATATAGAGAATATTGTTGCGGTAAAAGAAGCATCAGGCAATATTTCCCAGATTTCAAAGATCATGCAGCTGACAGATGGCAAGATCGATCTGTATTCAGGCAATGATGACCAGATCGTACCGCTCCTTTCTGTTGGAGGAAAGGGTGTCATCTCAGTTCTTGCGAACGTGGCTCCGCAGTATACACATGACATCTGTGCAAAGTTCTTTGAAGGAGATGTCAAGGGAAGCTGTAAGATGCAGCTGGATGCGATTCCGCTGATCGAGAAGTTATTCTGTGAAGTGAATCCGATTCCGGTTAAAAAGGCTTTAAATCTGATGGGATGGCAGGCAGGTCCTCTGCGTATGCCTTTGACAGAGATGACAGAAGCACATACAGCACAGCTTGCAAAAGAACTGGAAGCATTTGGAATTAAACTGGCATAATAAAGGGTCAGATTATAGAGAAAAGGGACTGACTGGAGTATCCATCAGTTCCTTTTGTGCTATACAGGAATTTGTGAAAAGATACACAAGAAAATGGAGATAACAAGGAGGAATACAAAATGGTTAAGGCAATTATGCATGGATGTAACGGAAAAATGGGACAGGTGATCTCGGGACTTGTAAAGGAGGATGATGTGATCGAGATCGTGGCAGGTATTGATAAATTCACCGGAATCGAGAATCCGTACCCGGTATTTACAAGCCTTGCAGAGTGTGATGTGCAGGCAGATGTTGTGATTGATTTCTCAAACGCAGCAGCAGTTGATGAGCTCCTGGATGTATGTGTGGAGAAAACTCTTCCGGTTGTTCTTTGCACAACAGGACTTTCTGAGGAACAGCTTGCAAAGGTGAAAGAAGCAGGAGAAAAAGTTGCGGTTCTCCGTTCTGCAAACATGTCACTGGGAGTCAATCTTCTGATGAAGCTTTTAAAGGATGCAGCAAAGGTTCTTGCTCCGGCAGGCTTTGATATTGAAATTGTAGAAAAACATCATAATCAGAAAGTTGATGCTCCAAGTGGAACAGCGATCGCACTTGCAGATTCGATTAATGAAGCGATGGCTGACCAGTATGTATACAATTATGACCGCAGCCATGAACGAAAAAAACGTGAGAAAAACGAAATCGGGATCGTTGCAGTACGTGGAGGTACGATCGTTGGACAGCATGACGTCATCTTTGCGGGGGCAGATGAAGTGATCGAATTCCACCACACTGCATATTCAAAAGCAATTTTTGGAAAAGGTGCAGTTGAAGCTGCCAAATTCCTGGCTGGAAAACCGGCAGGAATGTACGATATGAGTGATGTGATCGGACTGTAAGCAGAAAAAGCTTTTATACAAGAGGGAGGAAGTTATGAAAGCATTAGAGGAGAAATATCTGGAAGGGCTGTCGGAATTATTTCCATCAATCGCAGCTGCGTCCACAGAAATTATTAACTTACAGGCAATCGTGAATCTTCCAAAAGGAACGGAACATTTTCTGACGGATATTCACGGAGAATATGAAGCGTTTGCACATGTGCTGAAGAACGGATCGGGTTCGGTAAAACGCAAGGTCGATGATGTATTTGCAAACACAATGAGCAGCCGGGACAAGCAGACACTGGCAACCTTGATCTACTATCCACGGGAGAAGATGGAGCGGATCCGGGAAGAAGAACAGAATATGGATGACTGGTACAAGATCATGCTGTACCGTCTGATCGAGGTAGCAAAACGTTCGGCGAGCAAATATACCAGATCGAAGGTCAGAAAAGCACTCCCGAAGGATTTTGCATATGTGATCGAGGAACTGATCACAGAAAAGTCAGGAATGACAGATAAGGAATCATATTATAATTCGATCATCAGTACAATTATCCAGATCGGAAGAGCGGAGGAATTTATTGTAGCCTTATGTGAACTGATCCAGCGTCTGGTTGTGGATCACCTGCATATTGTCGGTGATATTTACGACAGAGGTCCGGGACCGCATCTGATCATGGACAAGCTGATGGAGTATCATTCGGTGGACATCCAGTGGGGGAATCATGATATCCTGTGGATGGGAGCGGCAGCGGGGCAGAAATGCTGTATTGCGAATGTAATCCGTATCTGTGCCCGCTATGGGAATCTGGATATTCTGGAGGATGGATATGGGATTAATCTGCTTCCACTTGCAACTTTCGCATGGAAACAGTATGCAAAAGATCCCTGTGAATGCTTTTTATTAAAAGGGCAGGACAACTGCAAACCACAGGAGCTGGAACTGAATATGAAAATGCACAAGGCAATTTCTGTTATCCAGTTCAAAGTAGAAGGACAGGCAGCAGAGCTTTATCCGGAATTTGGTTTCCAGAGAAGAAACTTTCTGGATAAGATCAACTACGAGGAAGGGACTATAACGATAGGAGGAAAAATCTATCAGCTTCTGGATGATTATTTTCCGACCATAGATCCGAAGAATCCATATCAGCTTTCAGCTGAAGAAGAAGAGATCATGAACCGCCTGGTAAAAGCGTTCCAGAGCTGTGAAAAATTGCAGAGGCATATGCGTTTCCTTTTGAACAAAGGAAGTCTTTACAAGATTTACAATTCCAATCTGCTGTATCACGGCTGTGTTCCACTGAATGATGACGGATCACTCAGAAAGGTAAAGATATACGGTAAAAGCTATCAGGGAAGGACACTTTATGATGTGATGGAGTCCTATGTGAGAAAAGGATGAAGCTATGGAAAGTTATGTAAGGAAAGGCTTCTATGCACTGGATCCCAGGGAAAAGGAGCGGGGGAGAGACCTGATGTGGTATATCTGGCAGGGTGCGAATTCTCCTCTTTTCGGCAAAGATAAAATGGCGACCTTTGAGCGTTATTTCCTTGCAGAAAAGGAGCTGTGGAAAGAGAAAAAAAATGCGTATTATCTTCTTCTTGAAGATGAAAATGTGATGAACGGAATTCTGGATGAATTTGGCCTGGACAGAGAAATTTCCCATATCATCAACGGACATGTTCCGGTGAAAACGAAAAATGGAGAGAATCCGGTCAAATGTGGTGGAAAAGTGCTTGTTATTGATGGCGGATTTTCAAAAGCGTACCAGAAAGAAACCGGAATTGCAGGATACACGCTGATCTATAATTCCTATGGACTGATCCTTGCGGCGCATGATCCGTTTGAATCGACGGAGGCAGCTATTGAAAAAGAAAGAGATATCCATTCGGACAGTGTGATCGTAAAACGGACACTCGAACGCAAGACGGTAGGAGATACTGATGTTGGAAAAGTACTGAAGGAACGGATCGCGGATCTGGAGTCATTGCTGGACGCTTACAGAAGTGGTCAGATCATCGAAAAAATTTAAAAATAAGTATAAAAATCCTTTTTCTGCGGATAGTAATAGTACAAGTATTTTACAGAAAAAGGAGAATTACAACATGCAATATCTAAGAAGAATGGTTCTGGTTTTTACCTGTGTGATGCTGATGGGAGGAATTACGGCGTGTGGAAATGGTGATAACGCTGCAAATCCGGATACGAATACCGGTGGGACGAATCAGAATGGAACGGTAAATGATGTCACAAACGATATCGGAGATGGTGTTGAGGATGCAGTAGATGATGTGGAAGACGGAGTCGATGATATGACCAGAAACAGGACAGAGGACCGGAATGTAAATGATAATCATACAATAGATGGTCAGGAATAGGGAAAAGGCAAGACTTTGCGGAAAAGTCTTGCCTTTTTTACAGACAAAAGGTAGTAAAATGTCCGTGGGTGTGATACAATATGACGGTATGTAAAGACGAGATCAACAGAAAAAGCGGAGGACTTCATGAAATTTCGACCATGTATAGATATTCATAACGGTGCAGTCAAGCAGATTGTGGGTGGCAGCCTGAAAGATGCGGGAAATGCAGCGGTAGAAAATTACATATCCAGACAGGATGCAGATTATTATGCGACAATGTATAAGAAAGATGGACTTACCGGAGGACACATTATTTTGCTGAATCCGCCGGCATCGGAATACTATGATGCGACAAAGGCACAGGCACTGAAAGCATTACATGCCTATCCGGGCGGAATGCAGATCGGCGGAGGAATTACTGCAGAAAATGCTGCAGAGTATCTGGAGAAAGGGGCAAGTCATGTGATAGTTACATCCTATGTATTTCAGGATGGACAGGTGCGGTATGACCGGCTGGACCGGCTGAAAAAGGCAGTAGGGAAAGAGCATCTGGTACTGGATCTCAGCTGCCGGAGGCGCGAGAACAGTTATTATATTGTAACCAACAGATGGCAGACATTTACCGAGCTCAGACTGATACCGGAGGTCCTGGAAGAGCTGTCCGGATGGTGTGATGAATTTCTGGTTCACGGGGTTGATGTAGAAGGAAAAGCATCTGGTACAGAGGAGGATCTGGTCAGGATGCTTGCGGCGTGGAACGGACTTCCGATTACCTATGCCGGTGGAATTGGAAGCATGGAGGATCTGCGGGAGTTTGCACGGATCAGCGGGGAAAAGCTGGACTATACGATCGGCAGTGCACTGGATCTTTTTGGCGGTAAGATTCCGTATGCCGAGCTGACAGAACCGGTGAAATAAACTGATTGAAGAATAAAAGAAATGGTGCTACAATGGATACTGTCTATCTATAGCGGAAAAAAGCAAAACACTTCAGACAGAAGTGATAAGCAAGGAATATAAGGAGCTTAATAAAATGGGAATTATTGAAAAGATATTTGGAACGCACAGCGAACATGAATTGAAGCGAATCTACCCGATCGTGGATCATATTGATGCGCTGGAGCCGGAGATGCAGAAGCTCTCCGATGAGGAATTGAAAGAAAAGACGAAAGAATTCAAGGAGAGGCTTGCAAAAGGAGAGACACTGGACGATCTTCTTCCGGAAGCATTTGCTGTTGTAAGAGAGGCAGCTGTCCGTGTACTTGGAATGCGCCACTACCGTGTACAGATGATCGGGGGTATCATCCTGCATCAGGGCCGTATTGCCGAGATGAAGACCGGTGAAGGTAAAACACTTGTATCTACACTGCCGGCATACTTAAATGCGCTTGAGGGCAAGGGCGTGTGCATCGTCACAGTCAATGACTATCTGGCAAAGCGTGACTCTGAGTGGATGGGACAGGTTCATGAATTCCTGGGACTGAAAGTCGGCGTGGTTTTGAACGAGATGACGAACGATGAGCGCCGGGATGCCTATAACTGTGACATTACCTACGTGACAAACAATGAGCTTGGTTTTGATTATCTGCGTGACAACATGGTAATCTATAAGGAGCAGCTGGTGCAGCGCGGACTGCATTTTGCCATCATCGACGAGGTCGACTCGGTATTGATCGATGAGGCGCGTACACCGCTCATCATTTCCGGACAGAGCGGCAAATCCACCAGACTGTATGAAGCATGCGATATTCTGGCGTGCCAGATGAAGCGCGGTGAGGACATGCCGGAGTATTCCAAGATGGATGCCATCATGGGCGTGGAGCAGGAGGAGACCGGAGACTTCATCGTAAACGAGAAGGATAAGGTGGTCAGCCTGACACAGGATGGTGTGAAGAAGGTTGAGCAGTTCTTCAAGATAGAGAACCTGGCTGATCCGGAGAATCTGGAGATTCAGCATAACATTATTCTGGCGCTGCGCGCGCACAACCTGATGTTCCGCGACCAGGATTACGTGGTGAAGGATGACCAGGTTATGATCGTTGATGAATTTACCGGACGTATCATGCCGGGACGCCGTTATTCAGACGGACTTCATCAGGCGATTGAGGCGAAGGAGCATGTGAAGGTCAAGAGAGAGAGCAAGACTCTGGCAACAATCACATTCCAGAACTTCTTTAATAAGTTTGAGAAGAAAGCAGGTATGACCGGTACCGCATTGACGGAGGAGAAGGAGTTCCGTGACATCTACGGCATGGACGTCGTCGAGATCCCGACCAACCGTCCGATCGCCCGTATCGATCATCATGATGTTGTATACAAGACAAAGAATGAAAAATACAAGGCGGTTGTGGAGGAAGTGGTAAAATCCCATGAAAAGGGACAGCCGGTACTTGTCGGTACCATCAATATCGATACTTCCGAGCTGATCAGCGGCATGTTGAAGCGCGAGGGAATTCCGCATACAGTATTGAACGCGAAGTTCCATGAAAAAGAGGCTGAGATTGTAGCTGGTGCCGGACAGCATGGAGCGGTGACGATCGCGACCAACATGGCAGGCCGTGGTACCGATATTAAGCTGGATGATGAGTCGAAGGCTGCAGGCGGTTTGAAGATCATCGGTACAGAGCGACATGAATCCAGACGTATTGATAACCAGCTGCGCGGTCGTTCCGGCCGTCAGGGAGATCCGGGTGAGTCCCAGTTCTTCATTTCTCTGGAAGACGATCTGATGCGTCTGTTCGGTTCTGAGAAGCTGATGGACATTTTCAACGCACTCGGTGTTCCGGAAGGTGAGCAGATCCAGCATAAGATGCTGACATCGGCGATTGAGAAAGCGCAGAAGAAGATTGAGGGCAACAACTTCGGTATCAGAAAGAATCTTCTTGAGTATGATCAGGTTATGAACGATCAGAGAGAGATTATCTACAAGGAGCGCCGCCGCGTACTGGACGGAGAGAACATGCGCGATGCGATTTTCAAGATGATCACGGATCGTGTGGAAAATTGCGTGGACACCTGTATTTCTTCTGACATTCCGAAGGAAGAGTGGGATCTGAACGAACTGAATCAGCTGATCCTCTCCATGATTCCGATGCAGGCAGTGACGCCGGAGGATGTGGACAGCGTTAAGAATAATAAGGAACTGAAGCATCTGTTAAAGGAGCGTGCAGTGAAGCTGTATGAGGCGAAGGAGACGGAGTTCCCTGAGCCGGAGCAGTTCCGTGAGCTTGAGCGCGTTGTTCTCCTGAAGGTGATCGACCGCAAGTGGATGGATCACATCGATGATATGGATCAGCTTCGTCAGGGTATCGGGCTGCAGTCCTACGGACAGAGAGATCCGCTTGTCGAGTACAAGATGGCAGGTTTTGATATGTTCGACGAGATGACGGCGAGCATTCAGGAGGATACAATCCGGTTGCTGTATCATGTGAAGATCGAGCAGAAGGTTGAGCGTGAGCAGGTAGCGAAAGTGACCGGAACGAACAAGGATGAGTCTGCGACGAACACGCCGAAGAAGCGTGCTGCGGCAAAGGTATATCCGAACGATCCGTGTCCGTGTGGAAGCGGCAAGAAGTATAAGCAGTGCTGCGGCAGAAACGCAGCGCAGTAGGAGTGCTGCAAACGGCAGAAGAGAGAGCATTTCAGGTAGATAATTTTTGCCGGGAATGCTCTTTTTGCATATTTTCATCTGTATGCAGAAAAATACATACAGAGTGCATTTTTGGGTGGCAATTTCCAGAAATCTGATTTATAATTCATACCAAACAGGTAGAATATGAGACGGCAGACTGCCGGACAGAAGGAGGAACACTATGTACAACGTAAGAAAAGTGACTGAGGATATTGTTTGGGTTGGAGCCAGTGACAGAAGACTGGCGCTGTTTGAAAATATATTTCCAATTCCGCGCGGGGTATCCTACAACTCTTATGTATTATTGGATGAGAAGACGGTACTTTTGGATACAGTCGATGCGTCCGTGGCGGGACAGTTTTTTGAAAATCTGGAGCATGTGCTCGACGGACGGAAACTGGATTATCTGATTGTCAATCACATGGAACCGGATCACTGTGCGATGATCGGGGATCTGGTGCGCCGTTATCCGGAAGTGCAGGTGGTCGGAAACACCAAGACATTTGGAATGATAAAACAGTTCTTCGGAACGGATTTCGCGGAGAGAGCCGTGACGGTAAAAGAGGGAGATACGCTTGCAACCGGTGCGCATACATTGCACTTTGTGATGGCGCCGATGGTACACTGGCCGGAGGTAATGGTAACCTATGATGAGAAGGACAAGGTGCTTTTTGCTGCGGACGGATTCGGAACGTTTGGCGCATTGAACGGCAATATTTTTGCGGATGAAGTCGATTTTGACCGCGACTGGCTGGATGATGCCAGAAGATATTACACGAACATTGTCGGAAAGTACGGTGCATCGGTGCAGGCATTGTTAAAGAAAGCCTCCGGGCTGGAGATCGCAGTGATCTGCCCGCTCCACGGACCGATCTGGAGGGAGAATCTGGGCTATATTCTGGAAAAATATCAGAAGTGGAGCACCTATGAGGCGGAGGATCAGGCGGTTGTGATTCTGTATGCAACCATGTACGGTAACACGGCATCGGCGGCGGATGCGCTTGCAGGAAGACTTGCGGCAAAGGGCGTGAAGAAGATTGCCGTTTATGATGTCTCGAACACCCATGTGTCGGAGCTCATCAGTGAGATCTTCCGCGCAAGCCATGTGGTGTTTGCGGCGCCGACTTACAACGGAGGCATCTATCCGGTGATGGAGAACCTGCTCGCCGACATGAAGGCACTTGCGGTTCAGAACAAGACCGTAGCACTGATGGAGAACGGCACCTGGGCACCGATGACGGCAAAGCAGATGAGAGAAAAACTGGCGGAACTGAAAAATGTGACGATTCTGGATACGCAGATCACCATAAAATCGGCGATGGCGCCGGAGCAGGAAGGACAGCTTGAGGCACTTGCGGATGCGATCGTAGCGAGCATGGACAATCAGTAATTGTGTTGCTGACTTTATCATTGCGTTTTGTGGGAAGCAAAGACTTTCTCATATAAATAACGGATAACAAAAGAAGAAATAACGCGATCGTTTCAGGATCGCTGGTTGGGAAAAGGCACCTGTTTGCTTGTACAAAGTAATATGTACGAAGTGGATGGGTGTCTTTTTCTGCTTTATAAGAAAATGCATTCTGTGGAGAGAACTCTTTTTATAACAAAAGCGAACATTTGTTTGCAATTGAAAAAAGATGTGATATAATGTGCATATGCAATGAGCAGTGCCAGACGTGACGGCTGCGATATATGTCTGCTTGCAGGCTATATATCGCAGATGTTGCGGATGATAGGGCGAATGCCCGTCAGTCCGGAAAATCTATGATTTTTCGGACGAGCACTGCGGGTATGAACAGAGACGGTTGCGCATGCTTGCATGCGGCAGACGGATATGCGCCATGTGAACGCGCCCGCGAGTCCGGGGAACCGGAGGTTTCACGGACTTTTGCCGGAGCGTAATATGAACGTGATATTTTTGAGGGGCTTATCACTGGGATAGAGGAACTTTGAAATGTGGACAATACAACGAATGGACGAAATGGATGATGGAGATGAGGAACGCTTGCCGGGTGAGCCGATGATGACAGCGGTTACGTTGGAAAGTGATCTGGGAGAAATACTTCAATTTCAAATGCCTCACAACTGGTTGCTTATGCAGGGATTACAAGAAGGAGAAGAGTGGCCTGAGGACATCGAGGAGGAGGATTCAGAAGCGTTAAAAGCGCGGGAACAGGCAGCGTGGATGGAAAATTATTATCATGCGTTGCAGGAACTTGAGGGGGAAGAAGAGCAATGTAAGCATGGGGCAGAGGGATAAATCGGAATTTGACGAAGGAGGTTGATTGTATGAAAAAGTTGATAGCATTAGTTTTAGCAGTGGTTTGTGTGCTTGGCTTGGTTGGGTGCAACAGCAAGACAGTCAATATTGATTTGCCTTTTGAGGTAGGTGATGTTGAAAATATAGAAATGTATCACTTTGTTGGAGCACCTGTGTCAGCAGAAAAGAAGGTCATTGTTGCCAAAGAAACCATAAAGAGCTTGTATGATATGTTTGAGGGGCTATCCTTGGAACTCAAAGAAGTAGAGGAAACCTCTGGGGCAGAGATAACCAGTTTCAGATTTAACCTTCATGATGGAACAAGTTATGAACTGATTTATGGCTGCTATGGAGTAAAGACAGGCAATCTGAAGTCTTCCACAGGTAATTTTGAATACTTTACAAGTGCAGATATTAGCTCTTATTGGAGCAACACTGACTTAGAGGCAGTTTCCGTTGAAGAAAGCGAGTTGCCAAACTAAGCAGAACAATTCCAGTTTTTGAAATCGAGAAATCGGAATTTGGAGGTACACGATGATAATAAAAATTGTTACAATTTCACTGATGGCAGTGTTCTACATCTGCTATTTTGCAAAGCTGATTAGTCAGAAAAAGCAAGGCATAAAGACAGACCAATTAGGAAAAGGAAAAGAGGGATTTGTCAAATTTATAGAAGTAGCTCTTAAAATAATCACATATTTGCTTCCTGTAATACAGATTATCAGTATTGTCTTTTATTCGGAAACAGCACATATTGTGTTGCAATTTACAGGAGTTGTAATAACAATGTTCGGTGTACTTGCTTTTATTGTTTCTGTTACACAGATGAAGGAGAATTGGAGAGCAGGTGTGCAAAAAGAAGAAAAGACCAATTTGGTAACAACGGGCATCTATTCTATTAGCAGAAATCCTGCATTTTTGGGTTTTGATTTAATGTATATAGGAATACTGTTTTCGTTCTTTAATTGGTTCCTTTGCTTTGCCACAGGTTTTGCAGTGGTATTTTTTCATTTACAGGTAGTCAATGTAGAGGAAGATTTTTTGATAGAAGCATTCGGAAATGAGTACCTGCAATACAAATCAAAAGTATGCCGATATTTAGGAAGAAAAAGATAACTTCTAGTTTGCCGAAATATCTTTCTAACTTTCCCTATTTTACAGGCTTTCCAGCCTGTGCATTAGCGAAACGATA
>OLQB01002724.1_pt1 | contig 11215 bp, 10 predicted proteins | sample 1672681 | NCBI WGS metagenome assembly OLQB01 (sample SAMEA3136713, study PRJEB25190) | human gut metagenome | reverse complement strand
AAGAAAAAATGATATTTTCATACCATTTTTTACCCATTTCTATGTTAGAAGAACCAAAAATATACATAGATAACTGGAATAATGCTATTAGTTCTACAGCAGCTAAAGGAAAATTAGTGTGGCTATATGTAAATAAGGATACCGATCTTTCTTATGTGGAAAAAGCTGAAATGATGGCTAAGCAGTTAGAGAACACTCCTATAATAATAATGTTGCTGAATGATTCCGATAATAGATTGTATGATTCTCTTTTAGAGTACGATGTATTAGATAAGTTAGATGATTTGAATCGGAATAAATATGATCGTTATTATCAAGCAGATTTTGGTCAAGCAGAGAATAATTTGAAAGATGAATTTGCTGATTTGAAGAAGCAAAGAATTCATTTGGGTGCAAATGGTACTGAAGAGATTAAAATGAGAATGCCAATGTATTTAACATCAGTATTTGAGGAATTATATCCTGATGCTATTCCATTCTCTTTTGATGGATTCGTTACGAAAGGAAATAACCTTGGTGGTAAAGGTGGTACATATTATTGCACTATAGTTAAAATGCTGCTTTCTAATTCTGTAAATGAAACCACTATACATAATTTTGCGAGTGATGTACGAAATAGAATAGAAGCATTGTTAATGACAACTAATGCAACTTCATGGAAATGTATTGATCAGGAATTTAGAGTGATTCCACCAGAAGAAAAGAGAGCACGTAAAGTATATGATTGTATTGTGACAAAAATCAATGAAAATAAAGAGTATGCATGTAAAGAAATTTTTGATAGATTTTGTCGTCCACCTTATGGTATGAGTGAAGATGTTGTTGTCCTTATGATTGCAGTTGTTTGTGCTAACTTAAATTACTGTTTGAGATTCAGATGTGATGAGTCTTTAACCAATATCAATAGTTGGAAAGAATTAGTTGTTATTAAGGATAAAAAAATAGACATTGATGTTGTGAAGAAATCTGCATTTGTTATGGTAGATGCAGGAGCAGTTACCGGTAAATATGTGCGCTTCTTTGAAAGAATACAATCTAATAAAAGTATTTCAGAAGTAAATTTACTAGAAAAAATCCTTGCGAATATGATGTATGTAGATGAAATTCCAGAGGAACTTGAGACACAGTATTTACTTGCAAGAAAATACCTGGATTCCGGGAAGAAAGCGAATAATGAATGGAAAACATGTATTGGAGATATAGATGAAAAGTTAGCGGCTTCCATAGAGGAAAGCAATTTGTATGATGCGTTAAAAGGATTACAGTTAGTTAAAGAAATTCCATATACGAAAATATTCAAGGATAATGGATATGAATTAGATGAAGAGTCAAAAAATACGGTAAAAGAATTGATATCATCCCTAAAAAGTGAGGTTGAACAGCTGATTAAACCTTATTTGGCAACCATGTATTGCAAGTCAGTAGAGGGAGTGAATACTTTTAGAAATCACAATACCAGAATGCAAAATATGCTTGAAGAACTGGGCTTTACTAAATATGCTATGCAGGTGGAGAGACGTAAAGAAGAGGAATTAAGTAATATTGATGAAATTCGCTCTCGCCAGGAATTACGAGTGGATTGTGAAAAATATTTGGAAGAAAGTCAGATTACTAAATATGTGACGTATGTAAATGTATGTTTTTATTTAAAAAGTGGAAAAGAATTTCAAGCAAGAGTAGAAAAGTATGGTGCGGCACTTGGAAAAGATGCGCAAAAAATTCAAAAAAATATTAATGACAGAGTAGCTGCTCTAGAAAAAAATCGTGACCGAACTATGCAAGATATGTCTGATATTTGGGATGACTTATACGAAGTAAAAAACGCTGATGATGTCGAAATGTTAATAGATAATATAGCAAGTGTATTGCAAAAAGGAATACCAGATGTTGACAGGCTTGATTTTGAGGAACTTCAGAAAAATTTATCTGAATTATTGAATGATATTAATGAAATTAAGCGAGTAACCAATTCTAGAAATGAATTTAAAAAGATATCAGAGGATATGATTAATAAATACGAACATTCTGAGTTTGACTTTGAAGTGCTGCCGATAATTCACGAGGTTATTTCTGACATGGAAAATAATATGAATGTCAGAGAACAGGAGTGGATTAATAGTGTACTTACACTAGGAGACAAAAGCAGAAAAGCGGTACACAAGTGGAAAGAAAAAACAGCCTATTTACCAGAATATCTCTCAGAAGAAACCATTGAAAAAGTAAAGGCGGTTGATAAAGAAGCGGATGAGATAATAAGTGAAGGAAAAATTGAGGATGTTCTCTTTTATTTCGATAAGTTGAATGATGTTGAAAAGCTTGAGTGTATTCAGAAGTTACAAAATCATTTAAACAGATAATATCTTAGGTATTGTAATATGGCGTACATTATATGGAAGAATTAATATTCTCGAATTAAAGCTTTTATAGAGACAGGATATATGAAAAAGGATGAAGCCTATGGATGAAACATCAAATAATACTTATTTTGAAAGATATTTTAAAGAAAAAAGAGATAGTGATTATTACAATGTCATTAAGTTAAGGCAACTAAGAAGTCATTGAAATAAAATATTTGTCAAGTTTTCTATCACATTTCAATCAGAAATTATGGTTTTCAAGCATGACGAAAAAGCAAATTGATTCGCTTTAGAAAAATTTGCCTGTGACTCGAATATGAAATGTAATCAGTGTTGCGCTATGATGCTTTTGTATTGAACGGAACAACTGATTTAGGTTTCATATTGCGCTGATATAAAAGGATCCAATGCGGATCCTTTTAAGAATCATGCAGAGAATTCTCCCTTACTTGTATGGGAGATGAATCGGCAAAAATATGTATCATAAGTAATCACATATTTTGCGTAAATTACCGAGGATTTGCATATTGAATGCTACACTATATGTATGAACAGAAATGATTATATTCATGCCCGCACATGCATATATAATGTGCATTATCATATCGTCTGGTGTGTGAAATACAGACGCAAAGTACTGACTCCTCAGATTGAGGAATCTCTAAGAAATATTTTGACTGATGTTGGAAATGAGAATGGCTTTTCAGTAGATGCCTGTGAAGTTGGAGAAGCAGATCATGTACACTGCTTCATTACAGCTCCACCAAAACTTTCAATCACGTTCATTGTCAAGCATCTGAAAGGAACATCTGGTATTCGTCTGTTCAGGCAGTATCCAGAATTGAGGAATCAGCTCTGGAAAGGTGAACTGTGGAACGGATCATACTTTGTTGAAACGGTCGGATCAGCAAGTGAGGAGAATGTTCGAAAATACATAGAGCATCAGAAAAACGTACAACGCTAGAAAGGAGAACCGTATGCCACTCAGAAAAACCAAAAAATCAACAAAGAAAGCTGACCGAAAAGCATACCGTTTTCTTGCACTGCCTGATGATGCTCAGAAGGAAATGATTTCCCGAACATTCGGATGTGTAAGATATCTGTATAACAGAATGCTGGATGACAGATCAAAGACATACAGATATTTCAAGGAATCACTTTTCCTCACTCCCGCATGGTACAAACAGCTGTCATGCTGCAGATGGCTGAGTGAAGTGGATTCGCTGGCCCTTGCCAATGCACAGGTAAATCTGAATACTGCATTTCAGAAATTCTTTGACCATACAGCGGGATATCCAAAATTCAAGAAAAAGTCTGATCACTATGATTCCTATACAACAAATATGGTGAACGGGAACATCAAGCTGAGAACATCCGGAAAATATCTTTATCTGTCACTGCCGAAGATTCCTGGTGAAATACAAATCAGAAGTCACCGTCCAGTGAAGAAGAACGGAAAACTGAAATCAGTTACAGTTTCCAGAGAACCGAACGGAAAATACTATACATCTCTGCTGTTTGAGTATCCAGAAAAGAAACGTCACCATGATATTGATCCCGCCAATGCAATCGGTCTCGATATGTCAATGCCTGAATTCTATATTGATTCCAATGGTGACAAGAAAGACATATCTCATGCATATAAAAAACTTCAGGACAGAATAGCTGTGGAACAGCGACGTCTTTCCAATATGAAGAAGGGTTCTTCCAACTATCAGAAACAGCGTCTGAAAATTGCAAAGCTGCATGCGAAAGCCAAGCATCAGCGTGCTGATTTTCTGCACAAAGTTTCTCGCAAATTGGTAGACACCTATGACATCATTGGAATTGAAGATCTTGATATGAAAGGCATGTCACAGGCATTGAACTTTGGAAAGTCGGTATCTGATAAAGGATGGGGAATGTTTGTAAAAATGATGACATACAAAGCCACTGATGCTGGGAAGCGTGTCATCAAGATCAGCAGATGGTTTCCTTCTTCTCAGATGTGCCATGAATGCGGATGTGTCTCTAAAAAGACAAAAGACCTTTCTGTCAGAGAATGGGCCTGCCCTTACTGCGGAGTGACACTTGACAGAGACAGGAATGCCGCAGTAAACATCAAGAACGAAGCTGTGCGTATCTACTGCACATGCTGAGATATATTTTTTCGACCGCTGGGACAGCGGCGTAAGCCTGAAATACACTGTGTGGATAATACAAGACCACACAGAAAACTACGGTCCTATGCATCGACTCACAGAGGTGATACTCTGTGCTTGTGACACATAGCTAACACACCGGCAACACAGGAAAAGTTCTAAGGGCAAAGCCCAAGAAAGCTCGGTTACTTGTAGCCGAGTAGTTCACCCTTCTTTGATTGCTTTATCGTATGCTTTCTTTGTCTTTTCATCAAAGCATACCCATACAATTTCATCAAATGCATCTGGCAGAGCATCTGTAAATTCTTTTACTGCCTGATAGGCTATGTGAGCAGCTTCATCCAGTGGATAGCTATAGACACCTGTAGAAATAGATGGAAATGCAATTTTTCGAATTCCATTGATCGAAGCAAGCTTTAAAGAATTTACATAACAATTCTTTAACAGTTGTGCTTCATTACCATTTCCGTAATAGACAGGTCCTACTGTATGAATGATATATTCACAAGGAATGCGATAAGCAGAAGTAATCTTTGCTTCACCTGTAGGGCAGCCATGCAGCTTTCTACATTCTTCTAATAAGAGTGGTCCGGCAGCTCTATGAATTGCGCCATCCACACCACCTCCACCAAGTAAAGATTCATTTGCGGCATTGACAATGGCATCCATGCCTTTGATTTTTGTGATGTCTCCTAAGACTGTAGTAATCTTTGTCATCGGATGTAATGTGCTCCTTTGATTTCTAGATCTAATAATCGTTTTCTTTCTTCTTCTGGTAATACACTTGTGTATAGCTGGGTGGCTTGAAATTCTATATCACGATATGACTTTGGAATTTCTGCAAACTTTGAAGCAATATGTACTTCTTCTTTGCGTTTTGAATGCAGCCATTCTCTACCCTTGTTATTAAATGCCAGGATACGGAGTGTATCTAGCTTTGGCAAGTTCTTTACGTCTTCTTTTGTAATCTGCATCATGATCTGTACAAGACATCTTCTAATCTTGCTTGCGGTATAGCGATAGTTCACGCACTCCTGTATGAATTCCTGGTATGTTGCGCATTTCTCTGCGTTTTTCTTTAAGTGATTTTCAATGCCTTCACTGATCAAGAAATATTCAGATAACTTAGAAGATGGCGTCATCATTAAATATGTTCGAATATATGGATAGAACATATCCATTGTGACATAAGATGAGTGCAACAGTTCTTCTTTCATTGGTGTAGTAATTTCAATGTCTTTCTTCTGCATGCATGCATTTCTAATGGCATATGCACTTGCAAGTGGCTGAATCGTTTCATCGAAGTATCCTGTATTTCTTTGAATCAATACTGGTTTGATCTTTGTATCTTTGATGGCTTTTAAATAACATACAGCTAAGATGTCATTTGGTTCCATTTGTGATGTGAGTAATGAATATGCTTTTGGAAAGGATACACCTGTATCCATGATTTCTTTGATGTGATTGAGATTGACAGGGGTATCTGCAATCTCTGACAGGTTTTCAATATTTCCACATTCACTGCCAAATGAAATATAATCTACATCTGCCAGTTTCAATAGATCTACACCACCTTGTGCAAATTGATGGGCAGCTTGGGTTGCGTAGATGTATGGTAATTCAATAACAACGTCAATTCCATTTTTTACTGCTGCTTCTGCTCTTTTCCATTTGTCAATAAATGCTGGTTCTCCTCGCTGCATAAAATGAGATGACATGATGGCAATCATGACATCTGCGTTTGTTTTTTTTCTTGCTTGTTCAATCTGATATTGATGTCCATTATGAAATGGATTGTATTCGCAAATAATTCCACATGTTTTCATGTCTCTATTGTATATGAAAAAAAGTTGAAAGCCAAAACTTTCAACTTTTGTGAATTAAAGAATACCGAATGGAGTGTCAGCTACGACCCAGTCAAGAAGAATTTCTTCATTTGGATTGAGTTTGCCAACGAGGTTGTATTCATTGGATACTTCAATATCATGACATACGACCCAGAGTTCACCACGGTAATGTTCCAGGTTATCGTTAACAATCAATAGATCACCACGATGTGCTGTAAAGCCTTCTTTTGATCTTGGTGGAATGGACTGTCCCTTGAAGACAACACGTGTTCCTGAGCTTCTCAGGATGTCATCGTTGCAGTCACCACGCTGGTTGTGCTTGTCGTAATATACGATTTGTTTTTCAAGTGGTGTGATGTCATCAACAAGTGTAGCTTTCATTGTGATCTTTGTAAGATCAGTATCAGCCATTGCTTTGAGTTCTTCATCACTTGCATATGCATTGCCAACTAAGATATCCTGACATAGATTCATCGCGATTAGGTGTCTTAGCTGAAGATCAATTGGAAGATCTCTATGCATTTCCAGTGTTGGCAAGCCATCAAATACTGGCCATGGACCAAATGTGTTCTTTTCGTTAGAAGAAATGAAAGATGCAACTCTGAAACCTGCATTCTTGTATCTAGATGTTAATTCTAGATATCTCTTTAATCCCATACCTGTATGACGCTGTGGGAAGAAGTTGGAACAGAAACACATATTTTCCTGATCTGCACCTGTTTCAATCAAATTTCTGAAAGCAATGTTGCCAGATGCGTTGTATTCGATCTTGATACCATATGGGTTTCGTGTGATTGCGGCATCTTCTTGAGAAGAGAAATGACCATCTAAACGGATGATATCAAGTCCAATCTCATGGAAAACGGACAAATCATAAGGTGTTGCACCAATGTGTGCGAATACTTCTGGGTTTGTATCCGCAGATACTGTTAAACCACATTCGTGTGCGACCTGACAGAACTTTGAGAAGTTTTTAACGAGTTCCTCTTTGGACTCCTTTACTGATAGGAAACATGTAAAAACTCTCTTGAAGCCTAGTTCTCCTGCTTTTTTCATGTAAGCAAATACGTCTTCGTAAGTGCTGTGTTCTGGATAAACAGATATACCTAATGTTTTCATAATTCCATTGTAAAGGAGGAAAAAAAATAATCAATATGGTAGATTTTTTCAAATGCATTAAAATATAAAAAAGACATAAGGAAATCATTATGAATGAATTTATTTATGGGAAAGAAGAGATGGACTATCTTTGTCAAAAGGATGGAAAGATGAAAGAAGTGATTGAAACACTTGGGATGATTCATCGAGAAGTGGATGAGGATTTGTTTACAAGTGTGATCCACCATATTGTTGGTCAACAGATTTCTACAAAAGCACAGAAAACCATTTATCAAAGAATGAAAGATGGATTAGGTGTAATTGATGAAGATACGATATGTGAAGCAAGTGATGCATATTTACAGAGCTTTGGTTTAACATTTCGAAAAGTTTCGTATATGAAAGACTTTGCTTTGAAAGTTAGAAATCATGAGATTGATCTAGATGGATTGTATGAAAAGAGTGATGAAGAAGTAATCGAAATTTTGCAGTCATTGAAAGGCATTGGCAGATGGACTGCGGAAATGATTCTTTTATTCTGCATGCAGAGAAAGAATGTATTTGCGTATGATGATTTGGCAATTCAAAGAGGGTTGCGTATGGTGTATCATCATCGTAAGATTACAAAACAGTTGTTTGAGAAATATCGAAGAAGATTTTCACCATATTGTTCCATTGCGAGTTTATATCTTTGGGCAGTAGCTGGTGGAAAGATAGAGGGAATGAAAGATTATGGCAAATAATATTATGTATTATGATTCACCAATTGGTAGAATGGTGCTTGTTTCAGATGCAGAAGGACTTTGTGGTGTGTATTTTGTTGGGCAGAAGTATGATCGTGCTGGGGTTGATGATGTCATTGAGCAGGAAGATGAATACTTATTGGATGCAAAGCGATGGCTGGATATTTATTTCCAGGGAAAAGTGCCTGATTTTCTTCCAAATCTGCATATGACAGGAAGTGAATTCCAATTAGAAGTATGGAATCAGTTATTACAGATTCCTTATGGTCAAACAACAACGTATGGTTCTATTGCGTCTCATTGTAAAAAAGAACATATGTCTGCGCAGGCAGTTGGCGGTGCGGTTGGCAGAAATAAAATTTCTATTATTGTGCCTTGTCATAGAGTCATCGGCAGTGATGGATCATTAACAGGATATGCTTCTGGATTGGATAAGAAAAAGCAATTGTTGCGTCTAGAGGGTATAAAAAACAAGGAGATTCCTGTAAAATACTAAACTATGAATGAAATAACAATTGATGAATTAAAGAAGTTAGATGCCAGTACATATGTATTGGTGGATATTAGAGAAGAAGAGAAAGTATTAAAGAATCCGATTGACCATAGTGTTGTTCTATCAATGGATGAAGTTGAAAAGCATGCATTTGATCGTGACAAGAAGATCGTTGTTGTGTGTGATCGTGGAAAATTGAGTATTCCTGTTGTACTTGCTTTGTGCGATCAAGGATATGATGCGGTGAGTCTGCATGGTGGATATGTTTCCATTGTCATGGATAAAATGAAAGAAAATAATTCCATACAATTTGCGGAAAAAGTGGAAAGAAGTATCATTAAAACATATCGTAAACAGATCTGGTCAAAGTTTACAAAGGCGGTACGTGATTATGAATTGATCAAAGAAGGGGATCGGATTGCGGTTTGTATTTCTGGTGGAAAAGATTCGATGCTGATGGCAAAGTGCTTTCAGGAATTGCATAAGTATTCTGAGATCCATTTTGATGTGAAGTTTGTGGTCATGGATCCTGGATATTCAAAAGAGAATCGCTTGATCATTGAAGATAATGCAAGAAAGTTGAATATTCCTATTGAGATCTTTGAAACGGATATCTTTGAGAATGTATTCCATATTGATAAGAATCCTTGTTATATCTGTGCAAGAATGCGTAGAGGACATTTGTATAACTATACTAAAAATATAGGATGTAATAAGATTGCATTAGGTCATCATTTTGATGATGTGATTGAAACAATAGTGATGTCTATGTTATATGGTGCACAGATTCAGACAATGATGCCTAAATTACATTCCAATCATTTTGAAGGTATGGAAGTCATTCGTCCTTTATATCTTGTAAGAGAAGATGATATTAAAGCATGGGCAAAACATAATAACCTGTACTTTATCCAATGTGCATGTAAATTTACAGACACATGTTCTTCAGAGGCGTGCTTAACGCGTCCTCGTTCAAAACGTGTTGAAGTAAAGAATCTGATTCGTGACTTAAAAAAGACAAATCCATATGTGGAACAGAATATCTTCAAGAGTGTTGAAAATGTCAGTTTGAAGACAATCATTGCCTATAAAGATGATAAAGAAAAGCATCATTTCTTAGATACATATGATGATGTGAAATGAAACTTATGAAACAAAACTTGATTTCATAAGTTTTTTTCTTTAGAAATGTATCAATACATGCATAATATGACAGGATCATTATGATAAGATACGTGCATTGAATCGAGGAAAAAATATGAATTTAGAAGAAATGAAAAGAAAGTACGCATATACATTGGCTCGTGTTGGTTTAAACGTACAAAAAGGACAGACAGTTCTTGTGGAAGCGGCAATTGAAGGAAGTGCATTTACACCGGTATTTTGTGAAGAGTGTTACAAGCTTGGCGCGAGTAATGTAGTGGTGCATTATCTGGATCAGGCGAATTTAAAAGTTGCATCTTTATATCGTAGTAAAGAAGATGTTGAAAAAGTAGAAGACTGGGAAGTTTTACAGAATCAAAAATATCTTGATGAAGGTGCATGTTATGTACGTCTTGAAGGAGTGAATCCAAAATTGATGGAAGATCTTCCAGAAGAAAAGGCAAATGCGGTATTTGCACATGTGGATGCAGTGAGAAATATTATGCGTAAGGCAAGTCGTGATAAGCATTGTCAATGGCTGATTGCGATGATTCCTACAAAAGAGTGGGCAGACTATATTATGCCAGATGTAGAGGAAAGCAAACGTTTAGAGGAATTATGGAAGCTGTTATTAAAGCTTTGTTATATCGATGAAACAAATGATGTTGTTCAAACATGGAAAGAAAAAAGGGACAGAAATCATGAAAGAGGAAAGAAAATTGATGCGTATCATTTTACGAAATTTCACTATACCGCATCCAATGGAACAGATCTGGTTGTGGAATTGACACCAGATTCTAAATTCTCCTATGAAAGAAAAGATGATGGAATCTCTTTTACGCCAAATATTCCTACAGAAGAAATCTGTACAACACCGGAAAAGTATGGAACAAATGGTGTCGTATATGCTTCTAGACCACTTGTGCTTGGTGGAAAGAGTGTAGAAAATTTTGGTTTCCGCTTTGAAAATGGAAAAGTTGTAGAAGTCATTGCGAATGAAGGAAAAGAAATGTTAGAAGCACTGGTTCGGATGGATGAAAATGCTTGTTATTTGGGAGAGTGTGCATTAGTGGAATATCATTCTCCAATTTCTATGAGTCACCGTGTGTATTACACAACGTTAATTGATGAGAATGCTTCTTGTCATTTAGCACTTGGCAGAGGATTAAACGTGCAGCAGCCAAAAGATTCTAGATATACCTTCAATGACTCAAAGATTCATATTGATTTTATGATTGGTACAAGTGATATGCATATTGTTGGTACGACAGAAGATGGAAAAGAAGTTGTGATATTTGATCAGGGTGATTTTATGCTGTAAGGGCATAATATTGCCCTTTTTTTGATCTTATAAGAAATTGAATGCGTTTGTGAAAATGAAAAAAGCAGAAAA
>OLQB01002718.1_pt1 | contig 11235 bp, 7 predicted proteins | sample 1672681 | NCBI WGS metagenome assembly OLQB01 (sample SAMEA3136713, study PRJEB25190) | human gut metagenome | reverse complement strand
CCGGAAACTTAAAAGAGATTCTGGAACTGCTCCTGCGGAAGAATCCGAACATCCGCGTGGTATTAAATACAGTAACTGTGGAAACATTAGCGGAGGCAGCATCGTGTTTCAAAAAACTTGCGTTTGAAGAGCCGGAAATCGTCTGCCTGCAGGCTTCCAATGCGAAAAAGGCCGGAAGAAGCCATCTGATGATTGCCCAGAATCCGGTTTATATCTTTACAGCCCAGGGAGGTGCCAAAGAATGAAAGCACCAAGAATCATGCTGGCAGCAGGAAGGAGCGGAAGCGGGAAAACGATGATCACCTGCGGACTGCTCCGTGCACTGCAGCAGATGGGAAAGCAGCCCGCAGCGTTTAAATGCGGCCCGGATTATATCGATCCGATGTTTCACGAACAGGTAATCGGCGCCCCGTCGTGTAATCTGGATCCGTTTTTCACAGAGGAAGAAACAACACAGTATCTGTTCTGCAAACATGCAGCGGGTCATGACATTTCCGTATTGGAAGGCGTTATGGGGTATTACGACGGTCTTGGCGGAATTTCTACCAAAGGCAGCGCCTACGATCTCGCCGGTATGACAAAAACGCCGGTTCTTCTGGTTGTCGATGCCAAAGGCATGAGCGTTTCAGCGCTTGCCTTTATCAAGGGATACCTGCAGTACAAAGAGGATAGCCGGATCGCCGGTGTAATCTTTAACCGGATGTCAGAGATGCTGTACCGGGAGATCGCGCCGATGGCGGAAAAAGAACTTGGCATTTCCTGTGTCGGCTTTGTGCCGGAACTGAAGGAATGCCACTTAGAAAGCCGCCACCTCGGCCTTGTGATGCCGGATGAGGTGGAAAATCTGCAGGAGCAGGTCAATCTGCTTGCAGAAACACTGCAGAAGACACTGGATTTTGAAAAAATTCTTGCGATTGCAGAAGGGGCAGAAGAGCTCTCGGGAAAAATGCCGGAAGTCCTGCGTAAGGTGACAGAAAGCGAAGCAGCCGCCAAGGTGCGTGCTGCGAAGCCGATTCTTGCCGTTGCAAAGGATGAAGCATTCTGTTTCTTTTATCGGGATAATCTGGAGCTTCTCGCGTCGCTTGGAGCCAAAATCGAATATTTTTCGCCGCTTTCCGATGCGGAGCCGCCAAAGAATACAGACGGATTTCTGTTCTGCGGCGGCTACCCGGAGCTGCACGCAGAAGAGCTTTCGGAAAACCAGACCATGAGAACGAAGATCCGCGATAACATCCGTCAGGGAATGCCGGTTCTTGCAGAATGCGGCGGTTATATGTACCTGTCAGAATCCATGGAGGATATGGATGGAAATGTGTATCCTATGGTACAGGCTGTTCCGGGAAATGTTTACCGGACAAAAAAGCTGGGAAGATTCGGCTATATCACCCTCACGCCAAACACGAAGGATACCTTTCGGAACGGCGGAAATCCGGTGCGCGGCCATGAGTTCCATTACTTTGACAGCACAGACTGCGGAAGTGCATGGCATGCGGCAAAACCGCTGCGGAAGCGGAACTGGGAATGCATTCATGCGACAAAACGGATGATGGCGGGATTCCCGCATCTTTACTATATGGCAAGTCCGCACCTCGCACTGGAATTTCTGGAGCAGTGTGTCTCTTACCGGAAAGAACAGGAGAAAACAAGATGAAAACAGCATTAGCAGCCCTGATTGTGGGCTATGGATTGGACCTGCTGCTTGGAGATCCCTCCTTTTTGTACCATCCGATCCGTGTGATCGGAAATCTCATTGCCCTGCTGGAAAAATGGCTGCGGAAGGTATTTCCGAAAACACCAAAGGGAGAGCTTGCCGGAGGAGTTTTTCTCGTGATCCTCGTCTGTCTGGCGGGATACGGTGTTCCGGCACTGCTGCTCTTTGCGGCATTTAAAATTCATCCGGTCATCGGCTTCCTTCTGGAGGTTCTCTGGTGCTGGCAGATTCCGGCAACGAAATGCCTGAAGGATGAGAGCATGAAGGTCTATCAGAAATTAAAAGAAAACGATCTTCCGAGGGCGCGCTATGCGGTTTCCATGATCGTAGGACGTGATACGGAAAATCTTTCGGAAACAGGAGTGACGAAAGCTGCCGTGGAAACGATCGCGGAGAATACGTCGGACGGTGTCATTGCACCGCTCCTCTTTCTTGCCATCGGCGGACCGGCATTAGGCTTTCTGTATAAGTCCATCAATACCATGGATTCCATGGTGGGATACAAAAATGACAAATATCTGTATTTTGGACGGTGTGCGGCAAAGCTGGACGATGTCGTCAATTACATACCGGCGAGAATCAGCGCATGGCTGATGATTCTTGCGTCTGCATGCGAGCGCATGAACTGGAAAAATGCAGAAAAAATTTACAAACGCGACCGTTACTGCCACGCCAGCCCAAATTCTGCGCAGACAGAAGCAGTTATGGCAGGGGCGCTGGAAGTACAGCTTGCCGGAGATGCCGTGTATTTCGGCAAAGTCGTAAAGAAACCAACGATCGGCGATGACATCCGCCCGGTCGAGGCGGAAGATATCAAAAGAGCAAATCATTTGATGTATCTGACCTCGTTCCTCGGACTGGTGTTCTTTGCGGGAATCCGCGCGCTCTTTTTATTTCTGTAAAAAGAGAAGATAGAAACACAACGGAAAAGAGAAAGGAAGGCATATGGCATGAGACAAAATCCACATGGAGGAGACATTTACACGAAAAAATGCAGAGTCGATTTTTCCGTGAATGTCAATCCTCTTGGAGCTCCGGAAAGTGTGAAAGAGGCGGTGAGAAAGAGCGCGGAATCGGTGGAACAGTATCCTGACGCACTGTGCCGGGACCTGACCCGGGCACTGTCGGAAAAGGAGCAGCTTCCAGAAGAAAATATCCTGTTTGCAAACGGCGCCGCGGAGCTTATTTTTGCCCTGACACAGGCTCTCCGCCCGAAAAAAGCGCTGATTGCAGCGCCGGGATTTGCAGAGTATGAAGCAGCACTTTCAGCGGCAGGGTGTTTTATCCGTATGTATCCGCTGCAAAAGGAAAAAGGCTTTCTTTTACAGGACGATTTCTGCGATGATCTGACCGACGATCTGGATCTTGTTTTTTTATGTAATCCAAATAATCCAACCGGCCTTACGATTCCGCAGGAGCTTCTTTTAAAGATCCTGGATAACTGCCGGGAGCGTAACATCTATCTGGTGCTGGATGAGTGTTTCATAGAATTTCTGCCGGAGCCGGAAAAAGTGACGATGCAGGGAAAACTGGACGAATATCCGAATCTGCTGATTCTGCGTGCGTTCACAAAGATTTACGCAATGCCGGGCCTGCGTCTTGGCTATCTGCTCTGCAGCGACGAGGATCTGCTGGATCGGATCAGCCGCAGCATGCAGTCGTGGAATGTTTCGACTCCAGCGCAGATGGCAGGCCTTGCCGCCCTGAACGAGGATGCTTACGTCAAAGAAGCACGGGAACTGATCGGAAAAGAACGCGCCTGGATGAAAGCAGAACTGGAAAAAGCAGGTCTTACCGTATGGGATTCCTGTGCAAATTATCTGTTCTTTGAGGGACCGAAAGGACTTGCCGCACGGCTGGAAAAAGGCGGCATTCTGATCCGCGACTGTTCCAACTACCCGGGCCTTGCCGACGGATATTACCGTGCAGCCGTACGCACACATGAAGAAAACCAGATTCTGACAGAAGCCGTTTCACAGATTCTGCAGTGGTTTTAGGAGGAAAAACGATGGCGAAAGTAATTATGATACAGGGAACGATGTCAAATGCGGGAAAGAGTCTGCTTGCGGCGGGCTTATGCCGGATTTTCCATCAGGACGGATACCGTGTGGCGCCGTTCAAATCACAGAATATGGCGCTGAATTCGTTTATTACGAGAGAAGGCCTTGAGATGGGACGTGCACAGGTCATGCAGGCGGAAGCGGCCGGGATCGAACCGTCCGTTTTGATGAACCCGATTCTGTTAAAGCCGACGAATGACACCGGTTCGCAGGTGATTGTAAACGGTGAGGTACTGGGAAACATGAGTGCGCGGGAATATTTTTCCCACAAAAAAGAGCTGATCCCGGACATCATGAAAGCGTACCATGCACTGGAAGAACAGTATGATATCATTGTGATCGAGGGAGCCGGAAGTCCGGCGGAGATCAACCTGAAAGCCGATGATATCGTCAATATGGGAATGGCAAAGCTTGTGGATGCACCGGTGCTCCTCGTCGGAGATATTGACCGCGGCGGCGTTTTTGCTCAGCTTTACGGTACCGTAGAGCTTTTAGAGCCGGATGAGCGCGACCGCATCAAGGGTCTGATTATCAACAAATTCCGCGGGGACAAAACCATCCTGGACCCGGGCGTTGTGATGCTGGAAGAAAAAACACACATCCCGGTGGTCGGCGTGGCGCCGTATCTCCACATCGAAGTGGAAGACGAGGACAGTCTGACCGAGCGATTCACCAGAAAAGAGGAGATCGGTCTCATTGACCTTGCGGTCATCCGTCTCCCGCGTATTTCAAACTTCACCGATTTCAACCCGTTCGAGCGGATCGAAGGCGTATCACTCCGCTACGTAAGCTCTGTCTCCGAACTGAAAAATCCGGATATGATTCTGCTTCCGGGAACGAAAAACACGATGGAGGATCTGCTCTGGATGCGTCAGAATGGTCTGGAAGCGGCCGTACTGAAGGCGGCTGCGGCCGGAAAAGTAATTTTCGGTGTCTGCGGCGGCTTCCAGATGCTCGGAGATACGCTGAGCGATCCGCTGCATGTCGAAGCCGGCGGAACGATCAAAGGAATGGGACTCCTGCCGATGGATACCGTATTTGCCGGTGAGAAGACGAGAACCCGCGCGGAGGGCGCTTTTGGAAAAACAGAAGGCGTTCTTGCCGGGATCGAGGGAACCCGGATCGAGGGCTATGAAATCCATATGGGAGAAACGGTGCGGAAAGAAGGAACAGAAGCATTCACGTTCATCGATGATCAGAACCGTGCTGATTCGGATAAGCTGGACGGTGCACAGAAAGGAAATGTGTACGGTACGTATGTGCACGGCATTTTCGACAAAGAAGAAGTTGCCGAGCGGATCGTGGAAGCACTTGCAAAGAATAAGGGAATTGCCATGGAGCAGATTCACGGTGTCGATTACCAGACATTCAAAGAGACACAGTATGATATTCTCGCAGATGCGCTGCGCGAGCATCTCGACATGAAGAAGATTTATCAAATTCTGGAAGAAGGGGCATAAAGATGAAGATAGAACTGGAGCAGGTAAGCCCGCACGAGATTGAAAAGAGAAGCTTTGAAATTATCACGGAAGAATTAAACGGAAGAACGTTTCCAGAGGATCAGGAACTGGTTGTAAAGCGGTGTATCCACACAAGTGCGGATTTTGATTATGCGGATAATCTCTGCTTTTCGGAGCATGCGGTGGAAAAAGGCATCGAGGCGATCCGGGAGGGAGCCTGCATTGTGACGGATACGCAGATGGCAAGATCCGGCATCAACAAAAAGGTGCTTGCGCGCCACGGCGGTGAAGCGCTCTGCTTTATGTCAGACGAAGATGTTGCAGCAAGAGCAAAAGAAACCGGAAGCACCCGCGCGGCAGCCTGCATGGAAAAAGCGGCGGAGCTGGATAAAAAGCTGATTATTGCGGTTGGAAATGCGCCGACGGCACTGGTCCGCCTCTATGAACTGATCGGGGAAGGAAAAATAAAACCGGCGCTGATCATCGGAGTTCCGGTCGGCTTTGTCAATGTGGTACAGTCCAAAGAACTGATTATGCAGACCAATATCCCGTATATCGTGGCACGCGGACGAAAAGGCGGCAGCAATATCGCGGCGTGCATCTGCAACGCACTCCTGTATATGATGGATCAGGACCGCGGATATTAAAAATAGATGAAAAAACGGAAAGCAGAAGTCTTGACAGATTTCGAATCACCGTTTATACTATGGAACATGGAAAAAGGCTTGGAAGGGAACAAGTAGACGTACAAAAACGCGGACAGAAAGCAGCCGGCAGATGAGAGGCGCATGCAGGTTCTGTACGATTCGAATACATCCCGGAGTTGCGCACCGAATAAAACGGGCGGCAGAAGAACTATGATGCACGTTTTTAGTAGGCTGCGACGTAAGAGACGAACGTTACAGCGTCAGGGTATTCAGAGGTTTTGGATACCGACAAAGGCAGCTGCCGTGAGACAGCTGTGAAGTAAGGTGGTAACACGGGAGATACGGGCTCTCGTCCTTTGAATCGGAAAGGACGGGAGTCTTTTTGTATAAAAAACTTTGGTCCCAGACGGTAACACATACCCGAAAGTCAACCGAAAAAAGGAGAAAAACAAAATGCAGATTTATGACGAACTGATCGCCAGAGGCCTTCTGGCACAGGTAACCGACGAAGATGAAATCAGAGACCTGGTAAACAATGGAAAAGCAACGTTCTATATCGGATTCGACTGCACCGCAGACAGTCTGACCGCAGGTCACTTCATGGCACTGACCCTGATGAAACGGATGCAGATGGCAGGAAACAAACCGATCGCCCTGATCGGCGGCGGCACCACCATGATCGGTGACCCGTCCGGAAGAACCGATATGAGAAAAATGCTGACCCGCGAGGAAATCGACCACAACGCAGAGTGCTTCAAACGTCAGATGGAGCGTTTCATCGAGTTCGGCGAGGGAAAAGCTATGATGCTCAACAACGCAGACTGGCTGCTGAACCTGAACTATGTAGAACTGCTCCGTGAGGTAGGTGCATGCTTCAGCGTCAACAACATGCTCCGTGCAGAGTGCTACAAACAGCGTATGGAAAAAGGTCTTTCCTTCCTGGAGTTCAACTACATGATTATGCAGAGCTACGACTTCTATCACATGTTCCAGAAATACGGCTGCAATATGCAGTTCGGCGGCGATGACCAGTGGTCCAACATGCTGGGAGGAACCGAACTGATCCGCCGTAAACTTGGAAAAGATGCCTATGCAATGACCATCACCCTTCTGACCGACTCTCAGGGCAAGAAGATGGGTAAAACCGCAGGAAACGCTGTATGGCTTGACCCGAACAAGACCAGCCCGTTCGATTTCTACCAGTACTGGAGAAACGTAGGCGACAGCGACGTTTTGAAGTGCATCAAGATGCTGACGTTCCTGCCGCTTGACGAGATTGAAAAGATGGAAAGCTGGGAAGGCAGCCAGCTGAACCGCGCAAAGGAGATCCTCGCGTTTGAGCTCACCCAGATGGTACATGGCGCTGAGGAAGCCCGAAAGGCACAGGAAGCCGCACGCGCACTGTTCGGTAGCGGCGTAAACTCCGAGAACATGCCGACCACCGAGATCACCGCAGCCGACCTCACCGACGGCGCAATCAACATTCTCGACCTCATGCAGAAAGCCGGCCTCATCGCATCTAAGGGCGAGGGCCGCCGCCTCGTGCAGCAGGGCGGTGTTTCCGTCGATGACGTAAAGGTCACCGATATCGCCAAGACCTGCACCGCAGCCGACTTTGAAAAAGGCCATGTCATCATCAAAAAAGGCAAAAAGGTCTTCCATAAGGTCGTTTTGAAGTAAGTAAAAAAGTATAGCAAAAGGCATACGCTCCGTTTTCAGGAACGTATGCCTTTTTTGTTATGCGCTATCTAATTACCCTGAAAAATCCAGTTTCTTTTGTTTTGTATTAATTCTCTTATTTTATTGTATACTTCCATACCACATAATCATCCAATGTTTCAATATTATCCACTTGAACATTTGGGCTACCATGCTCTTGGAAATACGTTAAAATACGCGTTTCAGACGACGTATTGCTGACGTAATAGACGTTTTTGCTTGGCAGAGCTACAAGCGTATTTTCAAAGCCGAGGGACTCAATGTAGTCCTGCACACTTGGGTGGCTTTGCGTCACACCACTCAAAAACAATACATTCTTCGGAAAGCAGGCTCGGCTGCTTTTAAACACACTAAAATCATAGTACAGCGTCTGAATTGCCGTGCCAAAATCTAAAACATATAAATTTTCCGGCGTTTCGTTCACTTGTGCTAAGAATTCGGGGCGCAGTTTGCCGGGAATTACAGTTTTCGTGTATTTTTCCGGAGAATAGCTCGCCGAATAATAAAATGTACCGTCTACATACATGCGATATGCTACAGCGTCTTCTATAGGTGCAGTATTGTCCGGCAGATAGTTTATCCCCTGCCATCCGCCCACCAGGAGCGCGGCGGCACACAACAGAGCTTCCGTCGCCTTGCTGCGCTTAAAAAACGGCTCACAGAAATACGCGATCAATACGGCGGCGCAGAACAGAAAACCAAATTCTACGCGATAGACCCACCGTCCAAGTCTGTAAAAATAGACCAGAAATCCAAGCACCATCAGTGCCAACACCGCCGGTACCCAAAATTTTTTGGGATTTGTAATGGCGCAGAATAATCCGAGCAGCACACAGCAAAGCGTCATCGGATAATAGAGTTGGCGCAACCGAATCATGCTGAGCGCTTCGCGAATACTCGGATGCAGATTCACACGATGTGCATTGATAATATCCAATACTTGCTGCATCTTCTCTGTACTAAACACCGCTTGATCTGCAAAATCCCAATGCAGAATCATTTGATAATCGTTTTCCGATACGCCGATTGCTGTAAGTTCGTCGCGCAGATCTTCATAATCACACCAGGTGTAATCTAATATCTGGGAGCGGATTTTCGTAAATGTATAGTATTCTGTATAATCTGGATTGGCTGTATATGTAAGTGCATTTACAATATTAAACAAAAAAATAGTAACTATAAAAACTATCCCTGGTACAGCAATTTTAAGAAAAAACTCATATAACTTCATCTGTTTTTGCTTAAAACAAATCATTATATGATAAACAACAAGTACACTAGAAAACGCTATCGCCATAAAGAAAGCGTCTCTACGAACCAAACATCCCGTTATAGCCAACAAAGCTCCTAATACACAGCATTTCCTCCTATTTTGTTCAAAAAGCGCCCAAGCAAATAACAGACATCCACACATAGATGCCGCAATCGCCGTTTTCGTAAACTGTGGCAAGATATACAGATCACGTGCGGCAAAGGCTGTAATCCAGACAACAGTCAGAACCGCTGTGCCAAGACGAAGTTTCTGCACAAGTACATAAGTGAGCGCAAGAAAAGACAAAAAACAAAGAAGCATTTGCAGCCAAAAATACCAGCTTATTGCCGGGAAAAGACTATACAGCGGCACAAAAAGCCAGCCAATGAAAATGTTGGAGAACATCATGTGGGCATCTGGGTGGCCGGTATACGCACCGGAAACCACCATTTCCATGATGAAATCATCCGAAACCTCATATTTTATACTGCAAAAAAGAAGAATGAACCGAAAAAAGCGTATAACAAACAAGCCGACAGGGAAATGCCATGCACAAAATGTAATAAATATTGAATCAGGCAGCAGACCTGAAAGCCATTCTTTTCAGATGTAACTTATGAAGATTAAAACCGCAGGAAATCATGCCGAACTCAAGAAAAAGCGACTTTAGCCCCCGGCGGCGCGCCCGGATATACGACCTGTTCCACTTGATCGTGCCAAAAGTACCCTCGGACTGAATACTTCTGTTCATACGGAGCAGCGCACCGTGAATGCTGTTCAGATTATTCAGAACCTCTGCGTGAAACTGCGTCAGCTCCTCGTTCAGACGGACGATCCGGTTTCCCTTGCACTTGCAGCATTTTTCCTTGTGCGGACAGCCGCTGCAATCCTCGCACTGAAAATATTCCTCGGTTCTGCCGTATTTATTGCCCCTTACAGGTCGGCTGTAAATGAAATGGAATTCCTTCCCGTTCGGGCAGACCGGCAAACCACGTTCATTGATAGGGAAATTTACCGCTCTGTATGGATCATTGCGATATTTCTCGTTCTTGCTTTCTTTTTCATACATGGTAAACTTCATGAATTTTTCCATGCCGTGTTCTTCGCAGTAGAGATAATTATTGTAGCTGCCGTAACCTGCGTCCGCGACAGGATATTCGGGATATTGACCATAAAGACTTTGAAATCTATCCATCAGCGGCTGAAAACAGTCCATATCTGACGCGTACTGATACACGTCAAACGCCGCAATAAAGCCATCGCAAACCGCGCACTGAATGTTATATCCCGGCAGGAGCTGGTCGTTTCCCATGTGGTCGCGTTTCATTCTCATGAATGTTGCATCATGGTCGGTTTTGGAGTAACTGTTGCGGTCATTCCCGCATATTTTAATGCGTTCCGCGTATTTTTTCAGCCTTTCGATATACTCGGAAAACTTTTCAACGAGCCGCTGTTCAGAAGTTTTGTGATTTCCCTTTCCGTGAACGGCTTTTCCATGGTCGAAACCGACAAGTTCAATATATTTCTTTAGAATTTCTTCAAGATATTCGATAGCGTATTCCTCCCGAATATCGAATTTCACGCCGAGTAAAGCTGTGCCGGCGTTCATGTTTTCAAGCAGCTCAGTTATTTTTGCGAAGAGCTTTATGCGATTTTTTTCGCAGCTCTTTTTCCACACCCAGCTGTATTTGCCGGCATTTGCGGATATTTTTGTTCCGTCAATGTAAACGTGGTTCAGATCCACCTGTTCCTTTTGAAATATGTATTCGTTGACATCTGCAAATATCCTGTCGATATTCTCAAGCATAGTTTTATTCATGAAATTGTCTATCGTCATGTGGCTTGGCGGCGGATTATCCTGCAGCAACCACATATATCGTATGTCAGTCTTGCAGTATTTTTTGATCTCCCTTACCGACGCATATCCGTTCTCCATGAACGCAAACAGTATTATTTTCAGCAAAGTTTTCTGATCATATCTCGGACGGCCTGACCTGCGCTCCTCAATCGTCAGGTATTTATTCAGGTCAATATGATCCATCACTTCACTGAAACTATATACCGGGTCTGAAATCTCTATTATTTTTTCAATTTCTACTGGTAATTTCAGCTGATATGCTGTATAATGTTCTTGTGGGTTTTGTTTTTGCACAATTACATTATACCACAAAAAGGCTGCTTCCTTTCTTTTTCGGAATGCAGCCTTTCCTTTATTCCGCTTATACTGCCAAGTATCTCGCCGCGTGGGATGACGCCATGTACATGAACTGCGAAATAAAGCGCGGGCAGTGCTGCACGACTGTAAAAGAACTGTCTGCAATCAATCAGCGAACGCTCCAACAGACCCGCACGGTGCTGAACCGCCTCGTTTCAACAAACGACATAA
>OLQB01002716.1_pt1 | contig 11236 bp, 8 predicted proteins | sample 1672681 | NCBI WGS metagenome assembly OLQB01 (sample SAMEA3136713, study PRJEB25190) | human gut metagenome | reverse complement strand
CTCCCAGGTCCTCCAGCACCTCCTGCAGGGCGGCATCTCCCGTCACTGTCATGCCCCGCTTGACACGCAGCGCGTCATTTTCTGGCAGGAGGTTGACGTAAATGTCCGTCTGCCGGGCAAGGCGGGTGGGGGAGCCGTCCGGCCCGCAGGTGTAGACGGCCACCATGCCGCCCTCGTCCCGGAGCAGGTATTGGGTGGGCTGGCCGGTGTCGGGCAGAGTCTGGGCCGCAAGGCTCGGCTCGGAAGGCACCGGCGTTTCGGCGGCGCTGTCCGCTCCCGGTGCAGGGGAGGGAAGCGCCAGCCGGGGCAGGGCCATCCAGAACAGGCTGAAGGCGATGGCAAAGGCGCACAGGGCGTAAAACAGGCAGAGAACTACTTTCCGCATGGAGAAAATCACTCCTTTCCAGCGGGTCTTTCCAGCGGTAGTATGCGCAAAAATGCTGCCCCTGAGACAGAAGTGCACAATTTTCACACCGGAATGCTGTACTTTACGGGGGGAAGTGTGCTATACTAGCAGTATCTGATTAGAAATAGGGTTCAGCCCCGACAGCGGGCTCGCCCTCTCCGTCAATGCTGGCGCATTGCCACCTCTCCCAAAGGGAGAGGCCTTGGCAGCACCCGGCAAAGTTTCCGATTTCGTCAGAAGCTCCCACTTTGGGGGAGCTGTCGAGCGAAGCGAGACTGAGAGGGTGAGGATGGCAGAGAGGATGAACTTGTCAGGAATAACCGTTTAAGCAGGTCAGGAGGCGATCCTTATCTCAAACGAATCGAGAAAGATCCACCGCGGCGCTGCACGCACGGACGTGCAGCCCACGGGGGGACGTAAAGTGAATGTGAGCAACAGCCGCAGGGAAGAGCCGCCCAAGCGCGGGCGTGCCCCCAGGGAGCCAAAGGAGCCCCGGGAAAAGGCGAAGCACCCCATCCTCAGGGCGCTGGGCCGCACGCTGGCCACCCTCATCTGCCTGGGCATCATGGTGTGCAGCCTGGCGGCAGTGGCGGCGGTGTACTACGCGGTGCAGGCCACGGCCAACGATGGCAACCTGCTGGACCTGGACAACATCGAGCTGAGCCAGTCCAGCACCGTGGTGGCCACCGACCCCGACACCGGCGCACAGGTGGAGTACGCCACCCTGCGCTCTTCCAACAGCCACCGCGTCTGGGCGGACCTCGAGCAGATCCCCACCAACCTACAGTATGCATTCATCTGCACCGAGGACAAAGACTTTTACAGCGAGCCGGGCGTCAACTTCAAGCGCACCATCGGCGCGATGATCAATGAATACCTGCTGCCTATCTACAGCTCCAAGCAGGGCGCCTCCACGCTGGAACAGCAGCTCATTAAGAACCTGACCAGCGACAAGAGCGCCAGCGGTATCGAGGGCGCACTGCGCAAGCTGCGCGAGATCTACCGCGCCCTCATCCTGAGCCGCAGCTACTCCAAGGAGACTATTCTGGAAGCCTACCTGAACACCATCAGCTTCACCGGTACCATCCAGGGCGTCCAGACGGCGGCAAACGAGTACTTCGACAAGGATGTCAGCGAGCTGACCCTCTGGGAGTGCGCGTCTATCGCGTCCATCACCAAGAATCCCACCAACTATAACCCCTACACCAACCCCGAGAACCTCATCAACCGCCGGAACTTCCTGCTCTACAATATGTGGCAGCAGGGTGTCATCTCGGAGGATGATTACCGCAGCGCCGCTGCCCAGCCGCTGGTGCTGGCAGAGACGGACAACACGAAGAAGAGCAGCTCCACCACCTCTTACTTCACCGATGCCCTCTTCAACGAGGTGGTGAAGGACATCATGGCCAAGGAGGGCGTGGACGAGTCCACCGCCCAGAGTATGCTCTACACCGGCGGCTACACCATCGAGGCAACGGTCAACCCCAAGATCCAGACCGCGATGGAGAACCTGATGCTCAACACCGACGACGCCTACTTCCCGGCCGGCTGGCATGAGGAAGAGGTGACCAGCATCTCCGACGACGATGTGCAGGTCTTCAATGAGGACGGCACCCCCAAGACCCGCACCGGCGACGACGGTACGGTCTACTATTACCGCAACGTCCGCACACAGGCGGCGATGGTCACGCTGGACTATGATGGCAATGTCATCGCCATGGTGGGCGGTCTGGGCGAAAAGACCAAGAGCCTTTCCCTGAACCGCGCCTACGGCGTCACCCGTCAGACCGGTTCTACCATCAAGCCCATCGGCGCCTATGCGCTGGGCATCGAGTATGGTCTGGTCAACTGGTCCACCATGCTCAACAACTCGCCCCTCTACCTCAAGCAGGACATGGTCATCCGTGACGAGGACTACTGCCGCCGGAACGGCCTCATGGGTCTGACGGACAAGCAGCTGAAAGCCTACCCCAACGCATGGCGCAGCTGGCCCCGCAACTACGGCGGCAACTACGGCGACGGCTCCGACCTGCCGCTTTGGAACGGCCTCGCACGCTCCCTGAACACCATCGCCATCCGCGTTGGCGACCTCGTGGGCGCGAACAACATCTTCAACTTCGTCTACAATACCCTACAGCTCAGCACGCTGGACCCCGTCAACGATGTGGGCCTTGCACAGATGGTCATGGGCAGCCAGACCCACGGCGTCACCCCGATGGCGCTGGCGGCGGCGTTCCAGATCTTCTACGACGGCGAGTACACCACGCCTCACCTCTACACCCGTGTGCTCGACCGTGACGGCAACATCTATATGGAGAGCAACGACACCAGCTATCAGGCTCTGACGCCCCAGACGGCCTATGTCATGAACCGCCTGCTGAAGAACGTCCTGTTCTCCAGCGTCGGTACGGCCAGCGGCCGCTACCCCAACTCCAACGGCATGGAGGCCTTCGGTAAGACCGGTACGGCCAGCGATGAGAAGGACCTGTGGTTCGTGGGCGGCACGCCCTATTACGTCACCGCTGTGTGGTGGGGCTACGATGCGCCTTACGATATGACCAAGACCCTCGGCAAGCAGCAGGCCAAGACCCGCACCTGCGTCATGGCATGGAAGGCCCTGATGGAACAGATCCAGGCAGACCTGCCCTATAAGGCATTCCCGGCGGCTGACGGCGTCGTGGAGCGCAGCTACTGCACCCAGAGCGGTCTGCTGGCCAGCGGCTCCTGCCCGAGCACGGCAGTGGGCTACTACCGTGCCGACGACCTGCCCGACGTCTGCAATTATTCCCACGGTCAGGCAGCTGTCGCCAGCGAACCCCTCGCGCCTGAGCCGGACACCACCAACCTGGACACCGACTGAGGCAAAAATCATACTTTTCGGCACATCGGGTTGCAGATTCGGTGCGCTGAAGGGGTACTTCACGGCTCAAAACTGGATAATCTGACAAAATAGCATCCGACCTCTTGCAATGCAGGGAGTCGGATGCTATTATATTTTCTGCAAGAACACTTGTGTTTGAGAGGTGAACAAGTTGGAACGCCGTTTTTATCTGGTGGATGCACAGGTCCTGCCGGAAGTTTTCCTCAAGGTCGTCCGGGCCAAGGAGCTTCTGGCCAGCGGAGAGGCACGCAGCATTTCGGCTGCGACCCGCAGTGTAGACCTGTCGCGCAGTGCATTTTATAAATATAAGGACTGCATTTTCGACTCGGAGAATGGCCGCGAGGTCATCACTGTCATGGCGACCCTGCGGGACGAGACGGGTGCATTGCAGAGCCTTCTGGCCGGCATCAGTGCCGCCGGTGCCAGCATCGTGACCATCAATCAGTCTACTCCGGAGAACGGAGCCGCGCTGGTGGCTGTCACCATCCGCACCGACACCATGCAGATGACCCCCGAGGAGCTGACGGAAAAGCTTTCGCGCCAGCGGATGGTCGTGGGCGTACACTGCGGATACAATCTGTGACAGTACATTCATAGAAAAAAGGAACGAGGGCAGTATCATGGCAAAAATCGCGATTCTGGGCTTTGGCACGGTGGGCAGCGGTGTGTACGAGGTGCTCTGCCGCAACGCCGCAGGCGTCTCCCGCCGCGCAGGCGAACCGGTGGAGGTCAAGTACATCCTTGACCCCAAAGACTTCTCGGATCATCCGGCTGCACAGCTGTTTATAAAGAATTTTGACGCCATTCTGGAAGACCCCGAAGTGAAGGTCGTCGTCGAGACCATCGGCGGCACCCGCTTCGCTTACCCTTATGTCAAGGCCTGCCTCGAGAGCGGCCGGAGCGTCTGCACCTCCAACAAGGAGATGGTGGCCACCTACGGCGCAGAACTGCTGGCTCTGGCCAGGGCACACAACTGCGCCTTCCTGTTCGAGGCTTCCGTGGGCGGCGGCACGCCCATCATCACCCCGATGCACCAGTGCCTCGCGGCCAATGTCATCACCGAGGTGGAAGGCATCGTCAACGGCACCACCAACTTCATGCTCACCAAGATGGTGCGGGAGAATCTGGGCTTTGACGAGGCTCTGAAGATCGCTCAGGAGTTGGGCTACGCCGAGACGAAGGACCCCGGCGACGATGTGGACGGCCGCGACGCCTGCCGCAAGATCGCCATCCTGTCCTCGCTGGTCTGCGGCCACCAGATCTACCCCCAGAACATCCCCACCCGTGGCATCCGCGACATCACGGTGGATGATGTGGCTGCGGCAGAGAAGCTGGGCTGCGTTATCAAGCTCATCGCCTGGATGAAGCGGGGCGAGGACGGCAGCGTTGCCGCCGGTGTCGAGCCCTGCCTCGTGCCGAAGGCAAACCAGCTGGCCGGTGTCGATGACGTCTTCAATGCCGTCCTCGTCAAGGGCGATATGCTGGGCGACGTGGTCTTCTACGGCAAGGGCGCGGGCAAGCTGCCCACCGCCAGTGCTGTCGTGGCCGACGTGGTGGACGCCCTCAAGAACGGCGTCAAGGTCCACGACAGCCTGTTCTGGCAGCCCGCCGAGCCGGTGGAAGGAATGCTCACCGACCCCGCTCCCGCCGCATACTATGTGCGTGTGGAAGGCATCGCCCCGGCGGTGGCCGAGGCCATCTACGGCAAGGGCCATGTGGTGGAAGAGCATTTCGACGGCTGCTCCTACTTTGTGGACAGCGCCGACGACAAGGCTCTGGCCGAAGCAGCCCGCAAGGTAGAGGCCATGGGCGGCAGCGTGAAGCTGGTGCTCCGCCGCCTGCCTGAGGACGCCTGAGCGTGAGAAAAGAGGGAACTGCGATGAAGATAAAAGTTTCCGTCCCGGCCACCAGTGCCAACATCGGCTCTGGTTTCGATGCGCTGGGTCTGGCTGTGACCTTGTATAATACCGTGACCTTTGAAGAGAGCGACCATCTGGACATCTCGGCGGCGGACGGCACCCGCATCCCCCGCGGCGAGACCAATTTGGTCTACCGCTCGGCCAAGGGCCTGTTCGATAAGGTCGGCAAGACCATGCCGCCCCTCAAGCTCGTCCAGACCAACGCCATCCCGATGGCCCGGGGCCTCGGCTCGTCCTCGGCCTGCATCATCGCGGGCCTGCTGGGTGCGAACCGGATGCTGGGCGATGTGCTCAACACGCAGGAGCTGCTGACGCTGGCTACCTCCATCGAGGGCCACCCGGACAACGTGGCACCGGCCCTTCTGGGCGGTCTGACCAGCAGCGTTTTCGAGGACGGCGTCGTCTATTCCGTCAAGCGGGATGTGGACGAGAGCCTCTGCTTCGCGGCCATCGTACCGGACTACAAGCTGCTGACCGAAGCCGCCCGCGCAGCCCTGCCCAAAGAGGTCACCCACAAGGATGCGGTGTATAACCTGTCCCGTGCGGCCCTCATCCCGGCGGCGTTCTGCGAGGGCCGCCACGACCTGCTGGCCATTGCCACCGAGGATAAGCTCCACCAGCCCTACCGGATGCCCCTGATGCCCGGCTCGAAGGAAGTCTTCGATATGGCGCGGCTCTGCGGTGCCAAGGCGGTGTACGTCTCGGGCGCCGGCAGCACCGTAATGGCTGTGGCCGAGAAGGCCAACGCCGAGAAATTCTACTCCAAACTGGAAAAGGGCCTCGAGCTGCTGGAAGGCTTGGACGGATGTGAAGCATTTACACTGCTGCGGCTGGATGCTGACAACACCGGTGCGACAGTGGAATGATAAACAGGACCGGAAGTGCAAGACCGCTTCCGCCCGGTGTACCCCTCACACACTGAGGGAGCAAAAAGAGGAGAGTGACAAGATATGGCGTTGATCGTACAGAAGTTCGGCGGTTCTTCGGTGAAGGACCGGGACCGTATCTTCAACGTGGCCCGCATCGTGGCCAACACCCACAACGCGGGAAATGACGTGGTCGTGGTAGTGTCCGCACAGGGCGACACCACCGACGACCTCATCACAAAGGCAGCAGAGATCACCCACAACCCTTCTGCCCGTGAGATGGATATGCTGCTGGCAGCAGGCGAGGAGATCAGTATCGCTCTGCTGGCTATGGCTCTGAACGAGCTGGGCTGCCATGCCACCAGTCTGACCGGCTGGCAGGCAGGCTTCCGCACCGACCGTGCCTACACCAAGGCCCGCATCACCAAACTGGAAACCGAGCGTATCTCTTCGGAGCTGGAGCGCAATCGCGTCGTCGTCGTGGCAGGCTTCCAGGGCCTGAACAAGCTGGACGACATCACCACGCTGGGCCGCGGCGGTTCCGACACCAGCGCTGTCGCCATCGCAGCAGCGCTCCACGCCGACCGCTGCCAGATCTTTACCGATGTGGAGGGCGTCTACACCGCCGACCCGCGCAAGGTGCGCAACACCCGCAAGCTGGATGAGATCACCTTCGACGAGATGCTGGAACTGGCATCCCTCGGCGCACAGGTGCTCAACAACCGCAGCGTGGAGCTGGCTAAAAAGTATAATGTGGAGCTGGAGGTCCTCTCCAGCCTGAACCCCGTGCCTGGCACGGTCGTCAAGGAGGTTGTAAAAGACGTGGAAGGTATGCTGATCAAGGGTGTCGCAAAGGACACCGACGTTGCTGTTATTACGATCCTGAATGTTCCCGATGAGCCGGGTACCAGCTTCAAGATCTTCGGCCTGCTGGCCCAGAAGAACATCAACGTGGACATCATCCTGCAGTCCACCGGCCGCGACGGCAAGAAGGACATCAGCTTTACCTGCGCCGAAGGCGAAGCCGAGGTGGCCATGCGTGTGCTGAAGGACAGCGCACACTTCAGCAATGTCAGCGTGGACACCACCTGCGCCAAGGTCTCCATCGTGGGTGCCGGTATGCAGAGCCACAGCGGCGTTGCTTCCAAGATGTTTGAGGCACTGTCTAACAACAATATCAACATCAAGATGATCTCCACCAGCGAGATCAAGATCTCCTGCATCATCGACCGTGCAGACGCCGACAAGGCTGTCAGCGCCATCCATGATATGCTGTTTGACTGATCTGCGTAAAATTTTCGGTTATGGCCTGTCTGCTCCCTGCCGGGGGCGGGCAGGTCATAATTTTTTTACACACGGCGGCGTTTACACAAATTGCAAAGGGGTGTATAATATAGTTTGAATCTGTGCGGCGCACCGGCGCTGCAACAATGCCGAAAAGGAGCCCCGCCGCATGAGTGAATCCACCCGTACCTCCAGAGCGCCTGCTGATAAGCGCCTGACCTATCAACAATGGAAGCGCCGCAAAATGCTGCGGCTGGCCCGCAACTGGGTGCTGTTTCTGGCCGGCTGCGCTGCGGTGGTGGCGCTGCTGACCGGCGGCATCCTGTGGCTGCTGCCCAAGGTGCACAGCCTGCTGGCCGGGCCAAAGGTATTTGCAGCCAGCGTGTACGACGGCACGGATTATGTATTCGACGCCGCAGACGCGCGGCTTACGTTGGTGAACGCCAACCTGCCCTATGCTGCCGAGCCTGCCCCGCTGCTGGACACCGCCGATGAAACCACCGGCCAGCAGCTGGAAGTGGAAGCGGCCATGCAGTACCGCAGTATGGCCGCCGCCGCGCAGGCAGACGGCATCAGCCTGACCCTTGTGGCGGGTTATCAGGACGCCGACACCCGGCAGGCCGCCTATGAAGCTCGGGTGCAGACCTACCGCGATAAGCGCAAGAGCGAAGAGGAAGCCGCCCGTCTGGCGGCTACCATCCAGCCCGCTGCCAACGCCAACGAGCACGGCACCGGCTACGCGGCAGATATCCTCAGCGCGGACGACCCGCAGCAGGACACCAGCTTTGCCGAGACCCGTGCCTACGAGTGGCTTACGGCCTACGCCGCGGAATACGGCTTTATCCTGCGCTACCCGCAGGACAGGCAGGCCGCCACCGGCATCGTGTTCGAGCCGTGGCACTGGCGCTATGTAGGGGTGGAAAACGCCCTTGCCATCCGCGCCAGCGGCCTGAGCTTAGAAGAGTTCATCGCCCTGCAGCGGGCAGACTGAATCAAATGCTCTGTGCTGCGGCGCAGAGAGAAGGGAACTATCATTGGAACGTACTCTCATTGCACCGGGCGTGCATCTTTCCTGCGACCCGGCTTCTAAATTCAACCGCTGCCGCATCAGCATCCACTTTGCCTTCCCGGCAGAGCGTAAAACGGCCACTGCCCATGCGCTTTTGCCGTTGGTGATGGAGCGCGGCTATGCGGACTGCCCGGATATGACCCGGCTGACCAAAAAGCTGGCAAAGCTTTACGGTGCAGACCTGACCGTGGACGCCCGCCCCATGGGCTGCAACCACAACCTCTGCGTCAGTGTGACCGGCATCAAGGACCGCTTTGCACTGGAAGGCGAGGCCCTGACCCGGGAGTATGCCGCGCTGGCGCTGGGCACGGCGTTCCATCCCTATTTTGTGGGCGGTGTGTTTGACCCGGAGGCGGTCACCATCGAAAAGCAGATGCTGAAAAAGGCGCTGGAGGATGAGATCAACGAAAAGCGCATCTACTGCCAGCGGCAGGCCAACCGGGAGTTCTTTGGGAGCAGCCCCGCCGGTATCCGGCAGGAGGGTTATCTGGACGAGGTGGACGGCCTGACCCCGGAGGTGCTGACGGAGGCTTACCGTGAGATGCTCCGCACCGCCAGCATCGAGCTGCTGGTGCTGGGCTGCGGGGAAGCGGAAACCGAGCAGGTGAAGCAGGCCCTGCTGGAAGAGCTTTCCCACATCGGGCGGGCCCCGCTGCCATTGTGCGAGAACCTTGCCATGCCCCGGCAGGATGCCGTGCGCAGAGTAGAATGCTTTGACACGGTGCAGGCCAAGCTCTGCATGCTGTTCACGCTGGGCGTGCCCATGCGCCCCGACCAGATGGCGGCGGTGCGGCTTGCCATGGCACTGTATGGCGGCAGTGTGACCAGCCGCCTGTTCCTGAACGTGCGGGAACGGGATCATCTGTGCTATTACTGCTCGTCCAGCTTCCAGAGCTTTACCGGGAGCATGGCTGTGAACAGCGGCGTGGAGCACGCCGACGCAGCCCGGGCAGAGCAGGCCATCTTGAAGGAACTGGCCGACCTGTGCGATGGACCCATCACCGACGACGAGTTTGAGGACTGCCGCCGGGGCCTGCTCAGCGGAATGCAGGGTGTGGAGGACACGCTGGGCGGCATCGAAACATGGTATTACATTGAAGTGCTGCGCAGCGGCGGCGACCCGGCCAAGGTGCAGACGCCTGCCGAGGCTCGCGCCGCCCTGCAGGCCGTGACCAAAGACGATGTGCGTGCCATCCTGCGCAAACTGACCCTCTCGGTCAGCTATCTGCTCACGAAGGAGGTGTCTGCCTATGCCGCAGAATAACCAGACCCTGCTGCAAAAGACCGTGGCCGATCAGTGGCAGACCCTGCCTTCCGGCCTGACCGTCATTGTGCGGCCCATGCCGGGCTACTCCAGCACCCATGTCATCTTTGCCACCAAATTCGGCTCCATTGACCGGGACTTCCGGCTGGGCGGCAAAGAGGTGCACCTGCCTGCCGGTGTGGCGCATTTCCTTGAGCACAAAATGTTTGAGGACGAGGACGGTGACGCCTTTGCAAAGTACGCCAAGACCGGTGCCAACGCCAATGCGTTCACCAGCTTTGACCGCACCTGCTATCTGTTCACCGCTACCCAGCAGCTGGACGAAAGTCTGGATGTGTTGCTGGGCATGGTGACGCATCCGTATTTTACGGAGCAGACCATTGCCAAAGAGCAGGGCATCATCGGGCAGGAAATCAAAATGTACGACGACAGCCCGGACTGGCGGCTCATCACCGGCCTGTTCGAGTGCCTGTATCACAGCCACCCCATCCGCAGCGACATTGCGGGCACGGTGGAAAGCATTGCCGAGATCACCCCGGAGATGCTCTATGACAGCTGCCGGGCCTTTTATGCCCCGGACAACATGGTGCTGGCCGCCGCCGGTGACACCACCATGGAACGGGTGCTGGCCGCCTGCGCGCGCCACGGCCTGATGGAACCCCGCAGCACCGAGCGGGTGCAGCGGCTGTGGACGCCGGAGCCCATGACCCTTGTCACCACCGAAACGACCCTGAAAATGCCGGTGTCCAAGCCCTGCTTCGGCCTCGGTTTCAAGGAAGAGCCGCTGCCGGAGGGCGACCTGCGCACCGAGGCGCTGTATGACCTCATCCTCTGCTGCATCGTGGGCGGCATGTCGCCGCTGTACCGCCGCCTGTACGACGAAGGTCTTGTGAATCCCGGCTTTGGCGGGGAGGTGCTGCGGGTGGACGGCTGCTGCTGCATCCTGTTCACCGGCGAGAGCGACGAGCCGGACACCGTGCGGCAGCTGCTGCTGGACGAGATCGCCCGCATCCGCGCCGAGGGCGTGGACCGCGAGATCTTTACCTTGTGCAAGAACGAAAAATACGGCCAGCTGATCGAAAATCTGGAAAACGTGGAGGACTCGGCCAGCCAGATGGCAGACTTTGCCCTCAGCGGACAGACCGTGGCCCAGCAGATCACCATGCTGGCAGGCCTGACGGCAGAGGACGCGGACGCGGCCCTGCAGCACATCCTGTGCACCGACCGCATGGCCACCATGTACATCCAGCCCGACGGCACCGCGCCGCAGGCCGGAGAGGATGAGGAGGATGACGAGTGATGAATCTGGTACAGTTCCCGGGCCTTGGCCTGAGCTTTGAGATCGACCGCGTGGCGTTTACCATTGGCGGGGTAAGCATTTACTGGTACGGCGTGTGCATCGCCGTGGGCCTGTGCCTGGCGCTGGTGTTTGCGTTCCGCCACAGCATCGAGTTCGGCGTGGACCCGGACGGCATGGTGGACGTGATCCTGATCGGCGTGGTGCTGGGCATTGCCAGCGCCCGTGCCTACTATGTGGCCATGGCACC
>OLQB01002707.1_pt1 | contig 11252 bp, 3 predicted proteins | sample 1672681 | NCBI WGS metagenome assembly OLQB01 (sample SAMEA3136713, study PRJEB25190) | human gut metagenome | reverse complement strand
ACGACGGGGACGTGAACGGCTCCGGCGTTACGGAGATCAATGACGCGCAGAGGATCTATTCCATCAGCTGCGGACAGCAGCGCTTCGAGACGAAGAACGCCGAAGCCTGGCTGAAGGCCGATCTGAACGGTGACGGGAGGATCACGGCGGAAGATGCCTCGGAGATTCTGCGCTTGATATAAAAAGGTAAGTTCAAGGAATCATTGGAAAGGAAGGGAAAAAACCAATGCAAACGGGTAAGAAAGGTCTTGCACTGCTTCTCGCGCTGCTGATGGTGTTCTCGCTGCTGCCGGTATCGGCGCTCGCGGCGGACGGATGCCTCACGGCGACGGGTGCGGACAAAACCTTTACAGCAAAGCAGGGAGAGAACCTTACGGTTCAGCTTGCGCAGTATTTCACCGACAGCAAAGGCCATACGCTGACCTATACGCTGGACAACGGCGATTACGGCGAGCATACCCAAATCGCCGAGGTCGATGGGCAACAGTGTCTCTCGTTCACGAACTCCGCCATGGGCACGTATACTCCGACTGTCACGGCGGCGTGCTCCAACGGCGAGACGGCCAGCGTGCAGCTCACGATTACCGTCACGGAGGCCCCGAAGGGCGACGAGAACCAGTACCGCTACGATGAGTCGCCCGCCAATTCGGTCACGGTGTATGTGACGATCTCGAGCGACGGCATGCCTGTTCAGGGCAAGGACGGCACGCCCATCTCGCATCTTGAGGTGACCGTCCCGTACTTCGATCTGGCCAACCAGAATCTTGGCGCGTATTACCGTTACCACACGGAAAACGGCTCGGGCAAGTATGTGGATGAGAAGATCGTCGAGCGTCCGACGGCGCTGCATCTGTATCTTTACATGATTGGCGTATACTATCTCGGGCTGAATCCGGCGGAGGTCACGAGCGGCAGCACGAAGATCGTCGGACACGCCGGCGGCGCCGGTGTCTCGTGGATAAACGGCGATAAGGCGTATGACGATACGGAAAACGCTGCTCTCAGTCTCTCCGGCAGCGCCACGTCCATGTACATGGAGAATTTCTGGGGTCACGACCAGAATCTCATGTACTACCGCAACCATATCTATCCTCTGATGAGCGCGGGCTGGGGTTCGACGGCGGACTACATCCTCCTCTCGGACGGCGACACGATCGACGTCGCCATGTACAGCGACTGGGGCTTCTGGTCGGACGGCGGCGCGTTCGCGCGCTTCGATCAGGATGCCTACAGCGTTGCGCCGGGCGGCACGGTCAGTTTTTCCACGCTCAAGTATGACACCAAATCCGTCTCCGACGGCGGCAGCGATATGTTCACCGCCGTGACCGGCATGGATGTCGGCGTTTACGACGAGAAAATGACGCTTCTGGACGTTGTTTCGCCCGAGCAGGACGGCGGCAGCAGCTACGCCTATACGTTTAAAAACGCTGGTACGTATTACCTGATGGCGATGGACACGAATCGCTGCTCGACCGACGCGCGCCTCGCTCCCGCGACGGCGAAGGTCACCGTTGGCAGCAGCTCGAAGCCCTTCGACCCGGCGGAGCATTATAAGAACTTCGATTTTGCCTCCATCACGCTCGACGCAGAGGGCACGCAGTATATCTACAACATCGAAGAGAGTCCGATTTATGTAAAACATTTCCAGGTTCCGGGCGATAAGAAGCTCTACACGGTGACCGTTCCGGAAGGCACGGACTATGTATACGTCAATTACCCGGCGGACTTTAAATATACGCCCCTGAGCTATTGCGCTCTGCTTGATACCACAGGCGCTGTTGCCGGCTACGACTGTCCTGGCTTTGAACTGCTGAACAACGCCTCCGGCGGCAAGACGCTGAAGCTCCCGGTCCCGTATCTTATTGAGAACAGCCGGTACTTCGCTGCCGAAGAGCAGAGCAAATACGACTACTTCAACTGCTTCGGCTTTGTGTATGGCGATAACACCGCCCCCGGCGGCGCGGTTGCCGTCACGGGCGTGACGCTGGATAAGAGCGAGCTTTCGCTCATCCGCCGCGAAGAGGCGACGCTTACCGCGACCGTGGAGCCGCAGAACGCGGACAACCCCCGTGTTAGCTGGAAGAGCAGTAACACGGACGTTGCCACCGTCAGCACGAAGGGTGTTGTTACCGGCGTGGGCACCGGTACGGCGACCATTACCGTCACCACGGCGGACGGCGGCTTCACCGCGAAGTGCACCGTTACCGTCACCGACCCGAGCAAGCCCGCTCTCGCGGAAGACGGCTATTATGAGATCTCGAACGCTGCGCAGCTCAAGTGGTTCACCGACGAGGTCAACGCCGGAAAATCCACGCTCAACGCGCGCCTGACGGACGATATCGATCTCAGCGGCGTCTGCGATGAGACGACCCCGTGGACGCCGATCGGCGATCACGCGAATAACAGAATATACAGCGGCACTTTTGATGGCCAGGGCCACAAGATCACCGGTTTGTATCTCAAGGGCAACGCCTCGAACTATACGAACGGCAACACCTATTACATCGGCCTCTTCGGCGAGTGCGACGGCGTGACGATCAAGAACCTCTCGGTCTACGGCACGGCGATGGCCGTGACCCGCATGGTCGGCGGTCTTGCCGGACGCACGTGCGGCGTTTCCACGCACCGCCGTTCCACTGTCGAGAACTGCCACAACTATGTGACTCTCACCGGCTCTGCGACAAACGATGATATTTTTTCCCACGGCGGTCTTGTCGGCAGCGCGCAGGAGACCGACTTCATCGGCTGCTCCAACGAAGTGGACATCACCGGCTATCAGGGGCAGGTCGGCGGCATCGTCGGCAATACCGGCATCGGCGGCGTAACGCTGACGAACTGCTGGAACAGCGGCCACGTCCATCTGCGCGGCTACAAGAGCACGTTTGAGGGCGTCGGCGGTCTTGTCGGCAGCGGCAGCAACACCCTGACGCTCACGAACTGCTACAACACCGGCGCGGTGGACTTCTATTACCGAACCGCGGCGGAAAAACAGTATGTCGGCGGTCTTGTCGGCTGCTTCGGTGATTCCTATGGGACGCAAACGCTCACCATGACCGGCTGCTACAGCACCGGCAAGATCAGCGGCGACAAAGCCGATGAAGCTCTCATGGGCGCTCTTGTCGGAGGCACGAAGAGCGGCACGAGCAACAAAGTCGAAGTCATTGCCGCGAACGCCTATTATCTCGAAGGCACGGCGGCGGTCTCCGGCGTGGAGAGCGGCGCGGCAGCCTTCACCGCCGAAGAGGGGCTCAGCGCCTCCCAGCTCGGCGAGGGCTATGTGGATAGCTGCCCGGCCCCCGTGCTCAGCGGCCAGACCGTGGTCGAGCATGCGGACGCGGACGGCGACGGCAAGTGCGATACCTGCGGCAAGCAGCTCGCGGAGATCGCCGTGCCGACGCGCAAAGCGGATTATCCGGCCAATACCAGCGACAAGGCGCAGATCGGCAAGGCCTATGTCCTCAGCGATCTGCAGGCCAACAAGATCTTCGATCCCGCAGAAGGCCAGACGCTGTCCTACAAGAACTACTACTACGAGCGCTCCGCCGACGGTGGCGCGACCTGGAGCGCAAAGCGGACCTTCCCCGAGGCGGTCTTCGGCTCGCTGAGCATCCAGCTCACCGAAAAGGAAGCCGGTACATATATCTACCGCTTCTACGCCTCGCACGACGGCGAGCACTTCTCCAAGGACACCTGGACGCTCACTCTCACCGTAGAGGAAGCGCCGATGCTGAACTTCGCGTTCTATGTCGGCAAGGACTATAACGGCAATTACCCCATCATCAAGCTCTACAATGTCACGACCGACAGCAATGGCAACGAGATCCTCGGCGACGAGATCACGAACGTGTTCCTCTACAGCAACTTCACGAGCACGCTGCCCGAGGGCGAGGAAACATACGATCCCGCGCAGGGCAAGCTCGTCAGCAATTACCAGATGTTCTATGCCAGCCTTACCGCGGGCCGCTATGCTTACCGCGCGTTCGGCAAGAACGCCGATACCAACGAATACGACGTCGCGCTCGGCGGCATGACGCTTGACCTGCCGACCGACAAAAACGTTGACGGCGGCGCAGGCGGCGGCGGGAGCATCTATCTCCAGTGCAACTCGTTCTACACGTCCTCGAAGAAGACGGACAACACGTACTTCACGGCGGACGAATACCACGTCCGACTGGACTGCCCGATCATGGGAACGACCGCTGTGATGGGCACGCCTTACACCAAGGGCAACTACGCCTACTACCCGACGGTGCTCTACGCCGGCGGCAACGCCTGCCTCTACAATGCGTATGCCTATCCCGATATCGACGGCTACATCTTCTCTCAGAGCATCAACCAGACGTTCCGTGCCAGTTACTCCGACGCTAAGAAGAACCTCACGATCAACACGGAGCTCACCCTGACGGCCACGGTGCCGCAGAACGCGGCGTTTGGCCTGTACTTTCAGTGGAACAACTTCAACACCACCGAAGTTGAGCATACCGCCTGGAAGGACAACGGCGACGGCACGAAGAGCGCGGAATACAAGATTTCCAAGAGCAACGGCAACTACACGTGGCGTCTGAGCGACGATACCCACGTCACGCAGACCGGCTGGCTCCCGAGCCTGAGCGAGAGCACGGACGCGAGCTTCTCCTTCGGCGAGACCGCGGCGACGAACCGCGTTTCCCACAGCTTCGCCCAGCTCGGCACCACAACGGTCAACCGCGACGAGGCCGACCTGCAGCTGAATCTCGATCCCTCCGGCTATGAGGCCATTTCCGGCACGACGCGCGTGCGCGCTTACCGCCACTGGCAGCTCATCAACTCCGATACCGCCAACATCATGGTCGAGCCGGACTTCCACTGGAACCTTGTGACCGGCGATGCTTCGATCACGGCCGTGAACGGCGGCAACGCCGGAGCGAACTGGGCAGACATCACCCCCGGCACGGAAGACTCCATCATCACCGTTTACTACGACAGCGTGTACGTCGGCACGTATAACGCTAAGGATACGAGCATTACTACTGGCAGCCACGGCGGTCTCTACCCCGCGACGCAGCCGCAGCGCATCGGCGTCATCGTCGTCGGCGGCACGGGTGTGACCCACGGCACCGCGGACGCGGACGTGGACTTCAACATGGCCGCGGACGTCACGACGAGCCGCACCATGGATTGGGACTACAACTACGACACCTGGTTCTATGAAGCAAACGAGACCGACCCGGCGCTCGACTTTGCCGTCACCGCGACGGGCGATGTGACCGTCGAGTACGCTTTCGTCACTGCGAACAGCGCCATGACCAGCGTCCGCACCGGCTTCACCGCCGTCAGCGCGGGCGAGGACGGACGCTATGCGGTGCCTCTCAAGGCGTTTGATGATCTTGGCAGCGGCATGGGCGGCACGGTCATCATCAAGATGACCGACGATACCGGCGTGAGCTACCGCCTCGTGCGCGTGGCGAAGGTCACCGTCACCGCTGAGAATGTCTCCCACCCGGAGGAAGCCATCATGCCCGGCGATCAGGTCAAGCTCACGTTCCGCGGCATGTTCCGCGGCGTGGACAAGATCTCCGGCATATTCAACCCGACGAACTTCAAGCCGACGTACTACGCCGGTGAAACGAAGTTTGAAAGCACGCTCTACCAGTACCAGAAGATGGACAACGCCGCCATCACCGTGACCGTCCCCGAAGACGTCGAGTTCGCCGAGGGCGCGGAGACGGCAGCGTACAGCTTCACCAACGGCTATACCTTCGGCACCATGTTCGCCGCGGCCAGCCCGTTTGAGACGATCTACGGCATGACGAATACCGGCGTCGGCACGAACTTCAACGCCGTGAACATCAACTACTACATCGGCCACTACGCGGACGCAGCCGTCACCGTGCACCGCAAGGTGACCTACGATACGAAGCTCGTCGTTCCCGATGCCTCCGGCAATGCGGTCGAGGGCGTCAAGATCACGCTGACCGGCTCGGACGGCAAGGCCGTCGAGACCAATGAGAACGACCGCTACACGCTCGGCTACGGCGATTACACCTATGTTCTTACCAAGGACGGCTATGTTGTCACGCGCGGCACCTTCTCGCTCGGCAGCGCCGATGCGGAGAAGATCAAAGACGGCATCCTCACCGTCACGACCGCGGCGTTCCTCCCGGCGGGCGAAAACGCCTGGGACGGCACGGCGAAGACCGAGCCTGCGAAGGACGCCGACGGCGTTTACCAGATCGGTACGGCCTCCGAGCTCGCGTGGTTCGGCGCGAACGGCAGCAAAGCCTCGGCGGTGCTCACCGCGGACATCGATCTCGCGGGCTACGACTGGACGCCGCTGGATAAGTTCTACGGCAGCTTCAACGGCGACGGCCACACCATCCGCAACCTCTATATCAACAGCGCGAGCTACCCGGTCGGCCTGTTCGGTTATGTGAAAACCGGCGCTTCCGTCACGAAGCTCGGCATCACCGGCAATGTGACGACGACCAACAAGTCCTATGGACAGGCAGGCGGCATCGCGGGCTACATGGAGAGCGACACCTCCGTTACGGAGAGCTGGAGCTCCGTGAACGTCACGGGCGGTAAGCACGGCGGCGGCATCGCAGGCTACACGGCCGGCGGTTCGGCCATCACCGACTGCTACGCCACCGGCACGATCCGCACCATCTCCGCGAACGAGTGCTATCTCGGCGGTATCTGCGGCTCGTACTTCAGCAACACCGACGGCGCGACGATCACCAACTGCTACAGCACCTCCACCGTCATCGGTTCGGGCGGCAACGCCTCCTATGTCGGCGGCCTGTCCCCGATAAAAGCGGAAGCGAACTATGTCAACAGCTACTATCTGGAAGGCGCCGTTTCCGGCGCGAGCCCGAAGTACGGCATCACCGGCCTCGGCACCGCCAAGACCGCGGATGAGCTCAAGGCCCTGGCCGCCACGCTCGGCGGCAGCTTCGCCGAGGACAGCGAAAACATCAACGGCGGTTACCCGATCCTCGCGTGGCAGGGCGCAAAGCAGCCTCTCGCGGGCGACGTGAACGCCGACGGCACGGTCGATGTGACTGACGCCGAGCTTGTGTACAATTATTCCATCGGCGCGGGTGAACTCACCGAAGCGGAGCTTATCCTTGCGGATATGGACGGCGACGGCCATATCACCGCGAAGGACGCAGCGATGATCTACGCGATCATCGCCGCGCCTCTCGCGGCCGTGACGGAATAAACCGGACGACAAACAGGAGGACGATATGAAAAAAATCTTTTCGCTTGTCCTTGTTCTGGCTCTGACGCTGGCGCTGGGTATCCCGGCGCTGGCGGCGGAAGCCGATGAGACGGCGGTGCCGGAGATCACTCTCTCGGCAGACGCGGAGAAGGTCCCGGCCGGAAAAACGGTCACGCTGACGCTCTCTCTCACCGGCGAACTGAAGGACATCAACAGCTTTGAGTATTACATCCGCTATGATCCCGCGGTCGTTGAGCTGGCCGAAAGCAAGGCGGGCGCGGCGAGCGATCTCACGAAGATCGGCACGCCCCCCGAGGCGAACTACAAGACCGGCGAGGGGGACACCTCCAAGGCCGTCACGGTCAGCGCCGTGAAGCTCGCGGATACCGGCGTGTTCTCCATGACCGGGGGCACGGTCGCTGAACTGACGTTCACCGTGAAGGCCGACGCTGCGACCGGCGCTTCCGCCGGGTTCACGCTCGAAAAGGTCGCCGTGTGCGATAAGACGTTCGTGAATGACGCCGTGAAGGTGCAGACCGTCGCTGCGCCCAAAGTCACTGTCGGCAGTGCGGTAGTGCTGGGCGACGTGGACGGCGACGGCACGGTGAACAATAAAGACGCGGCGCTGGTTTACGCTTACCACAACAAGAAGCGCGCTCTGACCGAGGATCAGCTTGCCGCGGCTGACGTGAACGGCGACGGCAAGGTGGACAATAGGGACGCGGCGCTGATCTATGCCTATCACAACAAGAAGCTCCCGAAATTTCCTGCTGCGTAAGGAAGGAGAGATAACATGAAGAAAACATTATCCATTCTGCTTGCCGTAGTGCTGCTGCTGAGTCTCTCGGTAAATGCACTGGCCGCAGAAATGACCCCGACGGCGGACAAAAGCACTTTGTCCGCCGGGGAGGAAGTCGTCGTAACGATCTCGCTCAACGAGGACATCAAAGACATCGTAACGATGAACTATAAGCTGTACTTTGACAATTCGGTGTTTCAGCTGACCCAAACCGAGAAGGTCAATCCAAGCATCAATGTTGCAGCACGCGAAGGTACGGACAAAGGCGGCACGTTCTATAACATCAGCTGCATAGACACAGAATCCGAGGGCATCACCATTGCCATGGGCGATCTCTGCCGGCTGACGTTCCGGGCAAAGACCGACCTGACGGAAAACAAGGAGAGCAGCTTCCGCCTGGTGTTCGATAACGCCATGGACAACAATTTCAACGACATCGTCCACACTGCCGGTGAAGCGGCGAAGGTGAGCGTGTCCCCGGCTGGCGAAAAGATGACGCTCTACGGTCGCATCTACGGCAAGAGTGTCAACAGTGCGTTTGCGGACCTGACCGGCGACGCCGGCAGCAACGGCGTGGAATACGTGTGCAGAGACATTGAAAAGAAGACCGGTCTTGACGTTATCAAGGGCGTCCTGGAAGCCAGCGGCTACGCCTATGTTGCCACGGAGACCGCCATCACCAGCATTACTGACCCCAACGGCGTAACGCTCGCCAACGGCGACGCGGCCTACGGCCCCAAATCCGCCTGGGTCGCCACGATCAACGGTGAAAAGCCGGCGACGACGCTTGCCGGTTACGTCGTGGATAACGAATCCACCGGCTTTGACGGCGACGAGTTTGTTCTGACGTTCACTGAGTGCCCGGGCAGCACGGACGGCAAGCACAACTTTAAAAACGGCGTTTGCAGCGTGTGCGGCATGAAGAAGGAAGCGGGCTCCTACACTCTCACGCTGCCCGCCGATAAGACCGTGAACGCGGGCGAAGCGTCAGCCATTCCCGTGACGCTCGGCCACACGGCGGACGAGACCACGTTCCACGCGGCGGACATGATTTTCACCTACGATGCCGGTAAACTGGAGTACACCGGCATCAGCGACACGACAAACTACATCGTAGACGCGGCAACGACCGGCAAGGTCCATGTGCAGGCCTACGGCGAGGCGAAAAACCTCGGCGAGGCGTTCACGCTGAACTTCACGGTCAAGACCACGGCGACGGGCACCGCGACGGTGGCTGTGACGAGCGCGAAGATCGACAAGTCGGCGAACGCCGTTGCGAAGGACGCGCCGGAAGCGAAGCTTCTGGATGCGGAAACGGTGCTCACGATCAAGGCGACGCACAGCGTCACGCTCGACCCCATCTTCACGGGCGATTTGACCGTAGAGGACGGCGCGGACTACACCTTCTCCAAGACGGATAAGGACGAGAGCCACTACGAATACACCAACGTCAAGGCGATGGTGGACGGCAAGGATGTTGAAGTTGTCGATAACGGCGACGGCACCTATACCGTCAAGAACGTCACCGGCGATCTCACCGTGACCGGCAAGAGAACGGGGAAGCAGTACCCGATCACCGTGGACGGCAACGCCAAGAGCTGTATTCGCGTTGCGGATACCGTTCCTTACGGTGAGGATTATGTTTTTACGGCGGAGGAGCTTGAAACGGACAAATACGATTACACGCTGACGATGACGATCAACGGGAAACCGTATACGCCGGAAATTGAAGATTTCTCTGAACTTATTATGTATACCATTAAGGGCAACGCTATCACCGGCGACATCCACATCACCTTCACGCAGACGGAAAAGGGCTTGGCGGAGACGACTACGGTCAACTTCACCGGCAGCGGCGCGGCGGACGTCGCCGGCGGCAACCCGCAGACCGCGACGACCGGCGCGGACTTCACGTTCACCGTGAACGAGGACGCGAAGTACAACTACACTGTGAAGCTCGGCAATGAGGTGCTCACCGGCACGGATGGCAGCTACACGATCCCCGGCGCCAAGGTCGTCTCCGGTACGATCACCGTGACGGTCGAAAAGACGGTCAGCACGCAGGGTGTGAAGGTGCAGCAGTACGTGAAGCTGGAGAACCAGCAGTCCGTCTGGCTCGTGACCGTGGATGCGGATCCCGGCGCGAACAATGTGTACACCTACGGCGGAGAGAAAATGTTCAAGACCACGAAGTACGGCGCGAACGGAACGTATGCGTATCTCGTGATCGCGCCGACGCTCTCCGTGGAAGACGCCGCGGCGCAGCTCAGCATCACGGCAGGCGAAGCGGCCGGAACGGTCAGCTACGGCGGCGACGTGAACGGATCGGGCGTCGTAGACATCAACGACGCGCAGCTCGTGTACGATATGTACAACGCGCACTATTCGGACTTTACCACGGTCTCGATGTACAAGTTCCTCTGCGCGGACGTTTCGGACGGCACGCCGGCAGGCTCGACGCTCCTGAACGTCAGCGATGCGGTGGCGGTCATCAGCAAAATCAACCAGCAGTAATTTTCCCCATCCCCGCAAGCCTCCCCCGGAAGGGGGAGGCCTGTGGAGGATAATTTGCAGTGAAATCACAGCGGCGTGCCGTTCGGGACGCCGCTGTGATTTTGTTAAATATTTTCTTTCGGTTGAAATAACGCCGCTTTCCATGTAAAATGAAAAGAGTAATTTCTTTCCGGAGGGACGCCATGATCAGCCTTTGCAGCGATTGGGAATTCACCCGCGAGTGGAGCGCCGGCTTTGCCCACGGCGAGGGACGCTTTCCGCTTGTCGATCTCCCGCACACGGCAGGGGAAGTGCCGCTGCACTATGCAAAGCCGGAGGACTATGCCGGCATCTGCGGTTACCGGCGGGGCCTCTCCGTGCCGCTCGAGTATCGCGGCAAGCGCCTCTTTCTGCAGTTTGACGGCGCGGCGCATTTTGCTGAGGTATATTTGAACGGCGAGAAGCTCGCCGAGCATGCCTGCGGCTACACGGCCTTTCGCGTGGAGATCACGTCCGCCGTGCGCTACGGCATGGAAAACCGCCTCGCCGTGCGGCTCGACACGACCGAAAATCCCGCCGTGCCGCCGTTCGGCTTCGTGCTGGACTATCTCGCTTACGGCGGGCTGTACCGCGAGGTATGGCTCGATGTCCGCGGCGCGGACGTGATCGAGGACGTATTCGTCACAACGCCGACGCTTACGCGCGCCGAGATCGCCCTTCCCGTCTCCGGCGGCGGCGCCCGCCGGCGCGTCACGCTGC
>OLQB01002704.1_pt1 | contig 11263 bp, 7 predicted proteins | sample 1672681 | NCBI WGS metagenome assembly OLQB01 (sample SAMEA3136713, study PRJEB25190) | human gut metagenome | reverse complement strand
GCGAGATCATCCCCTTCCCCATGAACAAGAACGCCCAGGACATCATGATGGGCGCGCCGTCCACCGTGGAGCAGAAGCAGCTGGATGAGCTGCACATCGCCATCGTGGGCGAGGTGGAGAAGGACGACTGATGGAGACCGTCAAGCTCTACTACGAAAACGCCTTTCTGCAGGACTTCACCGCCGTGGTGGAGTCCTGCGGGGCTGTGAAGGGCGGCTTTGCGGTGGTGCTGGACCGCACCGCCTTTTACCCCGAGGGCGGCGGACAGCCCGCCGACCACGGCATGCTGGGGGATGCCCGCGTGCTGGACGTCCATGAGAAGGACGGCGTCGTCACCCACCTGTGCGACCGTGAGCTGCCTGTGGGCGCGGAGGTCAGCGGCCATATCGACTGGGCGCGCCGCTTCGATCATATGCAGCAGCACTCCGGTGAGCACATCGTCTCCGGTATGCTGTGCAGCGCCTTCCACTGCGACAACGTGGGCTTCCACCTGGGCGCGGATACCGTGACCATCGACTACAACGCCGACATCAGCTGGGAGCAGGTGCAGGACATCGAACGCCGCGCCAACCAGTACATCTGGGAAAACCACCCCATCCACATCTGGTATCCCTCCCCGGAGGAGCTGGCCGCCCTGCCCTACCGCAGCAAAAAAGCCCTGGAGGGGCCTGTGCGCCTTACGGAGTTTCCCGGCGCGGACCTGTGCGCCTGCTGCGGCACCCATGTGGCCGCCAGCGGCCAGGTGGGCCTGGTGAAGTTCGTGGGCTGGCAGAAATTCCGGGACGGCGTGCGGCTGGAGCTGCTGTGCGGCCAGCGAGCGCTGGACCATCTCTCCGCCTGCTGGGAACAATCGCGGCAGATCGGTCAGGCGCTGTCGGTAAAGCCGGAGGCGTCCTTTGCCGCCGTGGAGCGGATGCAGTCCGAGCTGCTGGCCGCCAGGGAACGCGCCGCCCGGCTGGAGGCGCAGGTCTTTGCCCACATGGCCGCGGAATACGCCGGCAAGGGCGACACCGTGCTCATCACCGCGCCGCTGGAGGGCGACGGTGTCCGCCGCCTGTGCGACGCCGTGGCCCAGACGTGCGGCGGCCGCTGCGCCGTGTTCTCCGGAACAGACGGCACGTACCGGTACGCGCTCATCCATGCCGGACAGGATATCCGGCCGCTGGTGAAGGACATGAACGACGCGCTCCATGGCCGCGGCGGCGGCCGCGATGGCTTCGCCCAGGGCAGCGCCGCCTGCACGGCGGAGGAGATCCGGGCCTTTTTCTCCCGCCGGTAAACTGCTTCGCTGCGCGAAATAATTTTGCGTTATTTCAACAAAAAACACCCCCGAAATGTGCAGAAAAAGCGCATTTCGGGGATTTCCTTTTATGGATATACATGATACAATAAGAGACACTGAATATTTCGCACAGAAAAGAGTGATACCTTGCCCGAAGAAAACAAGCTGGGCGTCATGCCCATTTCCAAGCTGATCTGGAATATGTCCCTGCCCATCATCGCGTCCATGCTGGTGCAGGCCCTGTACAACATTGTGGACAGCGTGTTCGTCAGCCGTGTCAGCGAGCAGGCGCTCACCGCCGTTTCGCTGGCCTTCCCCGCCCAGAACCTGATGATCGGTCTGGCCACCGGCACCGCCGTAGGCGTCAACGCCCTGATGGGCCGGGCACTGGGTGCCGGACAGCGTGAACGCGCCGACAAGGTCGCCAACCACGGCATACTGCTGGCGCTGGTGGGCTTCGTCATCTCCGCCCTTTTGGGTGCCACCTGCTCCGACCTGTTCTTCCGTTCCCAGACCCAGATAGAGAACATCATCCGCATGGGCAACGACTACCTGCGGGTGGTGACCATCGGCTCCCTCGGTATGTTCTGCCAGATCATGTACGAACGGCTGCTCCAGGGCACGGGGCGGTCTATCCTCAGTATGTACACCCAGGGTCTGGGCGCCATCATCAACATCATTCTGGACCCCATTTTCATCTTTACCCTGAACATGGGCGTTACCGGCGCTGCCGTGGCCACCATCATCGGCCAGTTCTGCGGCTGCGCCCTGGCCATATACTTCAACCACAAGAAGAATACCGACATCACCCTGTCCATCAAGGGCTTCCGCCCGGACTTCCGGCTCATCGGCGAGATCTATGCCATCGGCCTGCCCAGCGTCATTATGATCGCCATCGGTTCGGTGATGACGTTCCTGATGAACAAGATACTCATCACCTACCATGCCGCCCACGAGACGGCGGCCACCGCCTTCGGCGCGTACTTCAAGCTGAACTCCTTTATCTTCATGCCCGTCTTCGGTATGAACAACGGCGTGGTGCCCATCGTCGCCTATAATTACGGCGCCCGGAACCGCAAGCGCATGGTGGAGACCATCAAGCGCGGCGCGCTGTACGCCTCTATCATCATGGTCTTCGGCACCGTCCTCTTCTGGGTCATCCCCGGCCCTCTGCTGAAGATATTTGACGCCACCGACACCATGCTCTCCGTGGGTATCCCCGCCCTGCGGATCATCTCCATCAGCTTCTGCATGGCCGGCGCGTGCATCGCCCTGGGCGCCTCCTTCCAGGCGCTGGGCAGATCCCTGTACTCCATGATCACCTCCATCGTCCGCCAGCTGGTGTTCCTGATCCCCATCGCCTACGTGCTGGCCCGGTACGGCGCCTCCGTGGGCAACAGCGACCTGGTGTGGTGGAGCTACCCCATCGCGGAGGTATTCTCCCTGACGCTGACGCTGTTCTTCTTCCGCCATCTGTACAAGACCGTCATCGCCCAGCTGCCCGAGGGCCGCGAATAAGAAAAGCGGAACTAAACCCCGCCGCGCTCCGTCTTAGTGGATAGAGGGCGGGCCCATCGCCCTCCCCGCCCCCGGGCGGTGTATATACACAAACAAATAGAGACAGAAAAGGAGGCACGACCCCCATGAAGAAGTTTTTGGCATTTATCCTGGCCCTGGCCTGCGCCCTGTCGCTGATGGCCTGCGGCAAAAAGAACAACGACGACAAGCCCGACCCCGATCCCGCGCCGGACCCCCAGCCCACCGTCACCACCGCCGAGTTCACCCACGGCTATGTGGACATGGCGCTGCAGCTGCCGGAGGGCTGGAGCTGGGAGCAGGTGTCTGATAACGGCACCGACAAGACCGAGGGCATCCGCTTCTACAAGACCGATGACCCCACTGTCAGCTACACGCTGCTGTGCTGGACGGGTGGCTACGGCATCTGCGGCACCGGCGTCACCAGCGAGGAGCTGACCCTTGCCAACGGCATGAAGGTCTGGCAGCACACGGAGGAGAACACGGAAAAGGGCACCATGGGCATGGCGGACATCTTTTTTGAGGACGCGCCGGGCAGCTATGTGGCTTCCCCCTCTGAGACCATGACCACCGAGGTGTGGAACGCCAACCGCGATGCGCTGCTGTCCATTCTGGGCACCGCCCAGATCGGCCGCAAGAGCGTCAGCCAGCAGGCCGCCATCGACGCGGCCAAGGCCCAGTACACCGGCGCGTACGATCAGGTGTACGCCACCTATGACGTCACCTCCGGCGCGTGGACAGTGAGCTTCAGCAAGAGCGCCGCCGGCGCAAAGACCGACCGCCTGGTGGTGGATGCCGCCGGAAAGGTCATGGCCGCCGGAAAGTAACCGAAAACCGCCGCAGCTGCGGCGGTTTTTGCTTTGCGTGCTTGACAACCACCCAGAAACGTGCTATTCTTTTCCTGATACAGGCGATGACGGGCGTGGCGGCCCTGAGCCGCGGGAGGAAATGCCCGCCGGAAGCCCCGTTACCGGCAGAAGAGTGTGGAAGTATCCAAATTCAGGTGGAACCACGGACTATGTTTAGTTCGCCCTGAGCCTTACCGGCTCAGGGCGTTTTTTTGTTGCCAAAACACTTCATATAGGAGGAACCTCACCATGAAAAACACCGAAAAGACGATGGACAAGATCGTCGCCCTCTGCAAAAACCGCGGCATCATCTTTGCCGGCAGCGAGATCTACGGCGGCCTGGCCAACACCTGGGACTACGGCCCCCTGGGCGTGGAGCTGAAGAACAACATCAAGAAGGCCTGGTGGAAGAAATTTGTCCAGGAGAACCCCTACAACGTGGGGCAGGACGCCGCCATCCTCATGAACCCCCAGACCTGGGTGGCCAGCGGCCATCTGGCCGGCTTCTCCGATCCCCTGATGGACTGCAAGGAGTGCAAGGAGCGCTTCCGCGCCGACAAGCTCATCGAGGACTGGTGCCACGAGAACAGCTTTGAGCTCAGCAAGCCCATCGACGCCTTCTCCCAGCAGGAGATGAAGGACTTTGTGGAGGAGCACAACCTCCCCTGCCCCAGCTGCGGCAAGCACAACTTCACCGATATCCGCCAGTTCAACCTGATGTTCAAGACGTTCCAGGGCGTCACCGAGGATGCCAAGAACACCGTGTATCTGCGGCCTGAGACGGCCCAGGGCATCTTCACCAACTTTGTGAACACCCAGCGCACCACCCGCCGCAAGCTGCCCTTCGGCGTCTGCCAGATCGGCAAGTCCTTCCGCAACGAGATCACCCCGGGCAACTTCATCTTCCGCGTCCGTGAGTTCGAGCAGATGGAGCTGGAGTTCTTCTGCAAGCCCGGCACCGACCTGGAGTGGTTCAACTACTGGCGCACCTTCTGCCACAACTGGCTGCTGGGCATCGGATTGAAGGACGAGAACCTCCGCCTGCGTGACCACGACCCCGAGGAGCTGTGCTTCTACTCCAAGGCCACCACGGACTTCGAGTTCCTGTTCCCCTTCGGCTGGGGCGAGCTGTGGGGCGTGGCCGACCGCACCGACTACGACCTGACCCAGCACCAGACCGTGTCCGGCAAGGACCTGACCTACTTCGACCCCGAGACCAACGAGCGCTACATCCCCTATGTGGTCGAGCCCTCTCTGGGCGTGGAGCGCAGCGTCCTGGCCGTGCTGGTGGACGCCTACGACGAGGAGGTCGTGGACGCGGAGAAGAACGACGTCCGCGTGGTGCTGCACCTGCACCCGGCCCTGGCGCCCTACAAGGCCGCCATCCTGCCCCTGAGCAAGAAGCTCTCCGAGCCCGCCCGCAAGATCTACGAGGACCTGTCCAAGGAGTGGATGCTGGACTTCGACGAGACCGGCTCCATCGGCAAGCGCTACCGCCGCGAGGACGAGGTGGGCACGCCCTTCTGCATCACCGTGGACTTCGACACCGTGGGCGATGCCGAGCACGCCGGCGACAACTGCGTCACCGTCCGCGAACGCGACACCATGGAGCAGGTGCGTATCCCCATCAGTGAGCTGAAGGCCTACCTGGCCGAGAAGCTGGCCTATTAAGCGCAAAAAAAGAAAGCCCCGCGGGGCTTTCTTTTTTTGCTCACATATCCACGATCTGCAATTCGCTCTCGTCCACCTTCTGCATGTCCTTCTTGTTCATCATGTCGTACATACAGGGCACCACGAACAGCGTCATCAGCGTGGCGTACAGCAGTCCGCCGATACAGACCACGGCGATGGGCTGCATCAGCGCCGTGCCGGCGTTTTTCGCCGTGGCGGTGACGATCAGGCCCAAAATCGTGGTCAGACTGGTCATCAGGATCGGCCGCAGGCGGGTCACGCCCGCGTCGATGATCGCCTCCCGGCGCTCCATGCCGGACAGCCGCTGCTGGTTGATGTAATCCACCAGCACGATACCGTTGTTGACGATGATGCCCACCAGCATCACAAAGCCGATCAGGCTGATGACAGATACCTCGATCCCCGCGATCAGCAGGGCCAGGAAGCCGCCGGTAAAGGCCAGCGGGATGGTAAACATGACGATGAACGGGGACTTCAGCGACTGGAACTGTGCCACCATGATGAAGTACACCAGCACCACGCCCAGCAGCAGCATCAGCAGCAGCTGGCTCATGGCCTCCATGATCTGCTCGTTCTCTCCGTTGAATTCCGCGGTGACGCCCTCCGGCAGCGTCAGACCGCTGACGGCCTGCTGCGCCGCGGAGGTCACGTGGGTGACGTTGTAGCCATCGGCGATGGCGGCGGTCACGGTAACGCACCGGCGCTGCTGGTCACGGGAGATGGTGTTCATGGACACCGTCTCCGTCACGGTGGCCACATCGCCCAGCTTGAAGGTCTTGTCCTCCTCACTGTCCCCGGTCAGCTGGCCCATGGTGCCGCTGCCTGAGGCGCTGCCAGTCATGGCGGAGGACGCGCTGCTCTCCGCCGACAACTCCAGCTCCAGCAGGTTCTCCCGCTTGAGGACGCTGCCCTCCGCCGCGTCCACGGTCAGGTCCATGTCCTCGCTGTCCAGCGTCACATCAGAGACGCTGGCGCTGCTCTGCAGCGCCGCGGCGATCTGCATATACACCTGGGCCACGGTCAGCCCCTTCTCCGCCGCCGCCTTCCGGTCGATGGTCACCTGCAATGCCGGGGCCGAGGCGTCCAGCCCGTCGCTGACCTCGCTGACGCCCTCCACCTGCTCCAGCCGCCGGGCGATGGTCCGGGCGCTGCTCTGCAGGTCCGCCATATCGCTGCCGAACACCTGCAGCGACACGCCGCTGCCGGTCATATAACTCATCATACCGCTCATCACGCCGCTGGCCGTCACCTCACAGGGCAGGTCGGCACACAGCGTCTCGATCTCCTTCCCCGCCACAGAGCCGAAGGTCCCCTCCGGCATGGTGATGTAGCCCTCCACGTCATAGCTGCCGCCGGAGGCGCCGCCCATGGCACCGCCCATGTTCAGGCCGCCCATGGTGCCGCCGCCCATCATAAAGCCGGCGTCCTGCACGTCGTCCACAGTCATCACCCGCTCCAGCACCTCGTCGGCCAGCCGTACCGCCTCCTCGCGGGAGGTGTCCTCCGGCATGGTGATGGTCAGGGACAGGTTGTTCATATCCATCTCCGGCATAAAGGTAAAGCCGCGGCGCAGGCACGCGCCGGCACTGGTCACCAGCAGCACCAGCGACAGCAGCAGCACGCCGGCCTTGTGGTCCAGCGAAAAAGCGATGGCCTTCCGATAGGCGGGATAGACCTTGTCCAGCAGGCCCGGCTTCTGCACCATGGGCCGGCGCAGCATACCGCTGGCCATCGCCGGCACCAGTGTCAGCGCCACCAGCAGGCTGGCCAGCAGCGAGTAGGTGATGGTCAGCGCCAGATCGGTGAACAGCTGGCGGGTCAGGCCCTCTACGAACACGATGGGCGCGAACACGCACACGGTGGTCAGGGTAGAGGCCGTCACCGCGCCCAGCACCTGGCCCGCGCCGGACACCGCCGCCTGAATGATGGTGGCGCCCTTGGCCCGCAGGCGGTAGATATTCTCAATGACCACCACGGAGTTATCCACCAGCATACCCACCGCCACGGCCAGACCGCTCAGGGAGATCATGTTGATGGTCACGCCGGTGAAGTACATAAGTACGATGGCAAAGATCACGCTGACGGGGATAGATACCAGCGTGATGACCGTTGGCCGCCAATCCCGCAGGAACAGGTACAGAATGACCACGGAGAACAGCGCGCCCCACAGCAGCGACGAGGTGATGGTCTCCACGATCAGGTAGATATAGTCGCCCTGGTCCATCAGCGGCGCGAAGGACAATCCCTCGTACTGGCCCTCCAGCTCCTCGAACCGTGCGCTGATGTTATTGGACACCTCCGCCGTGGCGTAGTTGGACTGCTTGGTAAAGGTGATGAGAATGCCGTTGTCGCCGTTGACCTTGGTGTACAGCTCCCCGGCGTTGTCCGTGACCACCACGGTGGCGATGTCGCCCAGTGTCACCGGCTCGATGCCGTCCATGCCCAGGTCCAGCAGCACCATATCCTCCAGCTCCTGGCGGGAGGACACGTTCTCGCCCACGGATACCATGTATTTCACGCCGCTGTCGTCCTCAATGTACCCGGCAGGCATGGCGAAATTCTGTGCCGTCAGCAGCTGGCTGACGGCGGAGATGGACAGCATACCGCCCACGTCCGTCTGGTCGGCGATGGACTTGTACGCCTCGTTGATCTGGTCCATGCCGGCCTCGATCTGGGTCATGGCCTCATCCAGCTGTATCTGCGCCTCCGTCAGCTGGGTAATGCCGTCGATCAGGGAGAGCGTCAGGTCATAGACCTCACTGGTGACCTCCCGCTTCAGCTCGCCGCTTTCCAGATCCTGCATCAGCTTATCCAGCGTCGCGTTCAGCCGTTCCAGCGTCTTTTTCAGCTGTTCCAGCTCATCCTTCCCGGGCACGGTGATGGGCGGCTCACCGGGATCCGGATACGGGTCTGGCCCCGGGATCTGGCCCCGGGCCTCCTTCAGATATTCGTACAGCTTATCCACCGCCGCGCCCGCCTTGGCCGCCGCGCCGGCGGCAATGGCCTCCTTGGCCTCATCCAGCTGTGCCTGTCCCTTTTCCACCTGGTCCTTGGCCTTCTGCAGATCCAGCTTCGTCTTGTTCAGTTCGGTACGCACCGCATCCGCCAGCTTCTCCGACAGGGCGTCCAGCTTGGCCTCGTCCAGGATCACATGGGCCTCCCGGGTCACGGCGCCGCTGACCGAAATGCTGGCCACGCCGGACACGCCCTCCAGCTTGGGGGACAGCTCTCCGGTGACGAAATCGCTGAGCGCGTACACGTCCATGTCCTCCCGGGTCACGGCGGCCACCATCACCGGCAGCATGGAGGGATTGATCTTCAGCACATAGGGGGCGGAAACGGTGTCGTCCCAACTGCCCTGCAATACGGAGATCTTCTGCTGGATGTCCACACTGATGGTATCCATATTGGCGCCGTCCTCAAACTCCAGCGTGACCATGGATACGCTGTCCTGGCTGGTGGAGGTGACGGTCTTGATCTTATCCAGCGTAGCCATGGACTGCTCCACCGGCCTGGTGATGGACTGCTCGATGGACTCCGGGCTGGCGCCGGGATCAGAAGTGACGATGATGACATAGGGAAAGTCCATATTGGGCAGCAGATCCGGTGTCATTTTCAGATACGCCACCACGCCCAGCACGATAATGCCCAGCACCGTCACAAAGATCGTCAGCGGTTTTTTCACGCTGAAGCCGGCCATATCCGTCCCTCCTTTTTCCGCCTGCAGCGCCCACGCACCCAGGGTAAAACTGTAATAATGTGTAAGTGTACCATCCCCGCCGCCGACTTGCAAGCGGAACGGCGCAGAATTCACGAAAGCGTTACAAATACAGGATTTTTTCAGGAAAATAGTTCGGAGTTCGTAGTATTTTTTGCGCCGTCTTTACGCGTCCGGACGATGAAAAACGCGGACGCACCTGCGTCCGCGTTTTTCGCAAATAAGAAAGAGAAAAGGGAAAAAAACAGCAAAATCAGCCGGTGCCCCGTTACAGCAGCGTGCACAGCAGGCGCAGCTCGGCGGCCAGCCACACCGGCATCAGCACGGCGGTGACACGGCACACGGGGTTGATGTTCCCCGTCAGCAGGTACACCAGCGTGAACGCCAGAATGACCGCGATCACAACAGCGGCGATCGCCTTTGCCGGGGAAGTCTTGGTTTTCGTGTTTGTCATAGGGAACAACTCCTTTCTGTATTGTGGCCAAATCATACCACAAAGGTTGGTGCTTGTAAAATTGATTATTCTACGGTATAATATAGACATAAACTATAATTTGGAGAGCCACCTATGACCAACCAGGATATCGAGACCTTTTTCGCCGTGCTGGACCACGGCACCATGACCGCCGCCGCCGAGGCGCTGTACATCACCCAGCCGTCCCTGTCCGCCCGGCTGAAGGCACTGGAGGACCAGGTGGGCGCGCCCCTGTTCCACCGGGGCAAGGGCCAGCGCCGCATCACCCTGACGGATGCAGGCCAGCACTTCCTGCCTCTGGCCCGCCGGTGGCAGAACCTTCTTTCGGAGACGCAGACCTTCGCCGCCGCGGAAAAGCGGGAGTTCCTCCACGTCATCGCCGCCTACACCGCCAACCAGTATATCCTGCCGCCGGTGTACCAGCGCTTTCTGGAGCGCGAGCTGCCGGTGAACCTGTGGGTGGAGTCCATGCGGACGGACCAGGCGGTGTCCGCCGTGGCCCGGGGCGACGCGGACATGGCCATCGTGGACGGCGGACTGCACTACGATCTGCAGATCGAAGCCAAACCCCTGTTCCGGGAGGGCTTCTTCCTGGTGGTGCCCAAAACGGTGGCACTGACGGAACCGGTAGAGGCCACCACCCTGCACGTGCAGGACGAGATACTCATCTACGGCCAGCCGGAGATACTGCAATGGCACGACTACTGGTACGGCGTGGATGCCCGCCCCCTGCTGTACACCGACACGCCCCAGCTGGCCGAGACCCTGCCCGCCTGCGGCAAGCGCTGGAGCATCATCCCCGCCGGCGCCACCGAGCCCTATCTGCGGATGTTCAGCAACGTGCAGGTGTTGCGCCTGGCCCACCCGCCGGCGGAGCGCACCTTCTACCTGGTCACACCCAAGGGCCGTGCCCTCTCCGCCGCCGCGGAGACACTGCTGGAGGACCTGCGGGTGCAGATACAGGATCTGGAGGGCATCACCTGGTATTGAGCAGCGAAAGAGACACACCGAAGGGTGTGTCTCTTTCTGTCGTTTTGTGTCGCATTCTGTCCTATCCCCGCCGCAGCTGGCCCCGGATCAGCCGCGTCACCGCGTCTGCCAGCCACCCGATGGCCGGCAGGCGCTCCATGGCCTGTCCGTAGATACGCCGGGCGTCCGGCACCTCCCGGTCGCTTCCGGTGAACAGACACACCGGCAGCACGCCCCGCAGCCGCAGGGCCGCGGCCTCCGCCGCCGTGTCGTCCACGCCGCGCTTCCCGGTGTAGGCCCATCCGCCCAGGCCGTTGGGTATCCGCTGGTCGTCGTTGGGGCTGGCGTCCGAGAGCACCAGCAGCAGCGACTGCTCGCTGCGCCGCTGCCGCAGCAGCCAGCCCATGGCCCGCAGGGCCAGCCCGTCCCGGTTCCACCCCGCGGCCACATAGTCGAATACCCCCTCGTTCTGCTCCGGATGGTCATAGTCCCGCAGCACCCGCAGCACCGTGCAGCCGCTGACGGAGCAGAACGCCGTCACTCGCACGGGGATGCGGCACCGGCTCAGGCTCTCCGCGATAAGATACGCCTGTGTGGCCAGCTTCTCCTGCTGCCGGTTCTGCGAGGCCGAGCCGTCCAGCAGCAGGTCCACGGACAGCTCTCCCGGCTCCTGCGGCGACCGGCGGGAAAACACCCGCTCGTCCCCCAGCGCCCCGGCGCGCCAGGCCAGCTCCGGCCGCAGC